>Ga0209297_1000811_pt1 | contig 19134 bp, 20 predicted proteins | sample S_130805_MF_Meta_FD_187322 | JGI IMG/M metagenome (GOLD analysis project Ga0209297, IMG submission 187322) | Freshwater microbial communities from Lake Simoncouche, Canada to study carbon cycling - S_130805_MF_MetaG (SPAdes) (version 2) | ecosystem: Environmental > Aquatic > Freshwater > Lake ...
CTGCTTAGTGCGCTTCGAAAGCAGCGTGCCTTCTTTAAAGAGATGGGTGCGACAGCAACAGATCACGGCGTCTTCTCACCGCAAACAATTGCCTTATCTGCCAGTGAGAGTGAAGTGCTTTTTCAATCACTTCTCGGTGGAAAAGCCAGCTCAGAAGAGTGTGCAAAATTTACTGCAGTAATGCTCTTAGAGCATGCAAAGATGGCGGCCGATGATGGTTTAGTAATGCAATTACATCCTGGCTCACTGCGCAATTACGACTACGAGATTGCTAAGAATTACGGCGCCGATCGCGGCATGGATATTCCTGTTGCAACCACCTATACCCGCGAGCTAAGGGATCTACTTAATGCTGTAGGCAAACATCCAAATTTCCGCATGGTGCTCTTTACTCTCGATGAGTCAACATATTCTCGCGAGCTAGCACCCCTTGCCGGTGTCTATCCAAGTCTGCGCCTTGGCCCACCTTGGTGGTTCCATGACAGTCTTAATGGAATGCAGAGATGGCGCGATAGCGTTACTGAGACGGCCGGCTATTACAACACGGTCGGATTTATCGACGATACCCGCGCATTTACATCGATCCCAGTTCGCCACGATGTAGCACGACGCTTTGATAGCGCATACTTGGCAGCACAAGTTTCACAAGGTCGTTTGAGCAAGAGTGCTGCAATTGAATTGGCGCCACAGATTGCCTATCACTTGAGTAAGGATTTCTTTAAGCTCTAATGAAACTTCTCAACGGCAGTAATTTTGCAACATTTACTCTGGCCAATCCACCTACTTACGACGTCAGTAATTTGCCGATTGGTGTTATTCACCTTGGAGTTGGCGCCTTTCATCGCGCACATCAAGCCGCATACTTTGAGAGCGCACTACGCAACGGCACAAGTAAGTTGGCGATTGCTGGAGTCTCCCAACGCAGCTCTGATGTTGCAGATCTATTAGCAGCACAAGATTGTTTCTACACCGTCAATGAACGAAGTGGTGGCGAACAGAGCCCAAAGATTTTCGGTGCGATCCGCCAAGCACTCTTCTATCCACGCGATCGCGCCGCACTTATTGCAATGAGTGAGAGCCAGGCGCTTACTGCAATCACCATCACCGCCACCGAAAAGGCCTATCAAGTTACCGATGGCCATGAGAGCGATTTGCCATCTCGTATCGCCGCACTGCTTGCCGCACGATTTGAGGCAAAGCGCGGCGGACTCTCCATTATTTCCTGCGATAACCTGACAAGTAATGGCGAGCTAATTAAGAAACTTGTCTTAGAAGCCAGTGCAAAATTAGATAAGGCAGGCTTAATTAACTGGATTGAGCGAGAGAACTATTTCCCCAATTCCATGGTCGATCGCATCGTCCCTGCAATTACCGAGGAACGAATTGATAGCTTTGAAGCAGAATTTGGTTATCGCGATGAATCACTTCTGACCACAGAGCCGTTTACGCAATGGGCAATTGAGAATTGCCCACTCTCGCAAACTCTGGCTGGAACAGGCGTGGAGTTTGTTGATGATGTCGCTGGCTATGAGATGACCAAGATCCGCATCTTTAATGGCGCTCATTCCACCATTGCATATTTGGGGGAGTTGGCTGGTTTGGAATTTATCGCCGATGGAATCGCCAATCCTGCGATAAATTCTTTTATTGCCCACTTACAAGAGAATGAATTAGCAAAGTCATTTACCTCACCACCGGGTATGGATCCAATTGAATATGCCAAGCGAATTCGTGCGCGAATTAGCAATCTCAATTTGCGTCATCGTTGCCAACAAATTGCAATGGATGGCTCATTGAAATTGACGCAGCGCCTCTTCCCAACCATCAATGATCTATTAGCAAAGCAATTGCCGACTCAATACATTGCTACTGCAATTGCAGTCTGGCTCAGATACCTTGAAATCAACGATCGAATAAGCGACCCACTTGCGGCCGAACTTGTACCTCTGGCCCGCAATAGCGATGCAGCGATCGCTACAAAGAGCGTCCTTACTCATGAAAAACTATTGGTGAAGGTAAATCCTGGCAATTTCGAAGCGATTGCCCAAGCGCTTGAGAAGCTGCGCAGTAAACCAGTTTTGGAAGTTTTGACTAGCTTATAAAGTTGAGCCATAAAGGCGCGAGAGATTAAATTCGTGATGACCGCCGATTTCAGCTCGAGTCTGCTCACCATTTGCTACTCGAAGAATGAGATCGTAAATGAGTGCGCCAACCTCTTCTAAAGTTTGAGTACCGTCAGCGATTGTTCCTGCATTGAGATCGATTAGATCGGGTAGTGCATCTGCCATCTCAGTATTGGTTGCCACTTTAATTGTAGGAATAACAGCAGATCCAGTGGGAGTTCCGCGACCAGTAGTAAAGACTGCAATGTTGACACCAGCTGCAGCAAAACCACTGAGTTGTTCGATGTCATGACCTGGCGTATCCATGAAATAGAGTCCGGCAACTGGTGGTCGATCGGCATAATCCAAGACGCCGGTAAATTGTGCGTTACCAGCCTTCTTTGCTGCACCGAGTGATTTCTCCTCCAAGGTAGAAAGGCCGCCCTCAATATTTCCGCGCGATGGTTGTGCGCCGCGAATATCAATACCTTCGTAATTAATGGACTTCTCATAGCGTGCAACAACATCAATGATCTGCTGTCCAACTTCTGGTGTAATGGCACGCAGCGCCAATAAATGTTCAGCGCCGAGGATCTCCATAGTTTCACCGAGAATGGATGTTGCGCCATCTGCGACAAACTTGTCACTGGCAACACCGAGTGCAGGATTTGCAGTAATTCCAGAGTAAGCATCGGATCCACCGCACTCTAAACCAAGTACAACAGCGCTCCATGGCGCGGCTTCGCGCTTAAGTGCTTTCGCACCAGTGAGCGCACTTGCCGCAGCTTTACTTCCTAATTCAGTAAGTGCTTGAAGTGAACCAGCATCTTTTAACGTAACGATAGTGAATGGCGTTTTAGCATGGGCTTGAGCCAGGCTGAGAATTTCACTCTCAATATCTGTTCCAATTGCCAGAATCACCGTTTGGAAGACATTGGGATTGACCAAGATTCCAGAGAGCGTCTTAGCAATGCGATCAAAATCTTTCTCGCGCATGCCAGACCAATCGTGACTAATAGCGACAACTCCGGGGACTGCTTCCTCGATTGCACGCGCTGATTGAGAGAGCATCTGGTGAAGTGGTGCGATGAGAACGTGATTGCGAAAGCCCCACTCGCCATTGCTGCGCTTATAACCGGTAAGACTCATCACACGCTCCGAACTGAACGTGGCGCGACGATCTCACCATTGTTACTGAGTTCGCTCTTGCTCTTCTTGCCATTCGCGATCGCAATTACGCAATCAAGAATTTCAGCAGCAGATGAGCTTCTAGCTAAATCAAATTCACCGATCATTGCTTGATGCAGCGCGCCACTTCCTGCAATAGAAATTACGGGAATCAAGGGGAAACCAGTGGGTGGTTGATTCTCATCGGGGAAGGAGAGGATGACGTGAGCCTTTTGGCTCATCAAGGAGGAGAAGTTGGCAGCCGATCCACTGCGCGCAGTTGCCTCAACGAGTGAAATATTCTCTTTGGCAAAGAGTGCGCGGATCTCAGCCAAGTTGGCAACATCGCGCGAAAGATCTAGTCCAACGGTAAGAAGATCAAGATCTGCAACTGTGCCAGGAAATTTGGCGGATAGTTCGCGGGCATGTGCAACACCGCTAGCAACTGTTCCTTCCACGCCGCCGCTTTCTTGAATAACCAAGTAGTGCGTTGAATCTTGTGCGATTTTGTCATTGAGTTCGTTGCCTTGAATAGTTTCGCAGCCAAGGGCAGTGACGACGACTGAATTTACATTGGGGTGGTTAGCTAGATCGATAAAGAAATTATCGATACCTGAGACATCGATACCGATGATGCCGCAACCATTTTGATGCGCAAAGGTAATTGCGCCAACTTCAGTGGCGATTCGGCGTGATACGTGGGTGGAGCAGACCACCGAAGGCAGAATCAATTGGTGATCGCGTACGCCTACGCCGCGATCGGCATGTTTAATTCCTTGGATTTTCATTCTTCAGTCGACAATCGATCGCCTAAAACATTATGGGTATGAACGTGGTAGCCAATTTCAATCGGCTTAGTTGCATGGCCCATGCGCTCACCGTATTTAATAACGCCATCACCTTTTGCCATTGGGCGGGTGCAAATTTTATGTCCGCGCGGAATATTCTCTTTGATTGAGATTTCCTTGCCATCTTGGCTAATAGTTGTGCCCGCTGCGATGTCGGTGAGGCAGACCGCAATGTTGTCATTGGGATGCAAGAAGAGAACTTGTCGCTTACTCATCGCCTCGCTTGCACCGCTTTCACATATGCGCGACTTGCCACTCGTGCCCGTCGCCAGGTTGATGTCTTTGCGCGGCGATTAAAGATGTCGTAATCGATACGCTCTACTTCATCAACGATACCGCAGTAGAGATCGCTGGCCGCTTCAATACAAGGGCGAGATTCTGGCGAAAGGAGTGCAATTCCAGGTGTGGCCTCGCGCTGTAACTGTCTTACTCGAGCGATTTGAAATTGCAGAGCGGAGATAATCTCAGATGTTAGGACGCGTCGTTCCAACATCGCGCGATCTACGCCATGGGCAGCTAATTCATCTAGTGGCAAGTAGATCCGACCTCGCTCAAGATCTTCACCGACATCGCGAATAAAGTTTGCTAATTGAAATGCAATGCCAAGTTTCTCTGCTGGCGCATAAGCACGGGGATCAAGTGCACCGAGGATTGGCACCATTTCTAGCCCGATGACAGCGGCGGAACCATAAACATATTCGAGCAAATCTTGATACGTGCGATATTCAGTGATACTTAAATCCATCGCCATCGAATGTAGGAATGCCACAAAGTGCTCATGCGGAATTTCGAAACGCTTCACGGTATCGATGAGCGCAATTGCAATCGGATCATCGCTCTTGCCACTCTTTAAGCTCGCCAACACACCATCGCTCCAACGCATTAAGAGGTCGCGCTTTTGCGTAACAGTAAGTGTTGATGCAAGATCATCGACAATTTCATCGGCATATCGGGCAAAGCCATAGAGCGCATGAACAAAGGGGCGCTTGGCTTTAGGTAGAAGCAGCGTTGCTAAGTAGTAAGTCTTTCCATGTTCGGCATTGAGTTTCTTGCAAGCTAAGTAAGAGTTACGCAATTGCGGATCGGTTATCCCTGCCGCACTTAACTCATCCACTTACTTCACCGGGCCAACAATGCGTTCTGCCGCGAGACGGCCAGAAATTAATACCATTGGAACGCCAACACCTGGCTGTGTTCCACTTCCGGCAAAGACCACATTCTCAAAACCCTTCGCTAAATTGCTAGGGCGAAATGGTCCAGTTTGGAAGAAGGTGTGCGCACTTGCAAATGGTGCACCGCGCTCCATTCCCTGTGCTTGCCAATCAAGGGGAGTGGTCATCGATTCAATTTCAATGCTCTCACCAAAGCCGGTGTAACCGCGCTCTTCCAAAGTCTTTATCATGGAGTTGCGATAAGGCTGAGCCATCGTGCGCCAATCAATGTCAGCATCGAGATTGGGAGTAGGAAAGAGCACGTAATAGGAGTGTTTGCCGGGTGGTGCCAAAGTTGGATCGTCATGGGTAGGAACCGTGACGAGCACACTAGGATCAGTCATCAAGATCTTCTTCTTAATTAATTCATCGAATACGCCATCCCAGGAATTTCCAAAGTGGATGTTGTGATGGGCGATGTGATCGTAAGAACGATTAGATCCAACAAGGAGTGTTACGCAAGAAGGTGAGTAGTTAAGGCGCTTGACTGAACGAGGCACGATTCCCAAGAGGTCGCGCCATGCAACTGGAAGATCTGGATTAAGTACGAGTGCATCACAAGTAATTCGCTCACCAGTATGAGTAATTACTGCTTTCGCGCGACCATTCTCATAGTCAATAGATGTGACGGTCTGATTATATTTAAATTCCACACCATGCTTTTCAGCGGCCGCCGCTAGTGCACGTGGCACTGCATGCATGCCGCCCTTAGGGAAGAAGACGCCATTGACGGAATCCATGTATGCAATCACGGCATAAATTGCTAAAGCTTGTTGTGGGCTAACACCGGCGTACATCGCTTGAAATGAGTAAACCTTCTGCAAGCGCGGATCTTTGAGGAATTGATTGACCTTGGGAGACAAGTGGCGAAAACCACCGAGTGCAATCAATCGCGCCAAATTCGGTGTCAGTAAGTTAAAGGGTGAATCAATATTGCGATCGATAAAGTCATTCATCTCATATTTATAAAGTTTGGTTACGAAATCGACATATCTCGCATAACCAGCTGCTTCAGTAGGTGAGATCTTCTCGGCAATCTCACTCTCCATTTGCGCAGTGTTGGCATGAATATCAAGAGAGCTACCGTCGGCATAGAAGGCGCGATAAAGCGGTGAGAGTGGCATTAATTCCAGCCAATCTTTCATCTCTTCACCAACGCAAGCAAAGGCAGATTCAATCAGCGAAGGCATAGTCAGAACAGATGGGCCGGTATCGAATGAGTAGCCACCGCGTTGCAATAAACCGTTGCGTCCACCTGGCACGCTCTCGCGTTCGACAACTGTGACTTTACGACCAGCACCAGCTAGGCGAAGTGCCGCACTCAATCCAGCTAAGCCAGCACCAACAATGACGACATGGTCGCTAGGGCCTTTGATCCGAGCTGGCATTACACACTCCTACGAGTTGCACTTGTAGCTAACTCTTCGAAGAGAGATAGCGCGGTTGGTGCAATCTTTCCATCATCTAGTGCGGTGCGCGCGTTGGAAGTAAGAGTCTCAATCATCTGCTCAATTTCCTGATCGGCGCCACTTGTCACGATCAGGCTGCGCAATTGCTCAATCCCATTGCTATCTAGTTGCTCATTTCCAAAGAGTTCGCTGAAGGTGGTTTTATCTGAGCCAGTGAGGCGCTCTACCGCAATTGCAATGAGAGCAGTGTGTTTGCCCTCACGCAGATCATCACCGGCCGGTTTTCCAGTAGCCGTAGGATCGCCAAAGACGCCAAGGAGATCATCACGCAATTGAAATGCTTCGCCCAAGGGCAGACCAAATGCAGAGTAGGTTGCAAAAATATCGCTATCAAGTGGCGCCCCAGAAAGTGCCGCGCCAAAGTGCAATGGTCGCTCGATCGTGTATTTGCCTGACTTGTAGCGAGCAATCTTGAGTGAGCGTGCAAGGTCATGTGTATCGCGAGTCTGCTCATACACATCGAGATATTGACCTGACATCAATTCCACTCGCATCTCATCGCTGATGCGCAAGACATTGCTCATTACTGAGTGAGGAATGCCAGAGCGATGGAGCATCTGACTCGACCAGACCAGCGCTAGATCACCTAAGAGCACACTGGCAGCTCGACCAAAATCTTCCGGACTGCCGTGCCAACCACCATCTCCGTGGAGCGCTTCAAATTGTTTATGAATTGAAGGCTTGCCGCGCCGAGTATCGGATGCATCCATCAAGTCATCATGGATAAGTGCACAGGCTTGAAGTAATTCCAAACTTGCTACTGCGCGAAGCACGCCATCGTCATCGTTGCCACCTGCGCCGAAATATCCAACTGCCGCAAAGAGCGGACGCAATCGCTTTCCACTATCGAGAAGAAAGGATGTGAGTGCCGACATGGCGGGTGTGAGTTCATCGCCAATTCCATGGAGGTACTTGGCCTCCTCGCTAAGGAAGTCGCGCAACGCCACTTCAACGCGAGATCGCAGATCAATTACTGCCTTCTTAGCGGAATGGGCCACGCGGTAACGGTACCCTCATCACTAATGAGTACGCGACCCACAATCTCGATTGAACTCTTTCCGCCTAAGGACAGCGCCGGCGAAGAGCGGTTGTGGTCTGCCATCGCCTCTCTGCGGGAAATTTCCCCTGATTATGTAGCGGTGACATATGGCGCAGGGGGTTCAACCCGTGATCGCACAATTCGCATTACATCAGAGATCACAGCACGCACTCAATTGCCGACGGTAGCTCACTTAACTTGCGTTGGTTCTACGCGCGATGAATTAATCGATGTACTCAATAAATACAAGAGTGCTGGCATCCGTAGCATTTTGGCGCTACGCGGTGATCCGCAAGGTGGTCCAAGTGCAGCGTGGATTGCAACACCAGATGGCCTAGATCATGCCGACCAACTTGTTGCGCTCGCTAGCGAAGTCGGTGGCTTCACAATTGGCGTTGCCGCATTTCCTGATGGACATCCAGCATCACAGGGTAATTTTGATCGTGACATCGAGGTTTTATTGCGGAAAGAAGAGTTAGGTGCAACATTTGCTACGACGCAGTTTTTCTTTACTGCAGAAAAGTATTTTGATTTAGTAGAACGGTTACGAAGTCGCGGATCGCAGCTGACTGTAATGCCAGGAATTATGCCAATTTCTAATGTCAAACAATTAATTCGGATGGCAGAACTAGGTGGGACGCCAATTCCAGGCGATGTTGAGCAGAAGTTTCTTGCACTCGATGGTGACAGTGATGCAGTTCGTGATTACGGCCGCGAACTTGCCACCATACTTTGTCAGGAGCTACTTGCTGGTGGCGCGCCGGGACTTCATTTCTACACAATGAATACCTCAACTGCCACTAAAGAAATTTTCGAGAATTTAGGTTTGTGATGGCCCTGCTTGCGGAGAAAGAGTTTCGCGATCGCTGGAGCAAGTTGCATGGCGGCGCCGAGATGACTGCGGTAGTTGGTGGTTGGCTAAAAATTTCATACACCGCAGCACGTATCTGCTATCACTTAAAAATTACCCCTGATGTATTAACTTTCCTTGGTTTAGCTGCGGCAATTGGATGTGGTGCGATATCACCGAGCGCTTGGGCTGCCGCATTCTTAGTGCTTTCGCTTATTGCAGATGGAATCGACGGCAGTGTTGCAATTGTGCAAGGCGGTGAGAGTGATTGGGGAGCGGCTAAAGATTCGATTACCGATCGCATAGCTGAATTCGCATGGGGCGTTGCCCTTTACCAACTTGGCGTGCCATTGGTTTTGGTCTGCACGCTAGTAATTCTGGCTAGCGTTCAAGAATATGCGCGAGCACGACTTGGTGGGATCGGTGTTCACCAATTGGGAGTTGTTACTCCTGCAGAGCGGCCAGTGCGCGCCATTGCTGTAATCATTGCGATTCTTGCTAGTGCAATATTTGGCGCTAACTCGGCAACCATCGTGGCGATTGCATTGACAGCCATGCAAACTTTTAGTGTGCTCCAGGTGCTGCGGGTGACCTACCAACAATTGCGTTAGCCACAATTTCGCCACTGATTCCAACTAGTGGTAATCCACCACCTGGATGGGCCGAACCTCCTACGCAATAGAGATTCTTGAGTGGTGAGCGATTCTTAGCCCGCAAGAATGCAGATCGCGCACCGTTACTTGAGCTGCCATAGATTGAACCACCCGGTGCCAAAACGGCATTTTGTAAATCAAGTGGTGTTCGAATCTCCATTACCTCTAGCCGTGAACGTACCGAGATTCCTCGAGCCTCAATTGCATCGATAATTTTTGCCGCATAGCTCTGGCTAAATTTTTCATCCGACCAATCAAAGCCATCACCAGTCACACTATGTAGCGGTGCATTTACTAAGACAAACCAACTCTCATGTCCCTCAGTTTTCACCATCGCCTTATCGTTAGGGGCGCAGATGTAAATTGTGGGATTGGGTACTGGTTCGTTACGAGTGAAGATTGCATCAAACTCATCTTCGTAATTTTCCGGAAAGAGAACTGTGTGGTGGTTGAGGCGCTGCGCACTCTCATCTGGTCGAAGGCCAAGGAGGAGCGAGAAGCCAGCAAGTGAGGATTGACTCTTCTCCAGCGACTTTCGTGCCTTTCGGGTTGCGCGTAAATTCGTTGGAAGTAAATAGTTGTAGGTATTTGCCGCATCACTATTGGAGATAACAATATCGGCACCAATTTTTTCACCGCTTCGAAGTTGGATACCTGTCGCTTTCTTGCCATCTTGAATAATCTCGGAAACTTCAGAGTTAAAGTGAAAGGTGACACCTACTTTGCGGCAACGCTCTTCGAGTGCTTCCGATAACTTTCCAACACCGCCACTGATGTGCCACGCGCCAAAACTCTCTTCAACGAAGGCGATACTCAGTAGTACCGCAGGTGCAAGCCTGGGATCAGAACCGGTGTAGGTGGCGTAGCGATCGATGATGTAGCGCAGGTGTGAGTCCTTGGTAATTTCTGAAGTTAATTGGCGAAGTGATTTCCACGGTGCAATGGTGAAGAGATCACCAATAAAACTGGGGCGCTTAAATAGTGAGGCAATAGAGGTGAGCTCTGATTCAATAAATGCCTCGCGCGAGGTGTCCCACATCTTCGCAGCTCTCTTCATGAGCCTTTGCCATTCATCACGCGCAGTGGGGCCAAACGCTGCCTCAATATTTTGCAAAGTTTGATGGTGCGAGAGATTTTCAAAAGTTACCTGAGTGCCATCATCGAAGCGATAATCAAATGCGGGATTAACCGGCGTGAGCTCAACTTGCTGCTGCAGATGGCCACCAGTTTTTAAGAAGAGATCTTTGAAGACGGCTGGCAGAGTGAGAAGTGATGGACCAGTATCAAATGCATATTTACCGATCCACTCGGTGCGACATTTGCCACCGGAGCGATCACTGGCTTCATAAATACTTACAGCGTGGCCCGCTTTGGCTAGCCGAGCTGCGGCACTCATGCCGCCAATGCCTGCGCCGATAACAACGATCTTGCTCATACCGTGCGCCCCTTCCATTGCACCTGTCCGCGTTTGGTCCATGAATAAAGTGCAAGGTAAATCAGAAGTGCAATTGAAATGGGATGCAGGAGTGAATCGATAGCGCGACCACCGGTACGTAGCGCAGTGATCACTCGACTTAACACAACGAGGAAATAGCCGAGCCAGCCCCACACATTTCCCATAAGCCCAAAGCAGAGTGGTGCAATGCATGTGGCGATGAGAAAAATCCCCACCGCAATCGATGTGAGTGGCGTCGGGAAGGCCTTCCAGAGAGATTTACCGTAACCGGCACGAAGCTCGCGCCAGTTGCGATACATCCGACAGTGAGCAACTTCTGAACCATCTGCTACTCCGCCGCGAAACTTATTACCTATCAATTCTCGTGCAAGAGCGATGTCATCGATAACTTCGGATTTGATTGCGTTAAATCCATTGATTTTTATTAGGGCGCTGCGTTTGAGGATGAAGAACTGACCATTTGCCACCGCCATAGATGTGCGTGGCGCGCCTTCGGCGATGCGAAGTGGGAGAGTAAAGAACCAGCTCCACTGCAACAAGGGTTGAATTAATCGCTCACTCAAGGAGGCCGCGAATTGCTTAGGGTAGGGAGAGAGAAAATCTAAATTACTTTTCAGCATGAGTGATACAGAACTAGAAATCGCATCTTGAGTAAGACGTACATCGGCATCTAACGTTATAAGTATCTCTTCCTCAGAAGCTGAAAATAGTTGTTGAAGAGCAAATGGTTTACCGAGCCAACCAGCACCAAGTTCTGAACCATCGATCACGGTAAATCTTAGATCTGTGCCAATTGAGGCTTGAAGGAGTTGGAAGGTCTGATCTGTTGAATTGTCATTGAGTAGGTAGAAGTGGGCACGAGAGAGTCCGCGTTGGGCTTTGAGCGATGCGACCAGTTCTGCCACATTCTCTGCCTCATTGCGCATAGGGACTAGAACTCCCACACTGGGCAGTAATTGCTGCTCTTGATTTCTAGGTTTTCTAATTAGGAAGAAATTAGAAATTGAAATAGAGAGAAAGAGAAGAACGAAGCAATCTAGAAAGAACACGATTGAATTATTCGCCTGTTACTGAGCGAGCGAAAAGATAGGGAAGAAAAGCCAGTAGGAAGATGGTTCCAACTGCGAGGCCAATTGCCGGACGGTGGAAGAAGAAAATATTTCCAATCACTCCGGCAAACCAAGTCCACGCTAAGAAGATATCAACTGCCATTGAGGATGCAGCTTGCTTTCGTCGCTCCCGCGGAAGTGCGAGGTGAAGAATTCCGACAATTGCCATTCCAGAGAGCAACCATCCTGCAGCATTAGAGAGCGGAATCTCAGGTTGAAATGGAACGTGAGCCCCATCGAATTTCCAACTCCATCGCCCAGCGCTCACCATCTGCGGATCGAGGAAAAGATCCCAAGTCATCAGTAGTAGCCCACCATAAAGAAAGGCCCAATTACTTGTTACTCGCCGCGCTGCAACAAGTACCGGATGAACCATCATGATCCAAGCAAAGGGAACAACAAGTGGCACGTGTGAAAGTTTTATACCGAGTGAATCAGAATATTCGTATTGACCAAATGGCCAACTGGTTCGCACACCAATTTCCTCAATCAAAAAGCCAAATATAAAAGTCACAATTAGATAAGTGAAGAAGTATCGATTGCCATAGGAGTAGAGAGCATGGAGCAGCATTGCGGCGGCTGCGCAATAAACCGTAATTAAGGTGACTAAGCGCAGTGCGTCGCCATCGAGTAGCGGATAAGAAATTTGAAGTGCGATGGTGGTAAATAATGTAGTTAAAAGAAGGCGATTGGCACCTGGTGCAATTCCACGTCGGCGATTGCGCCGCGGGTTAAATTGACGAAGTGACATGAGAAGTAGTCTGCCCTATTCGAGGGTTCCTCGGACTTCACGCACTGCAAATCGACCAAATAGCTCCTCGGAATACCAGTTATGTTCCTTCGTTGCTGCGATTGCGCCTTGATGTGCCGCACCTTGATATGCAAAGGCTCGCACCGCGGCCGCAGATTCCCAGATCGAGAAAGTTCCCTGTAAACCAATTGGTGCTTCACCGATTCCAATCGCCTTAATTAATCCCGGAGCCACATGGAGTGCAGATGTCACTGGCGGAACTGCACGCCAAAAGCGAAGAGTCTGGCGCCAGGCAATCCGCGCTCGTGTGATTGCAACAACTTTTCCAGAAAAATCTTTCGCTGCACTAATCTCAAATGGCTTGCGCTTGGACCATTCACCGTGAACTGAAATTGCATCGAGCATCACGCGGAATTCAGATGTAGATTTTTTCCGCCATCTCTTCACTAAAGCAGAGTTATCGAATTTAACTAATGCACTCTCATCGATAGTGATCAAAATTGCCCATCTGCGTGGATCGGCATCGCTCGGTGTAAAGCTCTCTCCTTTGCCGCAGCCCAAGAGTTTTGCAAAACTGACGCCAGTAGATCTCTTCAACGATCGGCGATCTAGCGCCATTCGAAAGAATGCGGCAGGAATTGATTGGCGTTTAATCCGCCAAAAGTAGAGAACAGTGACTTTCATTTACGGCCTGCAATCTCATAAATAATCGCTATCGACTTCTCGCGCTCATCCCACATTGGCGCATGCCCACACTCTGGCCAAATCTGCCAATCACTCTGAGCCGGGGCTAATGAGCGCTCTTGCGATGTGTGCGCTGGAAGGGTCTTATCAGTGTCACCGAAAATAATCGCAACTGGAATTGATGGAGGAATTTTCTTATCAAATCTGCGATGGAGCATTCCATTCCATGCTGGGTAATAACCAGGAGATTTTGCAATTGCACGACTGGCATCGAGACATATTTTAAATTGAAGTTGATCGGCTTTTGGTGAGATGTTTGTAAATGCTAGCTTCCTAATTATTTTGCTGTGCAAGATGAGTGGGGTGATTGGAAATGTAATTTTTGCAACGATGCGCGGAAGTGCCGTTCCAGGATATCGCGACCTAAATGGAGTGAGCCAGAGCCCAGCAGGAGCAAAGCCAACCAGAGAGCGAACCCGAGTGGGATATTTCGCAGCAAGTTCGAGTCCGACCCATCCACCAAGAGAATTACCGGCAAGGTGAAAAGTTTGAATTTGTAAGTGATCAAGAGTTTCAATTACATAGTCAGCTAGCGCTTCTGGTGTTACATCGATGCCTTCAGGTAGATCGCTCTGGCCATGTCCTGGCAGATCTACCGAGATTGTGTCGAAATCTTTAGCGAGTGGCTCTGTTAAGGAACGCCAAATAGTTGCCGCAGAACCAAGGCCATGGATAAATACGAGGGGATCGCCACTACCCTTGCGCGCGTACTTCAAGCGCATCGTTAGTCACCAACAATCATGGGCCGTGCACCGGTGCTAGAGATTAACTCAGCAAATGTTGTTGGAAAGACTGCATGGGGATGACCACCTGCGGCCCACACAACTTCATAATCACTCAGCGCTTCATCAATGAGAATTGTTGCGGGAGAAACCCAAGCAAGTGGTGCAACACCGCCAACTGAGAAACCACTGACGGTTTTTACATAATCTGCATCAGCTCTACCAAGAGCTGCAATACCTAAATTCTTTGCAACAAGTTCGGTATTAATGCGATGGCGGCCACTGGTAATAATGAGAAGTGGTGATTCATCGGGCAATTTGAAGACAAGTGATGAGGCAATCTGTCCTACCTCAATATTCAATGCAGCAGCCGCTTCTGCTGCAGTACGCGCAGAATCGGTGAGAGCGATCACAGTGCCTGGCATACCAGCGGTAGTAATTGCTGATTGCACGCGCTTAACCGTGGCTCGTTCCAGGATGCCTTCCATATCGTGATTCTAAGCGGTGGCGTGAGTTTCACGAAGAGATTTTGCTGAGCAATCAGTAAACTTCCGGGGTTGCGCTGATTTGGCGCAGAAGTCATTTTTTGCAATCCCAAGTAGAGGAGCACAGTGAGTAAAGCGCGCGTAGAAGATGGTTTAGATCCCAATAGATGGCGCGCGTTAGCCGTCATTGGAATTTCTCAATTAATGGTGGTTCTCGACGGTTCAATCGTGAATATCGCTATTCCTAATGCACAACAGGATTTAGGAATTTCTGCAGCAAATCGCCAATGGATTGTCACTGCCTACACACTGGCATTTGGGTCACTCCTTCTACTGGGTGGGCGAATTGCAGACTTCATCGGTCGAAAGCGCGCCTTCATGATTGGCCTGGCTGGTTTTGCCGGCGCATCTGCCCTCGGTGGAATTGCCGCTAATCAGGGAATGCTCTTCGGTGCTCGCGCACTTCAGGGCGTTTTTGGTGCGCTACTTGCACCTGCCGCACTCTCATTGGTGAATGTCACCTTTACGATTCCTAAAGAGCGAGCAAAAGCATTTGGTGTTTATGGTGCGATCGCAGGTGGCGGAGCGGCCATTGGATTAATTCTCGGTGGCACGCTGACTCAATACTTTAGTTGGCGCTGGTGTTTAGGTGTCAATGTTCCAATTGCACTTCTTGCCCTTGTCTTGGCAATTCCATTTATTCACGAATCTAAAGCTTCGGGTGATCACAGTTATGACATTCCTGGCGCTATTACAGTAACCTTCGGATTAGTGAGTTTGGTTTATGGATTTAGCCAAGCAGCAACTCATGGCTGGGCCAAATCAAGCACCTACCAATTCTTTATTATTGCTGCAGTCTTTTTAGCAATCTTCTTCTACATCGAGTCGAAGACGACTGGGCCAATTCTTCCGATGCGAGTTCTGGCAGAGCGCAATCGTGGTGGTTCTTATCTGGCAACGCTATTAGTTGGTGCCGGGCTATTTACAATGTTCCTATTCTTGAGCATTTACTTGCAGCGAGTACTTGGCTATTCGCCATTGAAATCTGGCTTTGCCTTCTTGCCATTCTCATTTGGCGTGATTGCATTTGCTGGAGTCTCTTCAGTTCTCATGCCAAAGATTGGTCCTCGACCATTAATGCTTACCGGTCTTTTCATGGGTGCAATTGGTTTGCTACTTCTCTCGCAAATCACACCAACATCAACTTATGCCGTACACATCCTTCCCGCGCTCGTCATTATGAGTACTGGTTTAGCGATGGTCTTTATTCCTAGTGCAACTACTGGGCTTCATGGAATCGGTGGACGTGATTCTGGTGTTGCCAGTGCAATGGTCAATACCTCGCAGCAAATTGGCGGCTCACTTGGTGCAGCCCTTCTCAATACTGTTGCAGTTACTGCGGCAACTAGTTATTCGAAGGCACATAGCGAGATGGGTGAAAACCTTCAGGCATTTGCTCAAGTACATGGATTTACCGTTGCATTCAAATTTGGTGCGATTTTCTTAGCCCTTGCGGCGATTGTTATCTTGGTAACGATCAACATTGGCAAAGATGCGGTTAAATCAGCAGATGGTGCATCACTCGCGCATTAATCAAGCACGCAATGCGCTATGGGGATCCTTCTTCCTCATGGGCGTTGTCTCGATGGCCTGGGTTCCGCGAATCCCTGAAATCAAGGATTCACTTGCTCTCAACAATGGCCAATTGGGGCTCATGCTTCTGGGATCTACTTGTGGCGCACTCTTTGGCGCGCAAGTTGCTGGGCGATTGGCGCACACTTTTGGTTCGCGAAAGATTGCCTATCTCACCGGGGTAATACTTTCTCTTGGGCTTATCGCTATGAGTGCGACAACGCATTCGCGCGCGGAATTCTTCGTCGCATTAGTTTTATTGGGCATGGGCTACACCGGACTCGATGTCTGCCTGAACACTCAAGCAGTAGCTGTGGAGCGGTTAAGTAAAGCGCGCTACATGGCCTCCTTCCATGGCATGTGGAGCGTTGGCTCATTGCTCACCACAGTGATCGGTGGTGGAATTTCACGAATAATTTCACCGGAACGAAATCTCGTTGCAATTGGAGCGGTAGCTTTCTTCGCACTACTCATTTCAAATAGTTCCTTACTGCCAGATGAAGTCGATGGTCATGAAGGCACTGAGAGTGAGATGGCAGGAAAAGTTTCACTCTTCGGGAAAGATGCACTAGCGCTGTGGGGAATTGGTTTTGGCATGCTAGCGGCAATTATCGCCGAAGGTGCGGCAAGTGATTGGGGTGCAATTTTGCTCCGCGAAAATATGGGAATTGCAAAGGGTTGGTATGCAAGTGCATTTGCATCATTTGCACTTGCAATGATTGTTGCAAGATTTCTCGGTGATCGAGCACTGACAAAATGGGGCGCAGATCGCGTGGTGCGTATCGGCGGATTTGCTGGTGGTCTTGCTTGGGCCACTTCGATTGCAATTGCAGTTCCACTCTCAGATCACTCGCGAATTCGCGCTCTGATAGTTATTAACATCGGTTTCATCTGTGCTGGTCTTGGGATTGGACCGATGTTTCCTGCCTTCATCATCGCCGCAAGTTCGGTTCCCGGAATTGCGCCATCGGTAGCAATTGGGCGAGTGGGAGTAATTAGTCTGGGTGCCTTCTTTATTGGACCGGCATCAATCGGATTATTTGCAGAGGTCACTTCGCTACCAATTGCGATGGCTTTTCCGTGTGTGATGTTAGTAGTTGCAGGTTTTCAAGCGCGCACTATCCATGTGCGTGGAAAATCGTAAAGAGGGCAATCGCAAATAATAAGAAGGCGAAAGCTTTGCGCAGCGTGGCTTGCGATACTCGAGAACTTGCACGGGATGCAAAACGTGCAACAAGAATGGCCGAAAGCGCGATAGCCAGCGGAATGGCCCAGGAGATTTCATGCCAAGTGGAAAACCGTGCAATAAATGCGGTGAAGCAATTGAGGGCAATGATGACAAGGGATGTTCCGGCTGCTTTATTTTGTGGTGTATGAAAGAAGAGCACAAGTACTGGAATAGCTAAGAAGCCACCGCCGATTCCAAAGATTCCCGTCATGGAGCCAATCACCAGTGAGACAAGGAGCAAGATCGCTGGTGACATTCTCTTTTCAGGATTATCTGTGATGGGTTTAATGAGCATTGAGCCACCAGCCAGAAAGAGAACGAGTGCGAAGCCGGTAAGAATTATGGTGTCGCTGAGGTGATGCGAAATAACTGCGCCACCGATATTTGTAACCAAGCCAAGGCCCCAAATAGCGGTAGCTTCCTTGATGAGGACATCTTTACTTTTGAATTTTGTGATTGAACCAGCAGCGGCTGCAGCAAAGACAATTGGGAGCGCTGCCGTTGATGCGTGATGGGGAGTGAAGCTGAAGAGGTAAATCAGAATCGGCACTGAGAGCATGGCTCCACCTGCGCCAATGAATCCTAAGACCGCACCGATAAATGCACCTGCACTCAGTGCACCAAGCAGGGTCAGAGCGCTCATTGCTCAATCATGACAGAAGCGCCGCACTGCCAATGGCAACGCGGCGCTTCTGGAGTACTTGGTCTTATTTGAAGTTAAAAAATGCAGATGTAATGTGCCAACCGAAATCTGCACCGCTGCCGACCATGACGAAGATCATGAGCGCTGCACCGGCAAGAGAGAGATCTTTGAAGAAGCTGATGCTTGCATTCTGCTTTGCAGTTGGATCAGTTTCTTTCCAGAAGGTATGCATGATGAGTGCGGTAGGAATCAGGAAGATCGCGATAAGAAGTGCACCAAGATCGGCGTAGATACCAAGTGCTACATAAATTCCGCCAACGAGGATCATCAATCCGGAAACGATGACTGAGAGCTTGGCCGCTGGAACTTTCTTGTACTTGGCATAGCCAGTCATAGCTTCGAGCTTGGTGAGGTGGCTGATACCTGAGCTGATAAAGAGGAGGGCAAAGAGAATGCGCCCAATTGCGAGTACTGCTGACATGGTGCTCCTTGAATCTGGCATTTTTACCAGGGTTGTTTGTGTACCTTTCGAGCGTAGCGTAGATAGTTGAAAGTTCAACCATTTTGCCGCTCTGGCGCGCCTGCCTGCCTTGCCAATGTCGGAGGTTACGGGTACTTTTCGAACAAATGTTCGAAAAAAGAGATATACCAGCGCCGCCACCGGCCCGTCTTACCCATGATGTTCTTATCGATGGCCAGAGCCCGATCGAGTTCACATTTAACGGACGGCGCTTTCGCGTACATACAACTCTCTCTCGCTGGTGCGAGTCAGGAGAGTGGTGGAACCACATTAGCGATGGCGTGCTTCGCCCCGATGATCGCGCTCGCGCACTCTGGCGAGTAGAGGCAGCTCCAATTGGGGCAGTTGTCACATTTGAATTAGAGCGCGATGAAGCAAGTGGCGCTTGGCTCATCCGCAGTATTTAAGTTCAGATCAGAATGAAAAATTTTATCCATCTCAATGTTGTGAGTTCCTACTCCTTTAAATATGGAACAACGCCACCCGATGCCCTTGTTGCTCGGAG
>Ga0209297_1000816_pt1 | contig 19083 bp, 27 predicted proteins | sample S_130805_MF_Meta_FD_187322 | JGI IMG/M metagenome (GOLD analysis project Ga0209297, IMG submission 187322) | Freshwater microbial communities from Lake Simoncouche, Canada to study carbon cycling - S_130805_MF_MetaG (SPAdes) (version 2) | ecosystem: Environmental > Aquatic > Freshwater > Lake ...
GCAAGACCTGCAGCGGCGGGAATACCATACTTAATTAGTGGACGCATGGTCTCACTCCATTACAAACAGTTTGTTTGCAACAGTACCAGGTTGAGCTTGGTTCAGAATGCGCCAAGCATTTTGGGGATCACGTGCCATTGCTTCGTTAAAACCACCCCAGAAGTTTTGGGGTTGTTGAGGAGCAGAAGCAGCGGGGGGAGCAGGGAAGTTCCCATAGCTGGGGTTCACTCGCTCAGTGCGATAACCGGGAGTTTCCAATTGGGACTCACTTTCATATACGGGATAGGGACCTTCTGGACCGAAGAACTTCAGGGTGTAGTCACTCAGTACATCAGGGTTGGTGAGGATTTCGTTATAAGCGAGATTCTCTTGGTGCTCGTTTACCGCAAAATTGGCATAGCCTTGCAGCAACGCATTAGATTCTAGGCCGACATTGGCATAACCAGTTAGCAGACCTTGGGCTTTTTGGCCCCAGGATACGGCGCTATCTAGCATCCCTTCGAGTTGAAGGGCGTAGTTATTTAGGACGGCTGGTGCCTCTACCCCGAACGCGTCGATCACCTGACGGCTTTCGTTGCTCAGGTTGAGGTAATCCGCTACGTCCGCCAGTGAGGGACTGGAGGAGGTTTGGGAATAGTTGGCTGAGGATACCTGGTTGGGATACGAGGTCGGCGTCCCCAAGTTGGGTGAAGGCTGGGCGTACGGCGTTTGGCCATAGTTGGCCGGGGCGTAAGTTGGCGTCGGAGCCGAGGGTTGCCCCTGGAACGGGGATTGGACTGGTGCGCTCAGTAGCCCCACTACCTTGTTGAACGCCGATTCCCAGGGGCTGCTCTGAGGAGTCGCCGGTTGGGATTGGGGGGCGTACTGAGTAGGGTTTGATTGGTAGCTGGTACCCACCTGAGGAACCGCTTGGGGGTAACTGGTACCCACCTGGTAATTGATCGGTCCCAGGTAAGCCGGTGCTGGAGCTTGCTGAGCCGGTACCGCCACGTAGCTGCTTGGAGCTACTGCTGCCTGTACTGGGCTCATCTGTGGGATCGACTGGACGGTAGCGTCCTGCATAACTCATCTCCTTTTGTAATGCTTCTAATGTGCGATACAGATAAGGTGTGAGGTCGAGACGAGGGTCTGCGGCCATCGGTAAATCTGGTGATTGCGGGTGAGGAGTCTGCATCATGCCCCCCACCAACTTGGCAAATTGAGAGTATGCACTCTGTAATTCACCCACCATTCTGAACGGAAACCCCGATAACATCGCGGCCCGCTCCTCATCCGTTTTTGACGGAAAGAGGTACTTCAGTGCTTCAATACTATCAACACCTAACTCCTGTAGGTTACGTACCACGATAGAATTGTTTAAAATATCTTGTGTGGTGTCGTCATAAACAGGACCTAACCAACGCCAAAGCATGGTTAAATCCCCGTCTGGAATTAAGCCAATCACACCTGAAGGTATGTGTTGTGTCTTTACACAAGCCATCATTACTTGCTTTATTTTTTCCTCGAAACCAGTCATTGCAGCATCATATAAATCAAGTTCATCTTGGCGAGCGTTTTCAGTCGGTTCCACTGGCTTTTCAATCCCTGTAGAAGCTGCTAGCGTCTCACGGAATAAACGTTCTTCTTGATAAATAATAAGTTCCAGGCATCGACAGATGCCGTGGGTGTAAATAGCGTTAGCTTTCTTCTTAGAAGTTGCCGCCACGCGTCCAAAGATGGACTTATATTCTGTAGCGGTAATACCTGACGAGATTGAGATATCATCTACACCACCAAGTGCAGTGCGTATCTCTTCTCGATATTGCCGAGAGAAGTTATTTTGATCTCCTGTAATTGCATCTGGAACTATATAACCAACTCGATCATTAGGTTCTAGGTTGGCAATTACTCTTGGCACACGGATCTGTCCGTCTACACCTCTGGAGAGTGGATCTGACTTAAACCGAGATTGGCTTAATGCCCCCATCCCTGTAAAGCCTGAGTTTGCTGCAATAGATGGACGTTGTACTACGGAGTCTGATCCTGACTCCATAAGATCAGTCTTAGGACGAGACGATAGAAGGGTCGGATTACCAAAGAACTGTACATTTTTTCGCATGGTACGGACCATTTCATCATGCGTGACAATGTGATTAGCTAAGCCATCAAATTCACCAACACCTTCATTGGAGAAACCCTTGAGATTGTTAAAGATCTCAACACAAGGAATGAAGCCTAAGGTATTCTTAAGGGTTTTAGTGCGTCCTGGTACAGCATAATTAGGCATCTCAAAGGACATCTCCCCTTCGCTATGCGTTTCTTCAATTACATCAGCTTTGATAGATAAGCGAATGTAACGTTTGGCTCCCTGTGCACCAGTAATCGCTGCTCCCCCTACACTTGCGACGCTGATGCCATCACCAAAGCCTGTGCCTTGTCGTACCTTGTAGCTGTAGATAATGATGACTTCTTCCAGTTCACCATCAACACCATAGAAGGATCGGTATTCAGGCTGACGGAAATAATAAAGCCTATAGTTGGATTCTGTAGGGCGGATATAGAACAGGCCTTGACCATCACAGAGATAATACTCCCAGATTGAATCCAGGCGTGTATCCATTTTGTTATACTTAAGTACCCTGTCGATAAAATCTTTGCGTTGATTTCCAAAATTATCTTGAGTAGGAAAGAATTCTACCCCTTGGCGGATACCAAAGAGTTTCATCTGTGCTATATGAGACGCAACAATGCCTGTGTCAACGTTTGAACTCCCATCTTTCTCAAGGTAGGAATCAACAATTTCTTTAAGGCGGGCTTTGGCGTCCATATTTTATTTTGCTTTAAGTTTCTTTTGTAAATCTTAGCACCTTACCAGGATTGCTTGAATCTTGCCTCGGCACCAAAACCACCTCCTCCTTGTGGTCCCATGCCACGTCTACCTTCCCTGTAATTGACGTTAACATCAAGTCCGGGTGTACCATAGCCAGCTTTTAATGTATAGCCTTGTGGAATTGAAACACCTTGCTCTGTGTATCCTGGCGTATATGCACCTTGGAGATTAAGATTTTGATTACGTCCAAGATCTATACGTGCTCCTGCCCCCACAGATTCTAGTCCTTGAGGAACTGCATTTACATCTACATATACTGGCTTGCGCGACGTTGTGCCTGCTTCTAGTAGTTGATTCCTATTTTCTATTCCTTGTTGAAGTATTCCAGCGCGTTGGGCTTCTTGTTGTTGTTTGGCAGCATCATACGTTTGTAGTGCCTTTAATTGTTCTGGTGATGGACCGGTTGGTTGAGAAGATCCATATCCCTCAAAGCCTGGCATAGGTGCAAACTCTTGTGAGGATTGCATCATTCCCTGTACATTTCCTATGGCTTGTCCCCCAGGTAATGCTTGGGCTAATAATGTATTCATGCCACCAAATGGCCCTTGGTTTTGAACTAAGGGAAGCCTTGGTCCACCTGGTTTTATACCTTTATAAATATCTTCAATTTCTTTTGAAGACTTGGGGTCCCATTCTTTAAGGCCCTTAACATCTTCTGGGCTCATTCCTCTAATGCCTCCTGGTGGTATTGTAAAGTCTGCACCAAAAGGATTACCAGCAAGAAAATTACCTGGTGCGCCAGGGACATTTTCTAATCCTCTCATAAGTACAGTCATTTATCTACTCCTTGGTTTATTTATTCTATCAACCTTTACTCTTCTATTACCTCGTATCGATCTGAATCATTAAGTTTTGATAAAACAACACCGGTTCCTTTGAGCTTCCACTCAAGAATATCCCCTTCTTCCCAGCCAAGCTCGTCCACTAACTCGTTAGGAAACTGGAGGAAAAGCTCTCCGCTTTCATCCTCTTGAATCTCTAGGGTGTAATCCATTTTGTTTATAGCTTTTCAATTAGTTTATCAAGCTTATTGTTAATCTGTTTAAAATTATCTTGCATCTGTTGCATCTCTCTTAGGAAATCGACCTTGAGCACGTATTCAATCGGAAGCCTGTGGTGCATAGAGTTCAAATTGGCGTCTGTGTTGTCCATTCGTTTTTCTACGCGGAGGATGCGCTCATGAAAACGGTTTAACACTTTATTAGCCGCCCACCCAGCACCAGTCCACGCTGGTACCGCAAGGCCAATCAATATCAAGATATATTCGGCGCCCAAAATCTACACCATATATGCTGCTGTTACTATTCTAAGGTCAGTAATCAAACTGTAGCTTGCCTTTTTTGGTGAGTCCGTTTACTAACCAAACCAAAGCATCGACACAGTCATCATGGCCACTTACGCCGAAGTTTGTGAGTTCCTCGAAGAGACTAGTAAAGTTCCTGTAGCGGTTAAAGATTATCTTTCTTTCTTCAAACATCCCCATGATTCCTCTAAATCGTGCCAGCTTGTCTGCACGGAATCCTTTGACTGGGTGCCACAAAATGTTGTGGAGACCTTCGTCATTAAGGCAAATCCTCTTGAAGTCAGCTTCGAGTGAAGCCTGATACTGAACAGCTTCTGACCAGATATCACACGTGGACATGGTCGGATAATAATTACCGTTTTCATCCTTACCAATGATGGACCAATCATTAAGTAATTCTTTCATTTCATCTAACTTCTCCAGATTACCCATTACGCGCATCCTGCGATAATCAATTATGTGGATACGATCATCAATACGGCCCCCAAGGATCATTACGGTATAGTCATTCTTCTCTTTAATCCCCGCTGATAAATCAACACCTATACCGAGTGTGTCGAATTCTGTTGCAATTTCTGCCTTAACTATCAGCTCTGGTGCCAGGGACAGCTCACCTTGTCTGACGATCTGATTCATGTACTGGAAAGAGAAGGCAACGGGTGCTTGCCTTTTCTTTTCCTTTAGGTAGTCCAGTGACCACATTTCTGGCCAATAGGAAAGCTCATCGCCTGTTTTGGGATCTTGTTGAATTGCAGACAATACAATCTGTTGCCAGTTATTTTGTTCATTAAATGTAGTGGCGTGTATATCGTCATGTCTGAATCTGGTGCCAAGACAGATTGCTCTTCCACCTTCAAACATAGTTGGTGAGATAACTGCATTCCAGTTATCTTGCATAGACTTACGTATATCAGGATTGGCTATATCTGTCGCAGATTTGATACAATCGTCTATTAAACACAAATGGGATCGCTTGGATGTCACTGAACCCTTAAGGCCTGCAGCACATAAGGTGAACATTTCATCACCGATGCTTTCAATACCAGCAAATTTATGGTCCACTGACCAATACTCATTACTTGTTACATTCTTAAGAAGTCTTACTGCAGGAAATACTTCTTGATATTTACGACTCTCAATAATACGTTTAATAGCAGCAGACTTAGGACGCGCAATTTCAACCGTATATGACAAGTACAGAATTTGTAGAGGCATCTTGGCAGTTGTATGTACACCAATAGCCCATGCGGTAAACAAACCCAGGGTGGTTGACTTGGCTGAATTATGGCTAACAATATAATCTTTAGTTAAGAATGTATGACATGTGTCGGCCACTTCAATACAACGTACCTTTTCTACTGTCGATGGACGAATATCTATAATGCTGCGGCAAGGGAGATACTTGGTGCATGGGGTGTATCTTTGGGCCTTGCGGTTCAAGTAAAAAGGCTTGATACTATCTGGTAATTTAATACCTAGGGTAAATGACGGCGTTGTGGTGCGTACTCGCTCTTGGTATTTATTTAAGTATGTATTTAGCCGTGGCGTACGTTGTGTTGCTATTCCTCCAAGGGATTGAACTAGTTCTGTTACATCTTTAACAAGAGATGTAGACGTTGTACAAAAAGATACACCCCCTGTGGATGCAACAGTGCCATCTGTGTCTAGCAGGCCTTGCAACAAAGCTTCTCGATCAGGTATAGATGCTATTAAATAAGACTTGGGAATAAACTTATCAATCGATGTCTTGCCGTATACCCCAAGTGTTTTTAAGATCTCTCGTACAACACTAGGCTTTCCTCCAGCAAGAACCCCTTTAACATGTGAGATATTATAGTTATATTTTGCTACTTGCTTAAAACGATACCCTTCTGGTAGTCTTAAAGAACATCGTTCAATCAGCTCTGGATCTGCACTGCATAAGGAAAGATTATTGGAACTTAATGACCCATCACCAAGCAGTGCTCCCAACAAGTATGGATCCAAAGGAAGCTCAGTTTCTGGATATTCAACTGGTTGTGTGACAGGAATCTGGTAACGCGGATAACCCCTGCTATCTAACCAAGGCTTTTCTTCTGGCTCACAAGTTGCAGTAATTCTTTTGGTTGGTGACCCAGTGCGGCCATTCCCTTTGATCCCTATTGTTTTTTGTGTGCGTATTTCATTAAGCGTCATGTTGCGCCAGGTGCCTTTCTCGTCAGTACCTAGTCGACGCACCTTCCATAGGTGTTGATCATCACAACGAACAGAAGCACCATCAGTAAAAACAACTTCCCACGTAAGAGATTCTTCATAATCTGAAATACCTACTACTTCAGTCAATTGGCCGTGTTCAGAAAAAACAAGGTCACCAACTTGTAGCTCGCCTATGGGTACCCATCCATTGGGAGTAGCTACTGGCGCAGATATAACCAATGGTCCCCTAGGCCCCAGGAGGTCGATGTTAGGGCCTGCAATACCCTTTAGGCATGAACTATCCTCACCCGTCACAAAGTGCCCATGCCAGTCCTTGTGGTGAGCAGCTGGAGGTTTATTAGCTACATACTCACAAAAGAAACTAAAATCTTCTCTTGCTTTCTTTACTAGTTCTTGGTTATCTGCTGGTTTTACTGTGTAATTTTTTGCAGCGGCCCTTGCATTACGTCGATACGCAAGGTGTAGATATGAAGGCATAACAAGAACCGGCTAGATCAAATATAGCCTATGACTTGGTTTTTTGTTCTTTGTACCTGCGTGCCTTATCTAATGCAGCCTTGCGTTTTGTTTTATCATCCATATCAGAGCCATCTTCGTTCTTTGCTTCTTTCTTTTTGAAGACTTCAAGAACTTCGGGTGGCATTCGTTTCTTGGACATAGATCAGAACCTGGGTCCGCCTGGTTGCTGTCCACCTGCTCGCCGTACTATGGCCTGGGCTTCTTCATCAGTATAACGACCAGACCTACCAGGACCCATTGAAATGCCTCCAGTAACAGGAGAAGGTGTTGGAGCACCTGCAGCAATATTAGGTGCAGCAGCGACATCCTTTAGTCGTGAATTAGCTTCTGCGTTACGGTAATCAGGAGCAAGTCCTGGGCGATAGCCGGCAGGAGTACCAAAACCTGTCTCGGGTGATTGGGCCTGAGCTTGTTGACGTTGCTGGCCCGCTTGGCTTTCTGCACGATGACGAGCCATTGCTTCTAGCATTGCACGTTTGCCTGCATCCACTGTACTTCCTCCTGCACTAGGAGCTTGGTTTCCAGCACCCATGATTACTTACCTTTTAGCGCACGGAGACGATCCATTTTATCCTTAATGCTTTCTTTGCCACCTTCACCCTTGACTGGGGGTTTTACGCCACCCTTACCAGGGGGGTTGGGTGGTACAGCCTTTTTGCCAGCTGCTACTGGCTTCTTGGCAGCCTTGGGATCTTCCTTCTTCTTAGGGGGTACTTTACCAGCCATGCCATTAACCTTGGTTGTTAGTTTATTTTAAACCATTATTCTTCTAATTGCATTCTCGCCCATACACTCATTGCAGCTTCCTTGAGAGGACCTTCGATCGGGTCATCTTTGAATATGAAAGCCAACTCACGAATGGCGCGGTCTGCACCAGCCATCAACAAGCCTTTCCTATCTTTATTCGCAGTGAACTGTTCTACTTGGTTTATGGTGCCACGGAGTTCTTTTTCCATCGCAGCAATCCTTGCTACACCGCTGTCTCGCTTGACACCATAATTCTCAATATCTTCACGAAGAAGACGTATGTCCTCTTTCATGTGTTCGATTTCATCCAGCAAAATACGTCTGTGATCAGGCTTTGGGTACTTAAGAGCCACCCATTCCTGACACGCTGTAATGCTACTTAGATAACCAAGGAACCGAGCATATAGAAAACATTCAATAACTGAATAGTTTTCTGAACAGAACGAACAGAAAGATTCGTGTGTACCAGGATCTAAGCCTTCAGCCCACGCATCAAAGACTTCAGTATTTGTAAGCTCCGCGGGCCTGGGCATAATCCCTGGCTTCGTCGCTTTGACTGAACTCTTGCTTTTGTGAAGCTCCTGCACGTTCTTCAGTTGCTTGTTTTCCAATGGTTTCTCGTTGTTCCCTGGCGGTATCTTCTATTTTTTTCTTGGAAAACTCGTAGGCGACACCAGCAGCTTGGCGATATTTGTCAATATCAAACCAATTATCTGCACTCGTAGGATCCAAAGGATCAACTGTAGTTGTGGTGGTATCCGCCATTTGATGACCTAGAAAAACTAGTAGTTTATCAGAAGTTAGACATCATCTGAGCAAGGCCTTGGCTGAAGATGTCACGACGACCTTCTACGGACTTCTGACGTTGTTGACGCAGCTTAGAGCCTTCTAGCTTGCCAAGGAGGGTTTCAAATTGACTAAGATCAGCCTGGGGACCAAATGCACCTTCAGCGGCTTGTTTCTTTAGGGTGTTAGCAGTATCAGCATCAATCCTGCCATCAGCGAGGGCTTGTGCAATGTCTTGATACTTGGCGGTATAATCAGTGTAAGACATGACATGTAATTTGTAGGAACTAGTTAATTATAGCAACCTAATTTTTAAAAGTATACCCCTGTTCTTTTCGTTGCTGCAACATACTCAGCATTTGTTTAAATGCATTTATATCAAATTCAGAAGAAGGCGAAACTTTTTCCTCTGTAGGCTTTGTTGGTTGTTCAGTGGGTTTTTCCATCATTAAAAATTAAAAGCGCCTGTAAGACCTTGCAGTAAGCCAAATTGTCCTTGTTGCCTGCCAACTTTTATCTGTCCTTCTATCTGTTGTTTGTCTAGACCTGTTTGAATTTCACCTGAGAGCTTAAGTTTTTCTTTATCGATAGCACCAGCGAGGGATTGCAAGCCCGAATTATATAAATAACTTTCGTAATTATCTTTAGATTTTCTAGCCTCTTCAAGTTTAGCTGGTGTGCCTGTAATTTCTTTTCCGATAAAATCAGGTTTGCTAATACCTGTTTTAGCTATTATGTCAGCAGACAGCTCAGGCAGTGTACCACCACCAAAATCTTGCTTGTAGGTACCAGTGCTTGCACCTGTTGCATCACTGATTGGTTTACCATACTGAAGCCATAGCTTGGATTCTTCAATACTACTAGGATTTTTATTTTTGTACTCTGAAGTAGCTTGAAGATCTTTCTCTAAATCTCCTGCAGTACGTCCTAGCCCTAGATCAGCTAGACCTTTGCCTAATTCTGCAGCTGTTGGAGGACGACCTAGATTATTTTGATATACTGCAGTTAAATCTACTTCTCTACGCTTAGGGGCAAATGTTTCGTAAGAGGTAGTTATGCTATCAAGTTCTGTAGCAGAAGGAACAATTCCATACTTATCATAAAAATCATTTAATTGTGTTTGTGCTGTGTTCTCGTCAATTGAGCCTCTGGAGACACGACGTTGAAGATTAGCAACAAAACCCCCTCTGGATGATTCACCAATGGCTTTTTTATCAGCAGCTAATTTATCTGTGCGTGCATTCTCTGCGTCAGATTTATCTTTAGCTTGATTAAGTAGGCCTTGTACAAAATTATCATCTCTTGTTTTATCGGCTTGCGCTTGTGCGTATTCTAGGTCTCTTTTATTCGTTGACTCAATAATTCCCAGATACATCTGGAGAGTTGCCCTATCACTTTCTGCGCTCATGATTTATTTCCTATGCTGTAGGTAAATTAATTTTACCGTATTGAATCATTCCAGGCAATGCGGCCATATACGCACCTGCCAAGCGATTTTCTTTTGCTTCCATTTCTCTTCCAGTTCTTGCTGCAAAAGATTGGTCAAATGCTGTAGCTAATTCATTTTCTTTTCGTTGCATTGCAAGACGTTGTGGAGCAAAACGCCAAAGATCTTCTTGCGTTGCAGCAGCTTGTCGTCCCTTGTCAATATCTGCATTAAATAATGAATTACCAAAAAAATTAAGAGTATTCTGCGCTCTTGTGCCTGCATTAAACGCTAATGCTTGGGCTCTTCCTGCAAAAGCATCATTAGCAGATTGCTGTATACCATATGTACTCCACAATGCTTGATTGGCTGCATCTGCAGATTGTCTTTTAGCAGTCTCTTTGGCAGTGTTGCCTTGCATCCAATTGCCAAGTAAGTTGGCACCAACTGCAAGACCCATAGTTACGGGATCCAATGAACCGCCTCCGCTACTTTTACTTCCTCCACCCATTGTACCCCAATTTCCGAGTCCAGCGTCACTTGCGCCGCTCCAGCTACCATTCCAACTTCCGCCAAGACTAAATGGCATAACTAAGAATAATAAGACCTACTTACATAAGGCTGTGGAGCAAAGGGAGTAACTGTGGGAATCTCCTGCCGTGGATATGCACTAAGGCCTTCACGATAAGCGTACAAGTTTCTTAGAGGCGCTTGTGCCATCTGGGCAAGTACTGCTGGATCTCCACCAGCGGTAAGGTTTTTAATAGCTTGTCCCAAGGTTCCCACTCCAGCTATCAATGTTTCATCTTCTAATTTTTGCCTTCCTACTTTTGTAGCTGTTTCAGATCGTAATTTTTCCATTTGAGTTAAAAATGGAAGCATTCTTTCTAAGTCTTCTGCCGGATTTCTGCGTTGAAAAGCATTACCAAAGGCTGCATTTTGTTGTCTTTGTATTTCATAATTAGCCCTTTCTGTTGGTGATAAACGTGCTAAAAAACCTTCATCATTTGGATTAACGCTTGCGTTAGTACTTGTATTTAATACTTTATTCAAATTAAAAATATCTTGAGTTCCTGGCGCAAACATCTGCGTCACTCGACCAGGTTCAAGATTAAACGCTGCACCAGCAAAAGATTTTGCCATGATTAACCAAACTGAATATTAGGAGATTGACGAGTAGCAAACTGAGCATAAGGATTAGTGCTAGCAAATGTTCTTGCTAGTGCACCCGCTTCAGCTTGGGCTCCCTTAGCCAAAGCTCCTTGCGTTGCAAGTATACCAAGACGTGACTCAATGTTACCTTGGGTATTCATCAAGGCTTGTGTACGCACTTGGTCGTTAGTCTTGGCTTGTTCAATTACAGGTTGCAATGATTTGCTGAGCAATATCTGTTGCTGTGCTGTAAATTGAAGAAGATCCTTTTGTGCACCCACCTCATTGCCAAGAGCTGCCTTATTAAAAGCAAGTTGACGGCTTTGCAGTTGATCTTGCATTGTAAGGAATCGTGCTGAGTCATTCAGGGGAATGTTGGTGCCAGGGATATAGGCAGGTGCTTCCGTGCCACCAGGAGACGTTCCTTTACCTGCACCAGTGACGGCGGCTTTAGCCATCTCAGCACCTTCACCGGCCACAAAACCGCCAATGCCAGCACCAATAAAACCACCAACGGCTCTACCTGCAGGACCAAAGCGGCCACCAAGACCTGCGCCGATCTTGCCACCAATAGCACTACCTCCCAAACTAGCAACTGCACCTAGTGGTTGTTGCTGTCCAAGTTGATTAGCAACAACACCAAGGCCAGCGGCACTTGAGCCGATCATGCCAGCACGGCCTTTCATAGCTTGAGCTGCCTTAGATTGACGCAAGGCATCATAACCACGTCCAATACTTTCAGGGATTCCTTGAACTCCTGCTCTAAAATTGGACAAAAAATCTTGGCTTGCTTGTGGTGAAGCTTGTGATGAATAAGTAGTCCAATTTGGCGTTGTTGCTGCAACACGTGCACTGTACGGCACAAGAGCTGAAGAACGTGGATCAATTACAGTAACGTTTGGATTGCCAGTGTCAAAATACGCCATTTATTTTTAAATCATTTATTTATATAGTTAAATTCTATCAGATATTATCTTGTTGTTGATACTCTGTAAGCCTAGGGAATTGTGGACTATTAGCTGCAGCTATATGTTCGTTTATTGCATTGCCCATCGCTACGCCCAACGCAGAGCCCAGAACCCCGCCTATAGCACTATGTCCTGCTACACGCCTCGGGGTGGCCGTCTTGGCCCCTATAATAGCTCCTGCAGTACCAGCAACAAACCCACCTGCCATAGGAATAGTAGCAGGGAATCCCAGGAGACGTACCTCGGGCACTCCTTGAAGGTTTTCCATGGTCCCCTTGACAATACCAAGACCAAGTAAACCTTTGTCCTGGTAGGTATATTTCAAGTAGTTAATGTAACGCTGTGGGTTTAAATTAGGAATATCTTCTTTTGCTGTTTCATATCTTAAGGGTCGTCCTGTTCTACCTAAGAAAAAACGTTCAAATAATTCCTGAGCAGGCTGTGTAGATTCCCTGCGATCTTCTGAGCCTTCTTCTGCATAACTTTGAGTGAATCCTTTTGGTCTGAATTGTTGCGCTGGGTTAGTGATGTCATATGTACCAGCTGCTGCAATAGCGGGTAAACCAATGCCCAGGCCAATCAGAGATCTTGTAACAGGATGCTTAGGCATCCCTACAGTATCTAAAACAAGGTCAGAAGCTCGCTGGGCAATAGCTAAAGGATGATTATATCGCCACCAGTAGGTTCGTGTTCCATCATTAGCAGCATCTACAATAATACGTGATGTATAAGCACCTAAAAATTGAGCTGGTGTTCCACGCGCCGTTATTCCTTTTTCAGCTATTCGTTCTTTAAAAGCAGGTGATAAAACACTTTGGCCGTACCCCCCGGGGATGCGTCCCCCTGGAGTTTTTGTTATACCTATCATCTGCGCCTGGGTACGCGCACCAACCTGGTAGCCCTTTTGGACAGCAGCTGCTAGGTCTTGTGCTTCTGAGATAATACCCATGATTACGCTTGTAGATGACTCATTTGCTGAGCCAGGTATCGCTGTTGTTCAGGTAAAAGTTCTATGCCAGGGACAGGCATATTTGTAACTCTTTCAGGCAAACCTTGTAATTGAAATCTAGTTCCTTGTGCCAGTGCCTGAACAGCTCCTTGATTTACATCCTGGAATTGTATTCCTTGCTGATATAACTGCTGCGCTTGTGAAACATCAGTAGGTATAGTCTCTTGTGGATAAAGCCGTCCACCTGTTACTGCATCCACCGCCAGGGGGGATAATACTGAAGCACCAAGATTAACCCCCTGTTCTATTGCCGAGGGGGGCCTATGTACTTTTGTGACTATTTTATCATTCGCATCTTTTACTAAGGTGGTTACTTCTTTGCCAGGCGCCCATTTTCTTGCCGCCGCAACTAAAGGTAAGTTGGTTGCAAAATCACCTGCCATATAAGCAAGGCCTGCGACTGGACCTCCTGCCAAAGTGCCGAGCAGCCCGGAGATGCCTGATTGAATACCTACATCTTTGGCTACTCCCCTAATGGTGCCTCCCTTGCGAAGATATTTACCAGCTAGTTTTGCTATTTCGCCTAACACTTTTATTTATTCTGTATTACCTTTATTTTATACGAACTATTTTTGGCCGGGCTCCAGGGGGAGTTTATTTTCTTCAAGCGTTGTTGCCTTGCCTGCTTGTTGTTCTTTTCTTACACTTGCACTTGTTTGTTTAGAAGGTAACAATTCAGAAATACTCATGTTTCCTTCTGATTCATTCTTGGCCCGTTTTTCTGCAATTGCCATTAAGAATCCACGGGGGTCAGGGTTAGACGTTGTAGGCATTGGATTCTTAGCTCTTTTTTCTGGATTCAATGTAGGACTGAGTTTATAGGCTTCCATCCACAGAGGTTGGTAATCGGGCTGGTCTTGTGGACGCTGAGCAGTCTTGGCTCTACCTGTAGCAAAGTCATAATCTTCACGCCGCTTAAATCTACCTAGTCCTTTAAATAATTCATAACCTTCAGTAACTTTTGAGTTATCATCAAAGAAAGGTGCATTAGAAATAAAGTTAAGATTTGGATTTAAATTTAGTTGTTTTGTCTTGACCCTATTTAGTAAATCTTCTTCTGTAAAACGAGATGGTGTCCAAGGGGTTTTATTGCTGCGTGAGGGTGTACGAAAGGAATCACCAAAAGAAAGCTTCCTTTGGTCGTAGCTTCCTTTATGGAATGGGTTAGTTATGTAGCGACCAAGATCAAGGCGTACGTCTTTAGCCATCAGCAGCCGCCTTTTCTTTCTTATGCTTGCTTAACTTTACCAGTGTTTTGCGGAGATTGGCTTGTTTAACGGTCTTTTCATCATATTTATCAGGATCAGAAAGGACGTTCTCTTGAAGCTGGGCACTTGTAATCCCACGCTTCTTAGCCTTGGCCGTAAACGCCCCTTCTTTCATATCCATATCTTGAATAAATTTTTTATCTTTCTTCTTATCTGCCATGGCTTAACCTCTTAGTCCTTGGATAAATTGTTGTAATTGTTGCTGAGCGTCTGGTCTACCACTTGATTGTAGCCTACGTATTTCACTGGCTACATCAACAGATCGACGCGCAACTTCTGGAGGCTTGGTTCCAAGGGGATGGGTTTGAAAACGGTTTCCTTGCGTTGCTGTTGGACGTTGTGTTGCTGCTTCAGAATACACATAACCTTCTGGAGTGCGTAGGCTTAAAGGATGTGTCCCCTCTTGCCACATAACTGGTTTATATACTTCTTCCCCGTTTTCAGTGATTACATCAGATAGAACTGCACCTGGCTCATAAACACCGGGAGCACTACCAAGTCCTGTTCCGGACGCACCACCAACTCCTCGAATTGATGTTCCAGAAGCAGCTTTTTCTACAGTACCTGCTGGCAGAGAAGGTCTTCCTGGTCTTGTTTCAACCGTAGGGCGACCTGTTTGTGCGTTAATAATAATTTCTTGTGTTTCTGGATCTACCTCAGCAAAATCACGTACGCCTTCTTTTAAATTCTTTAATTTCATTACACCAGGAAAATCTGTAACCTCTTGTTGTTTAGCGGCAATTTGCGCTCTGACATCATTTCTTTGCGCATTAGCAAAAGCTATTTCTTCACTTAAAGCAGTATGTTCAGGATTGGGAATAAATTCAGAAACTTTTTTTAACTCTTCACTGGCATTGGTTCCTATTGTTCTAACTCTTTCACTGCGATCACCTTGCTTCCAGGCATGACCTGCCATTAATACAGTTTCAGAAAGCTCTTGATGTTTTGGATTGGGAATGTGTGACGGAACACTTAACAGTTTGTCTCCCAACATTGAAATACGATTTGTGTAATTTATGTCTCTATCTTCTAATTTGCCAGTATTGAGTTCTCTAGCTTTCCAGGTTTCAAAAAACTCCCCTGTAGGAATTTCTTCTACACCTGCAGTTTTTAGTTGAACTGAAGGCTTGACAACCAAAGGCACGGAAGGAGTGCCAGAGATCATCTCGGCTGCTGCTGGATCACCTGTTGATGCAAATAACTCAAGTCCTTGTTTTAAAGTTGTTTGATTAGGTCCTTCTAGTAACTCTCTTTCAATACGTCCTGGAGATAAACCTTGTTTTTGTAGTTCCAGGCGGCGTTGTGTTATAAAATTCTGTGCGCTTGCAACGGGATCTTCTTGTTGAATATGAGGGACGCCATCAGGCAATGCAACCATACGTCCATGCCTACGCACCATGCGTTGCCTAGTTGGTTGATCTTGTTCCATACCAACACGATATTGGTGCTCAGCCATTGCTTCCATGACATCAATTTGACTGGTGTCAAGATCTTCATTTAACTGAAGCATGTGCTGAAAGCGGCCAGTAGTTTGATCTTCTCCTGATTCAATAGCGGCACGTTGTTGTGCTGCAAGCTGTGGAGCCTCTGCTTGTTGAACTGACGTAAGGTCTTCAGCCGTTTCTCCAAACTGTTCTAATTTATTTTTCCAGTAAAATTTAGCTTCTTCTGGTGTTACACCTGCTTTTTGCAAAAGAGCTTGTGCCATTTGCTCTTCTTGTTGAGCTGTTTGTCTAATAGATTCTTTTGGATGACTTGAATAAGGATGATTAAGTCGACTGGGATAGTCACCATTTCTAGATGAAATTTCTAATTCATCTAAAGAACCACTTAAAGAAATGCCTGCATTACTTAAACGTGTACCTACGTCAAGAGTAGGTTTAACGGCGCCAGTAGATTCAATATATGTAAGATTAAACGGTTTGATTTCACTGGGTTGTTTTGGACGCACTGGAGCGCTAACAACAACTCTAGATTGAGGGACATCTTTCTGTACAGCTTCTTGTGCAACTCTACGTACTACCGCTTGATCTACTACTTTTACTGCAGCTTGGGGTGCACGTCCCCGAAGTGCACGTGCTAGACCTACGCCACCAGCAGCAAGCCCTAGGCCTAACGCGCCAAGTCCTGCAATTGCCCCATAATTTAGACTTTGTTCTGGTGTCTTAAGTTGATTTTGCCTAAAATCGTACACATCAGAAGCTATACGTGCCCTTTCTTCTGCATCTTCAGGGACTGGTGTCCCGGTAGCACGGCTATATGCGTAAAAATCAGTAGGTGAAAGGGGCATTAGAGTTTATCGTCTTAATTTTGTTCTATAAATATTCTAATGTTGATTAATCTAGGTTATAGTAAAAGAAGAAAACTAATTTTACCCTTAAAATGGACCCAAATGCACGGGAAGCAAGAATTAAAGGGTTGCAAAGCATTCAAAAGAAGGCATTGAATCTTGCAAGTACAGGTGCAGACGCATTTGAGGTACGTGATTTTGTAACAGAAGCTAAAAAGGGTCTTGCATATACAATTCCAGAAGAAGACCAATTTAAAAAATCTAAGGTATTAGCGTTGGAATACAAGAGGCAACAGGCAACAGATCCTATTGTTGATTAGGAAAAAATATTATTATTACAGAAGCTAAAAGAAAGGCTTTTTTGTCTAGATTTTTGGGCTAAGTAGGGATTTTCTGTACAATATGCCCTATACACTCTCTAATTAGGGTGTAAATTTCTTGACTGTTCTCCCACCTATGGTGGGAAACAGAATGTGGGTAGAAAAAAAAGAAGTGTGGGGTGGCACCAGGAGTGGAACCCCTGCTTCGTTTGTGTGTGTATGTAAGAACTTGCTTCGTTTGTGTATGTGTAAGAGAGAAGCCCCTGCTTCGTTAGTAAGTATAGCAAGCCCCTGCTTCGTTTATATGTGTGTAAGAGAAAGCCTGACTACGCTAAGGGCAGTAGCGGCGAAGGCGCTGCAGTAACATATAACTTTTGGCTGATATGAATTCGGATATTATAACATTTGTGGTACGAATTCGTATCATCCTGGGTTAGGTCGTGCTAGAATCGCATGCTTTCGTTCATGTACGAGAGTCAGGTTCTAGTGACACCAATAGATAGGGGGCTGCGCATCCTAAGAACGCAGACACAGCCTAGTCCGCAGGAGATGGGCACCTGCACAGCTCACAGTTAAATGTCTACTATTGTGTATGTAGCGACTGCTTGGGAAGAAGAGTATCAGTATCATCAGATGTTTGCAACCCTTGCACAGGCACAAGCCTGTGCGGCTCGTTGGAGGGATGACCTCCTAGACAATGTTCAGGTAAAGACAGAAGCATTATGGGAAGACAACGTTCTTCCTTTCTGAGTACCAGGCGTGATGCCGGGGGATCGAATCCCCTACTCAGTATTGCCTACAGCGGAGATGGGCACCGCACAACAGGAGATTCCTGTGTCTAATTTCACTGCTTCTGAGCAAGCAATTTTGCGGCGCTCTGCCGCTAATTGGAAAGGCACTAGGTTGCCAAAGACAATCGGAGGCAAGCTTCGGCTTGCTAAGACAACCTTAATAGTTCTTCGTAACAGCGAAGGACAAGTAGCCGGCTGGGGCCGGGAAGGTTTTGTTTTGACTCCAAGGGGCATGGGTCTCTACGGATGGGCCGAAGAACGTGCACGTCAAGAGCACATTAACAAGAACTGATCCGTTAAAGCGGGTGACCAGGTGCAAACCCTGGTCCAGTTATTGCCTAGTTCGCAGGAGATGGGCACCTGCACAGCACCAATTCAATGACACTTACTTACGAACAACTGTTCAAGTTTATGAGCACTTTCAGCAACCAAGAGTTAGATGATGCACAAGTGATAGCAGAATATCGCTCCACAGAATCTAGTAAGAGTTACAACCAGATACTGGTTGAGCTATTAGTGGAGATGCGTCGACCAGTTCTGATCCGTTAAAGCGGGTCCGGTGGTGCAAACCCACCGGCAGTTATTGCCTACAGCGGAGATAGGCACCGCACACACGAGTAACACCGTGAGCGTTTTCAACACGGCAACAGTTAGCGCCGACGGCCTTCAACAGGAAGGTTTGTTGCTTCCTACCAGGGAAGAGCTAGCAGCTACGGCCTACGATCTCATCCAGTTTTGGATGGAGTCAGGCCACTCGCAGCTATTAAGCCGTGAGCAAGCACTAAAGATCGCCGCATGGGGTCTGCAGATTGCTGGCGAACGCGAGCTGCAACACCAAGTTCTTGCGGAGCTTGTAGAGCTTCCAGAGAACTACGGCTGATCCGTTAAAGCGGGTGACCAGGTGCAAACCCTGGTCCAGTTATTGCCACACACTGAGTGTGGCTTAGTAAAGCCAAGGGGGCTGCGCATCCTACACGCAGACATCCAATTGCATTCACACTATGGCTAAAATGACTGTTGCTGAACGTAACGCTGATTATGCTGCTCGCATTCAAATTGCGGCGCATCATATTAACCAAGGAAAGAAGGTAGTTCTTTCTAAGGAACTTGTTACGTTTTACAAAACAACCCTTGAGGCAATACTTAATTCTCTTCGTGAAGAGATGATTGAACAAGGCTTGGCTCAAGCTCCAGGAGAATATATTTATCTTGCATTGCTTCAGCAAGAAGATAGATATGTTATTCGTCGGGCACGTCCGGTTAGAAAGTAATCCGTTAAAGCGGGCGGCAGGGTGCAAACCCCTGCCTACTTATTGCCACACACTGAGTGTGGCTTATTCACGATCAATGACTACAGGTACAATCGAACGCATCATAAAAGATGCACGTCTGCTTGCCAGGCGAGACTCGACTGTTCAACACCCTTGTGTTGATTGGTC
>Ga0209297_1000818_pt1 | contig 19063 bp, 20 predicted proteins | sample S_130805_MF_Meta_FD_187322 | JGI IMG/M metagenome (GOLD analysis project Ga0209297, IMG submission 187322) | Freshwater microbial communities from Lake Simoncouche, Canada to study carbon cycling - S_130805_MF_MetaG (SPAdes) (version 2) | ecosystem: Environmental > Aquatic > Freshwater > Lake ...
AGAATCTATCGAGTGGACCTGCTCGAGTGGCTTAAGGACAACCCATTACCTGCCGGACTTGCGCCAACGATGAATAGCGAAGTCACCGACGCTGAGATGGAATCGCGCAAACTCGCAGCTCAAACGCTCAAGGCTGAGCTTGAGTTGGATAAGGCCAAGGAGCGAGTCATCGACCGTGACCTGGTGAAGACCGAATGGACAACGCACCTGACCAAGATCTTTGAGATCCTCGACCAGTCACTCGACCGAGGCATCTACAACTCCATCGCCAAAGAGGTGAAACTCTACCTCGGCCAATACGCGAAATAATGGCGACCATCGAAGAGAACAAACGGTGGCTGGCGCAGGTCGCCGAGTGGGCAGTGCCAGAGAAATTTGACGGATCGATGGTCGAGAAATACGACGGCGTGCTTAGGCTCCCGCAATCAACTCGCTATCCCATGTATGTGGCTGAAGAGTCGCCGTGGCTGATCGAGCCACTGCGAGCCATGAGCGACTCGACCATTCGCCGAGTGGACGTGCGCGGTCCGGCTGGCTCTGCCAAGTCGCTGATCGGCGAGATCCACCTAGCCTGGTGCATCGACTCAGAGCCGGGCATGTACTACATGGTGGCGCAGAGTGATCCTGACGCCGCCGATTGGCTAGAGGATCGCATCGGGCCGATGCTTAAGGAGAACGAGTTCCTTGCCAAAAAGCTCCCGAGCGACCGACATAAACAGCGAGTGCAAAAGATCGTCCTGCCGAGCATGTCCTTCTACTGCGTCGGCGCAAACCTTTCCAACGCACAGAGCAAGCGCGTCCGATATCTGACTATGGACGAGCCACACATGTACCGGCCTGGCATCATGTCAGCCTTTGAAAAGCGCGTCGAAGGCGTCCGCAACAACAAGATCCTGACGCTCTCCACCGGCTCGGTTCTGGGTGACGAGTCGGACGCATCCTTCAACAACGGCACCTGCGAGGAGTGGACAGTGCCGTGCCCGACCTGCAACCAGTTCCAACGACTCACCGACGACAAGGATCGCCTCAAGTTTCCACGCACCGAGGAGACGATTACCGAGACAGGCGAATTCGTCTGGTCGAAGATCCTGCCGTTGGTGCGATACAACTGCCAGCACTGCGGAGTGGACTGGCCACCTGACGAGATCTCTCGACGTCGGCAGGCTGGTCTCGGTCGATACGAGGTGACCAACCCGAACGCTCCAGCGCATCACCGGTCATTCCACTGGGAGGCTGTCAGCGTCCATTACTTTGAGCTGGGCGCAATGGTCATGGAGAAGCTCAAGGCCAGCGCGGCGGCAAAGCAAGGAGCCATCGAACCACTTCGTGACTACATCCAGAAGCGTCGGGCCTTGGCGTGGGACGAGTCGCCGAGTGACGCTGAGACGAGCGTCGAGTTTGACCGAATCAAAGGCAACTACCTGAAGCGCGAGATCTTCGACGGAGAGATCGGACGATTCTTAACCATCGACAACCAAGCTGGCCGAGCCAGCAAAGGCGAAGGAGCGCACCGCTGGTACGTCTGCCGTGCCTATGGGCCGACCGAATCCCGCATCATTGATGAGGGACGCATCACGACATGGGAGGAGTTGGAGGAGCTCCGCATCGAGCTCGGAGTTGATCCTGGTCGAACGCTGGTGGACATTGCCTTTGACACGTCGGCAGTGCAAGAGGTGTGCGTCCGCTACGGCTGGCAAGGACTGTGGGGAGACTCGACCAACCGCCGAGACTTTCCTCACCACGAGGAATTTAACGGTCAGCGCATCGTCCGAAAATATCCATTCTCCTCGGTCAACGTAGGGCACGTCGGCATCGGGCAAGGTGGCAAGGTTCGCCAGGCTCGTTACTTTTTCTGGTGCCAGCAACCGATCAAAAATATGTATCACCGCATGCGCGGAGGCATGAGTGCCTATCGATTTACGGCACCGCAAAACGTCAGCAACGAGTATCAGAAGCAGACCAGCGTCGAGTTCAAGCGGCAGGAAGTCGATAAGGCCGGTCAGAAGAAATGGCTATGGACGGTCAGCAAAGGCAAAGCGAACCATCTGCTCGACTGCGATCAGATGAGCTTGGTCAGCGCACTGCTTGACCAGCGCATTCGTCGAGTGCTGTTTGCCACCGCCGACCCGGCTGACCTGACGAATGACGGACCGCCACCGGAACCCGCAACCCTCTTGCCCTAATGCGGATATCGACTATGCATAGGTCATATGGCCGTCAAAGGAACACTCGTAGGACTCTCCTCAACCGAACTCACCGAAATCAGAACCGCTGCCGTGACCTGCATAATTGCGAGCTCGGTGCGTGGCGTAAGTTACTCCATCGCAGGACGCTCTTTCAGCTTCCCCTCGCTGGAGAGTGCTCAAGATCTAATCCAAGAATGCAACTATGCCGCTGGACTATTGAGCGGTGCGCGGACAATGAACGTGCGAGCAAACTTCAACCGATCCATCGGGCGAGGAACCGCAAATCAATAGACTGACCAATGGCTGCACACTCACCACATAACCCACTCGCTCCCAACTTCCTCGACCGAGCGATCAACGCGATTGCGCCAATGGCAGGTGTGCGTCGCATGGCCGCCAAGCGTCTGCTCCACGAGTTCAAATACGACGGAGCGTCCTACACCAACCGTCGCGAGAACGCACCGGCACAGATCGCACCCAACTCTTTTCAGGTCCAGCGCGACCGGCTCCAACTGCTTCGCGAAGCCACCGATTTGGAGAACAACTTTGCGCCAGCCAAAACGCTCAACCGCAAATACGCAATGTATGTGGCTCCGCAAGGCTACCACGCGCAGACCGGCGATACCATACTGGACGTGGCGGTCGAGGAGTGGCTGAACCACGAGTGGTTTCCGAAATGCGATCACGCAAATCGAGCCGACTTTTTCCGACTGCTCGAGTTTGGCGTGCTGGGAATGAATCGTGGCGGAGACTACGGCTGGGTATTCACTCGCCCCGGCAGTGATCCGTCGATGTCGCCTGACGAACTGATTCAGTTACCTTTTCGCCTGCAAGCCATTGAGCCAGACAGGTTGGGTGGCGTTTACCAGAACATCGTCAGCGAGGATTACGTCAGCGGTGTGCTGATTGGCGAACATGGTCAGCCAGTCGGATACCGAGTCTTCAAACGTGGAATGGCGGCTGGTCAGTATACCGACCCCATCGATGTGCCAGCGTCGCAATTCGTCCACTACATGGACGCCATGCAACTGGACGCCTATCGTGGTGTGAGCAAGTTGGACGCCGCCGTGGCTAACTTGCGCGATCTCTATGAGATGATCGAGTTCACCAAAGGCAAAGCGAAGCTCGCATCTGCACTCACGATCTTCACCAACAGCACCGGCGCGTCGGCTGGCATCGGAGCGATGGACGGCTACGCATCGAGCCAATTCGACAACCAGCAAAGCGCGATGGCTCAGGACATCCAGTTCGGACAGATCAACCATCTGACCGCCGGTCAGGACATCAAGTTTGCCGACACATCTTCGCCCGGTCCCGAGTCGCAATATCTCATGACCATGCTCCTCAAGATGACCTGCATGAGCTACAACCTGCCGTATTCGTTCGGCCTCGACGCCACTAACCTTGGTGGCGTCTCGAGCCGACTGGAGAGCGAGCAAGCCAAGGCTGAGTTCACCAGGGGACAACGAGTGCTGGCACCGCTGGCACATCGGATGAAGGACGCCGCATTGATGGACGCCATCGCCAAAGGCATCTTTCCGGTCAGCTCTGCCGACAAGATCTGCCGTGGTCGCTGGAGTTACCGACCGCATCCACAGCCCGACATCGGGCGCGAGTCGTCCGCCAATGTTTCGCTGTTCCAGAGCGGACTGCTTAACCCACTCAACTACTGGACCGAGGACGCACAAGATCCCGAGAAAGTTGCCAGCGACATGGTGCGGTGGGCGAAGATCAAGCGCGACAAGGCTGCCGCCGAAGGCTTCACCGTCGAAGAAGTATTCGGATCTGGCATGGCCAAGCCGACCAACATTTCTCAGAGCGAGTCAGTATCGACCGTGGCACCTGCTCCCGGCACCGAGCCCGACGCCAGCACGACAGAAGCATCGGCGCGAATGGTCACGGAGTTTGACGTCAAGATCGATCCCGAAGATTTACGCGCCGCCACCCTGCGCGAGTTGGTCAGCTTGCTGATGGATAAGCTCCCACGCGATCAAGCTATCGCCGCTGCCTACGCAATTTACGACGGCGACAAGACTCGGGCGCAGTTGCTCAAGGAAGTCGAGTCACACCTTCAAGGACTACAGAAGGACAAATGAAACCGCCGGAATACATCATCAACGCCGCCAAACGCGGACTGGAATTTCTTCGCGCCGGAGAAGGTGGCGACGGTCTGACCGAAGGCACGAAGGACGCCGCCAGGCGCATGGCCTCGGGCGAAGTCAGCGACGAGAAGATTATCAAGGCGAGTGCCTGGGGAGCTCGGCACAAGGTCGATCTGGACGCTGGCAAAAACAGCAACGCTGACGACAAAGAGTGGCCCGGTGCCGGTGCCGTCGCACATTATTTGTGGGGCATCAACCCACTCGATCCGCAGCCAGCTCGAGACTGGTTTGATCGGCAGGCAGAAAAGATTCAGTCAGGCGAAAAACTTACAAGTCACACCATGCCAATATTTCTTTCCACCTTCCAAAGCAACGACAGCCAGTCCACGTCGGCACTCGTAGACGAGTCCAACAACTGCATTCACCGAGTCTCTCTAATCTCCATCGGCGAAGCCAAAGGACACAGGGATTACGCTGGAAGGCAAATGCATGTGGACCAGACCACTCTGTCTCAAGTTTATAAATCCTGTCTCGAAAAAGGCAGCATCAAGGTCAAGGCTGACCACGGGAGCGGAGTGTTCTCGACCGCTGGATTCGTGGACAACTTTGTTCTGGAGAATGGGCGAGTCTGCGCTGACCTACACATTTACGAGAGCGAAGAAGAGGCTGCGAAAATCTTTGAGATCGCTCGCAAGAATCCTACGCACATCGGTATCTCTCTGGAGTTCACCGGAGTGGACGAGGAGGTCGCAAACACTTGTGTAGCAAGGTGCGACGAGGTCATTACCGCATCACTGGTCAGCGATCCTGCTGCCAATAAATCTTTATTCTACTCGGCCATTTACCCCATTGACGAATCTCAACCATCACCTAAAACCAAATCACTAAGCACAAACATTATGGCAACCGACACACCAACCGACTCTCCAAAATCACCGACGACCGACATGGCTGATACCGCTCAGACCTTAGCCAAGTTGGCCGAGGAATTTGCGAATCACATGACGGAGTACAAGGCTTTCAAAAAGGCTTTTGACGACGCACAAATTAACGACACCGATCCCGGCACCGATCCCAACATTACCGATCCAACCGTGACGCCGAAAGCAAAAGGAGTGCAAGAGCTGGAGATCGACATCGATACCGACGCGGAAGCGGAACAAGAAGCTGCCTTGAAGGATGCGATGAAGAAGGCCGCCGAAATGGGCGCGACTCTCGCCATCAAAGCCTTCGCCTCCAAGCTCGGCGTTGTCATTCCCGCTGGTGGAGCAGCCATGCCACTCGCCGGGAAAAAGACCTTTGCCCAAATCGTCGAAACCGAGACCAAGCGTTTCGATGGCGACAAAAACGCAGCCATGCTTCACTGCATCAAAAACTTCAGCACGGAATACGCGGAGTCCCGCAACGTCCGGTAATCCACTCAACCAACCAACTCAACTCTCTCTAAACTATGTCTACGCAAAACGATCTCGGGTTCCGAACCTTTCAGGCTTCTGGAGCCATCTCTGCTTACCTCGTCGTTGACGTCCAGTCGGACGGCACGATCAAAGCCGCCGCTGGCGGTGTCACTCAAGGCATCGGTGTCCTCCAACAGGACATTGCCGACGCTGGCTACGGTGGCGTCAAACTCTGGACTGCTCCTGGCACCTTTATGGCGCAGGTGTCTGGCACCGCGATTACTCCAGGCACCGAATACGCGGTGATCACCGGCGGCTACATCGGCACCCGCACCGCCACCACATGGCCAACTGCGGTCGGCGGATTGCAAGCTGGCGTTGCGTCCAACGGCATCATCGTCGAATTCATCGGCAAACTCTAATTTCCTCAACTCCTCAACCCTTTACTTTTTAACGACTTATGGCTTACACGAATGGACAAGCGACACCACGGGCGGACATCTACGCGCTGGTGCAACAGGCAAACGCAGACTTCAACAAGCTCTTCATCGCCGATCAGGTTCTGCCTGTGAAACCCGAAGATGCCCGGCGCGGAATTTACATGAAAGCGAACTTGGCAGCCGCCGAGCTCCTTAATGCCGACGCGCAACCACGCGAGCAAGGCAACGGCTACGCTCGCGTCAACCGCGCCTTCTCGACCGACACCTACGACACTCAAGAGTATGGTCTGGAGTCGATTGTGGACGACAGCTACGAAGCTGAAGTGAACCGCTTCATGAATTTGGAAGCGACCGAAGCGATGCTCTTGGAGCGTCAACTCAAGATCTCCTACGAGGCTCGTGTGGCGACTTTGTTGCTCGCGACCGGAAGCTGGAGCGCGACGGCTATCACTCGCGCAGCCGCTTACACCACGGCCAACGTGGCTACCACTGATCCAGCGAGCGATGTGGATAACGCCAAAACGGCCCTCCTCAAGCAAGGCTGTATCGCCAACGCGGTGGTCATGTCGCAGAACGTCTTCAACCGCCTCCGCCGGGCGCAGCTGATGCAGAATCAGATCTACGGCGTCGTGCCTCGTGGAGCCAACCAACGCGCCCTGCCATCCGAACAGGACATTGCGCAAGCTCTTGGCGTTGAGACGCTCTACGTCGGCAAGGCACCAAAAAACACCGCCGCCAAAGGTCAGACGTTTGCTGGTGGCTTCGTCTGGTCTGACGACTACATCCTCGTCGGCAACGTGCAGGGCGGCGAGTATACCGCTGGTGGATTGGGACGGACGATCCAATGGTCCAAGGACACCACCGGCTTATTCACGCCTGAGACTTATCGCTCTGATGAGCGTCGGTCGAACATCATGCGCGTCCGTCAGAACGTCGCAGAGAAGATCATCGACAACACCGCTGGTATCCTCATCACGACCAACTACGCCTAGTAGCTGAGTCGGCAACAATTCGGCCCACTCGCCAGCAATGGTGAGTGGGCCTTTTTGTTGCGTATTTTTCAGACGATCTTTTTCCGCAACTGCATTACATTGAGCACCTATGACTGACTCACCCTTAATTTGTCTGGCCTGTATCGTCGGCAACGAAGCCGACGTGATTGAGCGATTCATCCGCGCCTTTCGGCCTGCCGTAGACTCTGCTGTATTCGTCATCGCCATCGGAGCGCAGGAACAAGATCTGAGCGACGAGGTGATCCGCACCATCTGCCGAGAGTTGGACCTGCCACACCAGATCCTCACCTACCAGAACGATCCCCAGGCTAAAGACTGGCCCCACGTCGATTCGTTCAGCCGGGCTCGGGAGTTGTCATGGACGACCGCCCGAGCGACTGGAGCTCAATACCTTATGTGGGCCGACTGCGACGACATGCTTGAGGATGGAGCCGTCGAAGCTCTGCGCTCCGCCGCCACCGAGGCCACCGCGGATATTTACCTGTGCCCATACAACGTGCGCGGCGAAGTCGTGGTGCAACAGCAGGTCATCCGCGAGCGACTCGTCAAGGCGTCGGTCGAGTCTCGGTGGATCTATCCGCTCCACGAGCAACTCAGCTTCGCCAACGACATCACCTATCGGCAACTGCCAGCCGCCACTTTCCTGCATCGCCCAATGCCGACCAAGCATGGAGGCAGAGAGCGCAACAGGCGCATCCTCGGACGAGAGATAGAGCAATGTAGCCGGAACTACTTCTACCTTCACCAAGAGGCGTTTGAGGGGCAAGAAATGGCCTTGGCAAAAACCTACGGACGCGCCGCGCTGGCATCGCCCAAGATAGACACGCTGGAGCGATACGAGATCCTGCTGAACCTTGCCCAAGCCGAAGACGGACCGCTGTCCAAAGTGCTGGCGGCTGAAGCCTTTAGCGTCATGCCAGACCGCCGGGAAGCACTGGCGTTGCTCTGCTCCTACGCCATCGTGGAGGATGACGTGGAGAAGGCATTACAGCTCGCCACTCTGCTTTACGGCATGCCACGTCCGAAGCGACATTACTGGAGCCTAAACAACCTCTGGTACAGCTGGCGAGGGAGCGAGATTTACGCGCAATGTTTGCGCTTGGCCGGTGGAGACATCGAGGAGTTTGAGCGTCTCTATCACGGCGAGGACGGTGTCAATTTCTCCATCATCTATGACGACGCCGACGCCACCGCAATGTTCGGACTGCGCTCGAGAGAGTGGTGGCTGACCACGGCTCAGCGAGCCGACAAAGTGGAGTTCATTTTCAAGGTGCCCGAGGGCTCAACCTTTTCCCGTGGCAAATTTCGAGGCTTCCGGCATTGGGTGGAGCCGACCGCCGAGCATCCCACAGTCGAGTCAATGGCCCGAGGCAAGGTCATCATCCCGACCCACTCCCGCATCATCCCTGGTCAGTCGTGGGACGCCGCGCTTGCCAAGCTAATCGACCTATCAGCCGTCACCAGCCCAACGCCGATCAAGGACTTTGGACTGGATCTTTCGCCACTGATCATCGGCGAATCGCCCACGCCAGTTGACAGCCCGAACGAAGGCAATACGCTCACAGCATGAGTGCTTTAACCGACGCGATGAAAGTGGATCTGGCAGGCGTCTTTGCCTACGATATCCAGCGCACCGCGATCATCATCGAGAACGGGATCACGACCACTTACACGGTGCTCCTCGAGGACACAAATGAGGATGAGCAGGACGACTTTGGCGGACCTATTATCAACATGGGGCAAGGCATCCACTTTTTGATCTCTGACCTGCCATCTATTGAGCCAGGCGCGACGCTCTACATTCAGGACGTCGATCAAAACGGACCAAACGGAACGCCGATCAACCGCAAAAAGATCGTCATATCCACGACGACCAGTGCGGACAGTAACGAGCTAATCGTTCGAGTGAAGGGAGCATAATTTATGATCACAAACTCTGTCTTAGTGGCCGCCGAGAACGCGATCTACACCAAGCTCTTGACCGCTGTCGCTGGCACAGTTTGCAAAAACCAGATCTACATTTCCGACGAGGACGTGATCAAAGAGCCGATGCCCTACATCATTGTGCATGCGGAGTCTTACGAGGAGGTAATCGGTCCTGGCATTGGCATCTTTAAGGTGCCGGTGCGTCTGATCTTTCGCAGTCACGTCAAGGAAACATCGACCGACCAGCGCACCGACGTGGTCAACGCCATCAATAATTTCGCCTATACCACTCCGGCTGTGACGCTCTCAACTGTCTCTGGATTCCACTGCCACGGCTTTGAGCCTTCGACCGGATCGATGGTCATCGATGGCGAGCACAAAGCCTACTGCTACGAGGTGGAGTTCACTCTGCACTGTATGCCGTCGGACGGCTAACCCTCTTGCATTGTCTGCCTTATCACTCACATTCCACTCAACTACCTAACCTTCTAAAATTATGCCCGTAACAACTATTGGAACTGCCGGAGTCATCTGGGGACTTTCCACCGAAACCGGAATCATTGCCCAAAGCGTCAGCGCAAAAACCACGCGAGAAAAGAATCAGGTCCGCAACGAGTCTGGCGAATTTGTCGCTGTGGCCTTCTATAACGCAACCCAGACATTCTCTATTTCGGGAGTCCTGACCGGAGCCAGTGGACTAGCGTCTGCCGCTCCCGGAGTGGCTATGAGCTTAGCCAATACAGCAACCAGCAACGGAGTCACTCAAGGGCTGATCGTGGTTGATGACGTCGATGTGAGCAAGGGCAACACCGAGTTCAAAAAGATCTCCATCAATGCCACTCAGTATCCGCTGATTACCTCGTAACCAACCACTTATGACTTATCCCCATGCAAGAAAAGCACATCTTTGTCACCGACATTAAGCTGGCGGCGATCCTGCTCGCTCTAGGTATTCCTATTCGCAAAGCGGAGCCCATTACCTGCATCGTCTCAACGGACAATAACGGCACCCGCCGAGAAGCGTTTTCCTTTTGGTTCGATGTGACTGACGATGGACTGCAAGAGAAGGCGCAGGAGGCCGTCACCGCATACGCCAAGGCACGAGACTGGGAGTCATTCAGCCTTCCAACTGAGCATCCACTGTATTGGATGAAGGGCGTGCTGGAAAACCGCGAGGTGCTCCTCGGCTGGATTCGCAAAAACGTGAAGCCGTTGCGAGTGATTCAGCACGGAGAGAAGACGATCTTGATTGGTGAAAAAGCCAGCAACCGACTCAAGTCCAGAATGAAATCCATGCTATGACCAAACCACTATCCACATCCACACTAGACCTTGACGAAGAATACCTTCGGGAATTTGAGTTCAAGGGCATTACCATCCAACCACTTAGCTACGCTCGTCGGGCGTGCATCTTGGGACTGGTCAACTTGTCAGATCCCGAGTTCATTGATCTCCCGACATTTATCTACGGATGCCTGTGCCCAGAGCGCGAGCTGATCCGCGCCCGACGCAAGCCAGAGACATTCGACTCGGCAGTCTTCGCCTGGATCAATCAGGTCAAGTACACCATCCACGACGCCGACGAGGCCGCCGCCTTGATCGCATCGATCCTGACGCACTCGGAGAGCGGACGAGCTGTGCCAAACACCGACCCAATGAAGGAGACTGGAGGCGACTTTGAGAGCGACCCAAACTAATCGAGCCGTCACCGTGCGCGGCTTACGTTGCGATGATTGCACGGTACTTTCGATGGTCGGAGCACTTCATTCTGTGGGAGTTACCGGTGGCTCGTGGCAACGCCTATTGTCATTCCCTAATGCGGATGCACAATATGGCAACGAAACCTGCCCACACTGACGACCGATTCTTTCCACCTGAGTTCCACAACCTATGAGATTTGACGGCAGCGCAATCAATCGAGCCTTGGAGAAGATGGAAAAACTCCAAAAGAAAAAGGGCAAGATCATGATGAAAAAGCACGGACGCTTTTTCGTTAATCGCACGCGTCGAGTCGCCCGGGAGCACATGCCGACGCCAGCTCTGCTGACCGCCGAAGCGCAAGTGCTGGGCAACCGCATCAAGCGTCGGGGCAAGGCTAAGACCGCCGCACAGGAGCTTGCGCGTCGTATCAAGGCCATCGGACTATTTGCTCGAGGCTGGCGGTTCTGGAAATTTGATACGCCCAAGAACCACATCCGCCTGTGGATTCACGACACCATCGGCTACGCTCAGTCACAGGACGCAAAATACTCTCCATCAGTCATCGCCGCCGATCAGTTGCGCGGTGAGTTTGCTGCCAAGATGCAAAGGATGATGGACGAAATCGCCAAGGAATTTAACGCATGAACCACTCTCTAATTTATGGCCGGAGCTAAGGCAGTTGGATTTCTTGACCTAGACGCCAGCGGATTTAACACCGCGATCAAAGCGGCAACAGGCGCACTCGTGGCGTTGGGCGCAGCCTTTGCCAGCTACAAGGTGGCGGATTTCTTCATCGAGGGAGTGAAGGAGGCGATCAACTTTGGCAATGAAATCGGGCGAGTATCTGCACGCATGGGGCACATTGATCCTGGCAAGATGTTCCTCATGCAGAAAGCACTGGAGAACAGCGGACTGGCAGCCGGAGAGGCGCAGGGAGCCATTGATAAGCTGGTCGCTAGTGGCAAGCCGTTCTCGTCGCTATTCCTCAACGCTGGCGGTGCCGGTAGTGCTCTGGCTCAAGCCAGCAAAGACTACGGCGGACAGGCCGACGCGCTGACCAAGTCGAGCCAACAACTGATGCTGGTCTGGAACACGATCCAGAGCATCTCCAGCAAGGTCAAAACCTTCTTCATGACCATGACAGCGGAGTTCGTCGATCCGCTCCGCGCTGCCATTGTCCTTCTCAATAACACCATCCAACTCGGCGACTTTGGCAAAAAGTTTGGCTCAGCGATCCGCAGTGGCGTTGAAATCCTTGTCGGAGCATTTAAAAACGACACGATCTTTCAGATATTGGCGATCCGTTTAAAGCTGGCCTTCAACGACTCGTACAACTATCTGGCCGAAAAGTTTAAGTCGATGAAGGAGATGTTTGGTGGGCCCAAAGCGGTCGATATGTTTGCCGGGGCAAAGGACATCTTCATTGGCTTGGGCAAGATTTTGAAGGGATACATGATTGCTGGCTCGCAAGCGGCGGTGAACATGGCTATCGAGGGACCATTACACAACGCCTGGGCAAACACGCAACGGCTCAAGTCGGGGATAAAGGGCACAGAGCAAAATATTGAGGCCAATAAAGCACAGAACGAGATGAAGGCTCTTTCTGCCGAGATCAAAAATAAAGGGGCGATAATGTCTGCCAATGGCCTGAGCATGGATACCATTGAGAAGACACTGACTCCGTTGCGTAGGATGTATGATCAGGCGAATGATCGAAAGATCTACGCGATGGGGGGCGACAAGGATGGCAACATGACCTACGGCGAACGTGTCAAAATGCGAGAGGCTCGAGGAGAGTACGCGACGGTCAATGCTGGCAACGGACAGGATGACATCAAAGAAGGCGGTGATCAAATTGCCAAAGGAGGAGCCGCATTTGGCAAGGCTGGCGAAGACTTTGCAAAAGCCGTCAGCATCTTAACTGGTAGCGAAGACATCGAAAGTTTGCGAGCAAAAAGTAAGGTGCTGGAAGGTAAAGCCGAAGCAGAAGGCAAAGCAGCCATTGCAAAGATTCTTGCTGGAGATTCCAAGCCAACGCCGCTTAACTACTCGGCACTCGAGTCGTCGGGTGGCTACTCAACCATCTCCAGCTCAATGGCAAAAATCGGTGGAGGTGGTGGCTACATCCAAAACACGCTCAGCGCGGAGGCAAAGGAGATGCAGAAAATGAACCGAGCCGCCAACCTTCAGCTGGAGGTCCAGAAGGAAATCGCTGTGAACACCTTGCCCAAAAACCAATACCTAAAACTGGCCGACTAAATGAGCACATCAACCATCGGCAGCGCAACATTAGCGGCCAAGATCACTCAGCCTGACGGCTACGACATCGCCATCAGCAATGACGGCACCGCCACCGCAACTGTCACCTACAAGACCAGTGCCATCGGCTTTGGTCTGTCGTCCATGCCTGCACTCGGAGCCAAGCACCCGACCATCTCCGCCCTATCGCTCTACGAGTGCTCAGCCAACCGCGAGGCCGGAGACATCATGACGGTCAAAGCGATCTACAAAGGCGTGGGAATCAGCAACCCTAAAGGCATGGCTCAGTATGAGTTCAACGCCACCACATCGAGCGAGCCCATCGAGACGCATCCAAAATTCTCCTACCCGCCAGAGTCACCGGCAGTCGTGCCCAACGAGCTGGCCGCGATCAACAACGCTATCGAAAACAACATCGAGTATTCTGCGCTCTCCACCTTTGCTCCAGCGGTCAACCCTGCGCTTATCGGCCCACCTGCGCCCAGCAAAAGCACACAGGCAGGACGCCTGCTCTACAAGCTGAAGCGGCGGGGCTTCGACAGCTACCTCAACTACGGAGGCAGTTATCGCGTGACCTACATCCAAAGCACCATCCCCAGCGATTACTCGGACGTGGGATACGCCGCGCCGACTATCCCCAACCAGCCATCAACCAACCGCAACTGGCTCAAGACCGCGATGTCGTGGAAGAAACAGGCATCGGTAATCAGCGTCACCGAAGACTGGCAGATGAGCGGACCGGCCTTCTGGAACCCAAACATTTACACGAAACCACTCAACCCAGCATCACCACAGACGCTGACCGATGCCGACAAAACGCTAGCCGGTCCAAACGCTTAACCTCAACAACCTATGGCCTCAGAACTCTCCTTCTCCGCACAGCTCAACTACGCAAAATCCAGCGCAGCACTCTCGACCCAGTGCAACGTGACGCAAGACGTTACCGGCGTTAAATACTGCGATCTTATCCAGAACATCGGGACCACAGACGAGGTGATCAGCTTCGGCGACATCGGCACCGTCGGCGTCTATATGCTCCAGAACATCGACCCGACCAACTATGTGGACATCGGCTTTAACGGCACGACATACCAGATCCGACTCGCCGCCGTCAGCGGTGCGCCCGGCGGACTGATGATCGCCTACAACCAAGGTGCAACCATCCACGCCAAAGCCAATACCGCTGCCGCCAACATTATTGTCCGCGCCGTCGAAGCCTAAGCATGGCTCAGGACAAAATACTGCCAGTCTTCGAGGGCGGTCGCGCCTTCTCTGACGAGGTCACAGCGACAAAGCTGAATGCCCTGGTGCGATATGTGGAGGAGTCTACACCTGTCGCCGGGCTCGGTATCAGAGTGAAGCGCGGTGGTGGCGGAACAGCCATTGAGGCACTCGGCGACAAGTATGTGGCTGGCGACTACAGCAACCCTTATGTGTTGGCGTCCTGTCACTTCGGCGCGTCAGTGACTACAGCCACAGGTGGAGGAGGCACTTACGGACCTTGGGGCGGCGTGACAGACTCTCCGTCCATTGTGCCGACCAACTACGGCAATATCCCGACAGGATTTAGTCAGGCGTCGGCTGCACTCGACACTTGGCACAGGGAACGCATCATCCGCACCGCTACCGTCTCAGAATCGCCCTGCTACGGCGTTGTCGGGCCGTTCGTGCGTGCGGTGGACGGCTACTACTCTATCACGCCGGTGAGTGGCACGCGGACCTTTGTATCGCAGTCTGGTGGAGGCGTTTATCAATACTACCAGCGCACACCGATCTTTGACAAACGTGGCGTGCTGGTGACTATTGCGCCTGAGATGGCGTTGGGAGTTGGTCCAGGCGCCTACCAGTATCAGTATGAGCTAGGCACATGCCGGTATGCGTCCAGCTACAGCGGTCCGAACGGCACGACTGGACCTTGGGGTGGGAGCGGTGACGCGATTACTGCTGGCTATGTCAGCGGTCCGTGGATCGATCTCTGGCACCGAGACAGACCACCGCTGACCGCTGTCGGCAACAACCAGAGTCTGGGCGTGAGCGGGAGCGTGGTGCGAGCGGTGACAAGTGGTGGCTCGACCAAGCTATTCTCTCGCTCAATGTCGTTCGACGCTCGTGGCTACTGCCTGAGCATTCAGCCCGAAGCGTTGATTGCGACCGTCGGTGGTCCGTTGCCACTGAACATCTTCGACGTGACCACCGGCACCACTGCCAGATTCTCAGCCTACAACGGCACCTTCGGCGAAAATAACGAGGCCACCGCTGGTGCCAGCGTGCCGACGCTCGGCGGGACGCGCATCGATGCGATCCCAGTTCCGACGCTGTCGGTGACAACTGGTGACCGAGTCGTTTACCTCAAGGTCGATGTGAACAGCGCAGGCTCCATTACTGGAGTGAGTTACGCGGTGACCAGTGGCATCAACCCGCCGACATCGACCACTGGTGCGCTCTACGTCAAGATCGCCAACATCTCCCCTGGTCTGTCCAATGGTCTGGCGTTTGTTGGTATTGTCGATCCGCAAAATGTGCGCGGCTCACAGACATACGAGCTGTGCGGTGGCGACGAGCATTTGTACGTTCTCAGCTAATGAGCCTACTCGGATGCACAGCGGAGAAAGACAGCAAAAAGCCGTGGACGCTGATGACTATTGCGATGGAGTTTTATGCTTCATCCACAGTTACAAATTTCGTGGACGGAACAGTTTACACAAAGGTTTGGAATGGCGATGCAATAAAAACTAACGACTACGGATGGACGCGAGAACACCCAACCGCATACCAGATCAAGCACGACGCGCCGAGTGACTACGACAAGTTTTGGGTGGCGAACCGAGGATGCTGTTGCTACCGATGTCGCTTCAATCTCTACATCAAAAACCAGAGCGGCGGAGCGCGGACTACGACTCTTCGCAACGATCACAGGACAGTGGAATTTCTTGTTCCGTGGGAGACATTTGAAGATGGAGTAAGCACTGGCACAGGCAATGAGCGCATTCGCCCAATCTTTCGTCCAAACTCCTCTCCCTCAGAGTTCAACCAGTTTTGCAAAAACTCCAGCGAACCCGGCAGATCACCGCAGGAATTTATTGCGAGCTGGGAGAACGACAATATGACCGCGTGGACATTCGGAGGCGGCGGGACGCAGATTACTAAGACGAGAACCTACACTGGGAGCGATGGCAAGACCACGAGCGGAGGATGGGCTGGGACAAATTTCTCTCTGACCGAGGGAGAGTATTCTGGCTACAACAACGCGCTGGCAATGGTTGGAGTCTGCGAGACTGACCAGATTTACATGACCGCAAAGCTGGAGTGGGCACTAAACTACCAGCACACAGCGTTTTACGACTACGACTCAGTTTTCAGCGGATACCTGATGACGAGCATCCAGATCGAGACATAACCCGCTTGCCCAACTCCTTAACTCCTTTACCCTAATCACAACCAATGGCATCCATCACCATCCCTCTGTATTACGATCTTGACCTGCTCCTCTGGACGAGTGCCGCCGGGGGGATCGCCCGGCAACCTAATCTGGTTCTAGGGCAGTCAGACTCCATCGCATTCGCTGTGCAATTTGTGCGGTCTGGGGTGGTCATCGAACTGACCGCTCCGCAGTTCATTTGTGGGATCAAACCGATCAATGATGTGGCAGGCGATTACCTCTGCCAGACGACCACAGGCGTCAAGACTGGCTCAACCACCACAACAGTTTACACATTCACCCTGCTCCTCGACTCGACCGAGTTGCGAGCGTGGTTATTGACTGTCACTGCGGTGAGCAATTACGCGGCGTTTTCGATCCGCGACACAGTCAATTTGATCGCCACATTGCCAGCGATCACCTGCACAATTCTGCCAGATTACACGCTTGAGGGGACAACGCCGACGGCGGCGAGTGGGACGCTGATTGTGGGTAGTGGGCAGACCTTCACGGTGAGCAAATCGTTTGCAATGCCAACCGACAACGGCACGGATACTTATATCCTCCAAACCAACGGCGCCGGGGTGGGTAGCTGGGTAGCTAAAGCCGCTGGAGCAGGCACAGTCACTAATGTCGCCGTGACGACCGCTAACGGAGTTTCTGGGACTGTGGCGAACCCAACTGCTAGCGCGGCGATTACGCTCACGCTGGGGGCAATTACGCCGACATCCTCGACTGTTAGCGGGAATGTTTCGGTGGGTGGCGACCTGATCGCCACCTCGCTCAAATCGACCACAGGAAACCAGACTCTCCTACTTTTGCCCGTTGCTTCCAGCGTCAACTATATCGCCGTTGAGCCGAGCGTAACTGGCTCACCTCCCCACATTTACGCTCAAGGAGCAGACACGAATATTGGTCTGCATCTCAGCCCAAAAGGCACGGGCTATGTCAATATTCAGGACGGAAATACCGATTCAAAACGCCTTCGGTTTGGCGCGAGTGGCAACCTCGCCAACGTCACCACCACCATTGAATCCTCGTCCACCACCTCGCAGACAATCACGCTCCCAAATGCGACAACCGCAACGACTTTGGCGGGACTGCAAATGGTGCAGACATTCAGCGCGGCTCAGACTTTTTCCTCAACTGTCAGTCTGACCCTCGACACTGACGCAACCAGCTCGACCGTAGGAGGAACGCTGACTGTGACAGGTGGTGCGGCGGTGAGCAAAAAGCTGTTTGTTGGCACGCTCCTTGACCTCGTTGCGACCACCGCGACGGCGGGGCAGATTACGCAGGCGGGGACGCGACTACTGCACACCTACGGCACTAATAATCTGTTCGTTGGATTGGCATCAGGGAAAACATCGGGAACGATTGGATCGGGAAATGTCGGACTAGGCAGGGACGCTTTGACTTCGATCACGAGTGGAACAAACAACACTTGTCTCGGTGATCAGAGCGGTTATTTCGTTTCTAGCGGCAGCAGTAATATGCTGATCGGCAACACGGCGGGAGTCGGAATAAGTACTGGCAGTCAAAACATTGCAATGGGGGTGGCGGCTTTAAGGTACATTACTAGCAATGGTGACTGCACCGCAATCGGGCATCAAGCGTTGTACTATACCACAGGGCAAAAGAATACTGGCATCGGCTCAAATGCTTGCTGGACTTGTACTTCTGGAAGTAAAAACACATTTATTGGCGAGTACGCTGGTGCTTCAACGGACACGATTGGCCTTCTAACTGGCATCGGAATTACCACTGGGAGCAACAACACGATGCTCGGACAGAATACCGCTTCGACCACAGCCGCAGGCAATTACCGCACTGCTATTGGGAGCGAATCGCGATGCAACGCAGATTCCGCGATTAAGCTCGGGCGCGACACGCTTGACCGAGTTATTTTCCCGAGTTGGACGGCAGACCCAGCATCGGATCTGGTCGTTGGAATGGTCATCTTTCGGTCTGATACATCCACCCTAAAGGTCTACACTAGCACAGGGTGGAAGACCATTACCGCTGTCTAATTTATGTCTACCACCACTATCACCATCGATGTCACATTCCTGACCGAGGAACAGCGAGACGCCGCCACCTTACTTTTCGCTCGCTCAGGAGGCTGGCAATCGACTGTAGATGGCGAGCCAAACCCAGTCAGCGCAGAGGATTACGGCGTGACGATGATCGCCAATTACCTTCGCCAGCGGGTGAGCGAGCAGTCAGCATACGACGCGCAAATTGCGGCGGCGCAGGCTACTGCTGACCTGCTCGACGGCGTGACTGTGACGACTCCCGCCGAGTTTAACGCGCTCTTCCCAACGCCTCCGATCATCACTCCTGTCTAATGCTCCGCAACGAGATCTTTGGCGACTTGTGGCGCGGCTCAGTCGGCATGGCTGGCAGTTGGCTGGCGGTCATCTCATCGACGCACGAGGAGATTGATAGCATAGCAAAAACGGCAGGCATGATCCTCGGCTGTCTCGCGTCGCTGGCAATGTTTATCAGCCTCTGCCAGAGGATTTACCACAACTGGCAGACGCGAAAGTGGGAGGGAGTGATTTTTAAACAGACCGATGACGACCTTAAAAAATAGTCTGATCCTGCTGTCTCTGTGCATG
>Ga0209297_1000819_pt1 | contig 19055 bp, 26 predicted proteins | sample S_130805_MF_Meta_FD_187322 | JGI IMG/M metagenome (GOLD analysis project Ga0209297, IMG submission 187322) | Freshwater microbial communities from Lake Simoncouche, Canada to study carbon cycling - S_130805_MF_MetaG (SPAdes) (version 2) | ecosystem: Environmental > Aquatic > Freshwater > Lake ...
CAGAACTAATGAACTTCATTATTACGTCTACATTCGGGATGTTCTCTATTTCCGTGGGATATTGGTTTGGAGTGAGGACTGAATACAAAATGGCAATTAGGAATGTAAAATGAACTATTCCAGAAATTCTTTTAGCGACATTCTTGCCGTAGTTAGCGCATCATCTTCCATTGCCGCTTGGCAGGAACAGCTAGATTGGGCATTGCGAATCATTGCTTCACTGCTGGCCGTTACCGCTGGTATCTACTCAATCATTGCGCGCTATCGCAACAATAAGAATGAACCCTCGTAATCTTCCGTGTAATAAGCCCCGACGAGATGTTCAGGGCGGTAAGAAGTCGGTTGTTCGCGCTTGTCAGGATGGTAAGTCAAAAGTAGTTCGTTTTGGTGATGCCAATATGACTATTAAAAAGTCTTCTGCCGCTCATAAGGCGTCCTACTGCGCTAGGTCTGGTGGTATCAAGGGCACAGACAATAAGCTATCTGCCAACTATTGGAGCAGGCGCGCATGGGGATGTTAAAATTAAGCCATGAGCAAACCTAACGAGAAGTACAAGTCCAAGAAGCAAATGATGAAGCACGAACGCACGGAGAGTAAGCGCGATCGTATGATGGAATATGGCAAGGGCGGTAAGATGGCTGGCAATGGCTGCACCAACCGCAAATCTTGCAGTTAATGCCACTCACTAAAAAGGGCAAGGCAATCTTTGCCGCCATGAAGTCTGAGTATGGCCCAAAGAAGGCCAAACAAGTCTTTTACGCGGCAGAGAACAAGGGCACCATTAAAGGTGTTCATTACGCACGCAAAACTGTTCGCTAAGGGTGGTAGAATGACGCAATGCCAAGATATGCCTCATTCGGTCGGCTTGATAGTCAGCTAATTGACGATGGAGACACGGCTTTTGCCAGTCTCAATCAACGTCTTCGTCCTGACCAGCTTAAAGCGGGTGAAGTTGCCGTAAGCCAAAATGGTCGGATGGATTTGGATGGCTCTTGGCAAACACGCAAGGGCTATCGCAACGTCTTTGCCACGATTACATCTGGAGCTAGTGCACCAGTTCTTCCTATAAATCTGCCATTCAATTTGAATGATGGTGCGGTTAATGCAATTTATGGAACCGGAATATATTCTGATCCAAACAGCCAATCTTCTGAGTATGTTGTCTTGGCGACCAATAGCTCTGCTAAATTTGTAAACACTTCTACGCTTGTTGCCACAACTATCAGCTATCCCACTGGCTATACGGTGGATTCTAGCTGCACGGTGTTACAAGCATTTGATAATCTAATCATATTCCGTGATGGTCAAGTTGCATTTGTGTGGCACGGTTTTATTCCGACAACTGTTTCAATAGTTCGTCAGTCGAACGAAGTTGTCATCACTCTTGCAAGCAATCACAACATCCAGAAAAGCGACACAATTGTTGTTTCTGGAATTACTGGTTACACGGGAACTAATCCTAATGGTACGTTTGTAGTTAGCAGTGTTACTGACACTGAGATTCATTACACTAATACGGGTAGCAACGAGAGCGGATGGGTAGTTTCATCGGCTACTATAAATAATTCATTTGAACTTGTTAATCGTGGTGTTTACACTCAACCGCTGGTTTATGACACAGCAGGAAACACTGCTATTTCTAATGGCATTGTTACAGTGACGGAATCTGGACATTTAATTGAGTCTGGAGACTTGGTGATGTTGAGCAATGGTGGAGATACCGATTTAAATCCACTTACCGAATATAGAGTTTACGAGGTTACGGCTACCACATTTCTGTTTAAGGCAGATGCTAAAGACATTGCTGGTGCGACTATTTCTGTTGGTAAACGTCAGTCAATTGGTCTTGGATTTACGCATATGCCAGCCCCGCCTTGGGCAATCCATCACCAGCGTCGCTTGTGGATGCCATTTAATTACACAATGGCGGGAACATCTGCAAGTCCAATTATTACGTCTAGAAATGTTAAGGATGAGCTTATTGCTTCGGATATCCTAGACGGTCAAACCTACGACCAGATTCTAAATCAGTTCAAAATTGCATCTGGTGGTGCAGATTATATTGTTGGATTACAGCCATTCGCAGAGGACTCTCTAGTTGTTTTTGCTCGTAATTCCATTCATTTGATTCGTGGCGTTGGTGCAGATTTGGGAAATAGTTCTGTGCAGGAAATCACCCGTGAAGTTGGGGCTGTTGCTCGCAAGTCAATTGTTCAGGTTGGAAATCAGATTTTCTTCCTATCTGACAATGGAGTTTATGCCGTAGATTTCGATCAACTTTACAATTTGCGTGGTGCAACCGTTCCATTGTCAGAGGCTATTAATCCAATAATGTCTCGGATAAATAAATTGTATGCTGCCAATTGCGTTGGTGTCTATCACAATAATCGTTACTATCTAGCTGTTCCATTAGATAGTTCTACTGTGAATAATACTATTTTAGTCTATAATTTCCTTAATAAAGGATGGGAGTCTATTGACATAATTAATAGTGATAAGTGGAATATCATTGGGTTTGTTAGGTCTGGAGCTGGTTCAACCAATCGACTTCACGTTATTAGCAAGGATGGCGGCATTCACATGATTGACGAGGTTGTTAATAATGGACAAAATGACTATCAAGACTATCTTTGTCTTGGGATTGGTACATCTCCCGCATATCAGAACATAAACTCAATTTTGACTACTCGCCAATACACCTACTCAACAATGGATAGGAAGAGATTCAACAGTTATGAACTTCATGTTGAAAGTGCCACGAATGTGCAGTCTGATGCTCTTCTATCGCTAGAGATTGAAAATCCAGATTCAATCGTTGATTTGAGTGATATTTCTAGCATTTATGGTAGTAGTTTGGCATCTGGAGAAGACTTGTCTCTGCGTGGAAGACTAGGCAATAAACGAGGATATGGGGGTCAATTAACCATTACACCCACATCTGGAAGACCAAAAATTCGATCTATCAAGATTTCTAGTGCGTTGCAAAATGGTGGGACTATCTCTTCTGAATAATGTCAGACATCACTAAAGGTTATACGTTTAGCGATTCTAAGGCAGATTGGGCCTCGGAGAAGGATACGGCTTTGCGTCTCAATAAGATGGTTGATGATGCCAAGGTTAATCTTGTGGCTGGAACCAACGTCACTATTAGCCGTGGGTCTAATGGAATCACCATTAACTCTACTGGTGGTGGTGGTGGCTCTGGAACCGTAACTAGCGTTTCAGTAGTTTCCGCAAATGGTCTTAATGGCGCGGTTGCTAGTGCAACAACAACTCCAGCCATTACGCTTTCAACAACCGTTACAGGCATTGTAAAGGGCAATGGAACCGCTTTAAGCGCGGCTTCTGCTGGCACGGATTATCAGGCTCCAATTACCCTCACAACTACGGGAACATCTGGGGCTGCAACATTCACAAGCAACACGCTTAATATCCCGCAATATTCTGGTGGTGGTGGAAGTGGAACCGTAACTAGTGTTTCTGGAACAGGAACAGTTAGTGGATTAAGTTTAAGTGGAACGGTAACGACTTCTGGAAGTTTAACTCTTGGCGGAACACTATCGGTTACACCATCTAATTTTGCTAGTCAATCAGCCAATAGCATTTTGGCTGCTCCAAACGGAACGGCTGGTACACCAACATTTAGGGCATTAGTGGCTGCTGACGTACCAACGCTTAATCAAAATACTACGGGTAATGCTGCAACTGTAACCACTAATGCAAATTTAACCGGAAATGTTACTAGCGTTGGAAACGCCACAACCATTGAATCTGGTGTTGTAAGCAATGCAAAACTAGCAGATGTAGCGACATCAACATTTAAGGGTCGTACAACCGCAGGAACTGGCTCTCCAGAGGACTTAACATCCACTCAAGCTACTGCACTCCTTAATACTTTTAGTTCTACGCTAAAAGGACTTGCTCCAGCATCTAGTGGTGGAACAAGCAATTTTCTTAGGGCAGATGGAACTTGGACTACTCCTGCTGGTGGTGGAACCGTAACGAGTGTTTCCGGTACTGGAACAGTTAATGGAATTTCGCTTACCGGAACTGTTACTTCTACTGGAAGCTTAACGCTGGGAGGAACACTTAGTGGGGTTAGTTTAGCTTCTCAGGTTACAGGCAATTTGCCAGTAACAAACTTAAACTCGGGAACATCCGCCAGTGGATCAACATTTTGGCGTGGAGATGGAACTTGGGCCACACCCACTGGTGGTTCTGGTACTGTTACATCGGTTTCGGTTACTACCGCAAACGGTGTTTCTGGAACCGTAGCCAATGCAACCACAACCCCAGCAATCACTCTTTCACTTGGGGACATTAGTGCTGCAACATCAAAGCCTAGTGCCACTGGGTCTTCTCTTCGCAGTTTTGCTGCGCGTGAAGGAGACGTATTTAATGTTAAGGATTTTGGTGCGACGGGGGATGGCAGCACTTCCGACCAGACGGCCATTGCAGCGGCGTTGACTGCGGCGGTAGCTTCGATTCCCGGAGGTACGGTTTACTTTCCGGCTGGGCGTTATTTACTAACCGACACGCTGACCGCTTCTTTTGGGGGCACAGCAGCAGGAAGTATCGTGCCGACAAATCTCACTATTCGTGGTGAGGGTATGGCGACTGTGTTGCAGCAGTCTGTCGCCAACAAGGGCATCTTTAACCTTACAAATACGCATCGCTATGGGGGAATCCGCCTATCCGCTTTCCGCGTCCAAAACATCTCATCCACCTACTCATCCAGTGAAGCGTGTATCTACATCACCTGTTCGGAGGAGGGAGCAAATGATTGGTGCCCCACCTTGACAGTGGACGACGTGGCAATGGTGGCTATTGCACCTCCGGGTGGTTTTCGGACATGGGCTTACGGGCTTCGCCTTCGGAATGCGCGAATGGCAAAAATCAACAATTTTCACTATGCTGGGGACAACGCCTACAACGGTGTGGGAATCCAGTTTGAAAAATACACCACGGCGGCATCGGGTCAGTGCCTTGGTGGCTATGTCACAAACTGCACGTTTTTCGGTTGTGAGGCGGGGATCGCGTGTAAAGACAGTTGCGAGGGAATTCTGACTACAAGTAGTGCGATGGTTGCGGTGAAGTATGGGTTCAAGTGGGATTATGGAGTTCAGTTGACGGCTATGCAGTGCCACGTTAACTGCCAGAATTCGGGTGGTGCGTGTGTTTACGTTACAGGCGTCGGAGCAGCGTCCCGCGTGGATCAAGCGGTGATTATTGGAAATCTCTTCTACCCAGACGCAGCCAGCACCACCGGAGTTCTTGGTGAGTTCTGGCATTCACAGATTTGCAATAACACCTTCAATAGCGCGTCTAGTGGAGCCACCACTATTGGGATCGACCTCACAGGGGACTCAATCTACTCCAGTGTTAGTGGCAACATTTTCCTGCGGATGGCTAGTTATGGTATCCGACTCGGCGCAAGCTCTGATCACTGCAAGGGTGCAAACAATGTCTTTGATTCGTGCGGTGCGGATGTCTTGGATTCAGGCACATCCAATGCGGTGAGCTAATCTTCTGTTATTCTGTCGCCAATCCCAAATCATCCATGAGGCTCAGTTCATAATACAAATGCCTCGCAATCTGTGATACAATAAACCATGCCAATCCTATTAAAAGGTTACACCTTTACCGCCGCTGAACAAGTTACGTCTACCAAGCTAGGCAACCTTGTTGACAGCTCAACCTTCACCTCTGGTGCCGTTGACGGGGTTACAACCGATCTTTCATCTGGCGCAATCATTGTAAAAAACGGAGGAATCACACCCACTAAGCTATCGACTGGTTATCCAAGTTGGGATGGTTCTGGCAATTTGACGGTGGGTGGAACGCTAACGGCTACGGGAGCCATTAGCACATCAAGCAATCTCACCGTAACGGGCACGTCATCCATTACCGGAACGTCTACATTTGTTGGAAACGCTACGTTTACCAATCAAATCATCCGTTCTGGCACATCATCTAGTCGTACCGTTGAATTAAAAACTGGGTCTGTTTCTCCTAACGCTATTAGCTTTGGGTTTAATAGCGGAGACCTTCTTGTTACTATTGACGGTTCTGAGTTTAAGGTTACGCTAACACAGGTTTGAACCCTATTAAGCAAGCTAAAGACTATTACCAATCTAAGGGATGGGATTTTGAGCAGGATTTGGGGTTCTATCTATGCCAAGGGTATGTTTTCAGCACCCCAGATAGGCTTCTTTTAGCAAAGCCAGTGAGGAAGGACGTTGGGGAGTCGGATTGGCATCCAGAATACCCCGACTGTTGGTATGTGCATTACGCCGCTGGTAAGGACGCTTTAAGCTGGTTTGTCAGCAAAGCACCCTACTACTTGCCATTCTTAGGATGGATGCGTAATAAAGGCTGCAATGATAGGTTTAGGGCCTATCCAACGAGTCTGCTCTGTGCTAAACTAAGCATCAAAGAATATGGCATCCGTTAAAACTCCAACTCCACCACCCGCACCGACCCCGATTAGCGCGGCGGATGAATATCGTAAGACGGCTGATATGATGTCTGATCCGGCGTTGCAGCAGAAGATGCTGGACGTTGAGAAGCAGCTTCGGCCTCAATATGCTGCGCTCAATCTAGCTGACTTGCAGACCTATCAGGGCGGCTTGCTAGGCTTGCAGGAGGCTACTACGCGCCAATCTGCTGCATTGGAGCGTGAGACGCTTGCTGCTCAACGTCAGGCAGACATTGGTGACGTGGAGAAGTATGGCGGGCGTGCAACGGCTGCAATGCGTGCTGCTGACCCATATTCTACGCGCATGGCTGAGTTGAGCCAACAAGCGGCGGAAACTGCGTATGCGGCTTCTGGTCGGGTTACCCCTGAACAGATGCGTGGGGCGCAACAGGCGGCACGGGCGGGCGGGCTTGCGCGTGGTCGCGTGGGCGATCAATCTACCATTGCTTCTGAGATTTTGGGGCGTGAGGACATCCTTGCTCGGCGTCGTGCGGAGGCTGCACAGGCTGGTCAGATGGCTTTTGGCATGAATCGGTCTATTAGTGCAGACCCATTCCAAGCCATTCTAGGGCGTCAATCTGGTGCCCTAGGCTATGGTGCTCAACAGATGGGTATGGCCCAGCAATTGGGTTCTCAGGCCATTGGGCCGCGTGCTGTGGACTACAACGCCGGATTGAACTTGGCTATGCAGAACCAGAGCAATCTTGGTAGCTACAACACGGCTATTTATGGGTCTCAGGCTCAGCTTGCCGGGGCTAATGCTCAAGCTAATGGAGCAATGATTGGTGGCTTGCTTGGTGGTCTTGGTGCTATTGGAGGTGGATTTGCATCAAAGTGTTGGGTGGCCCGTGAGGTTTATGGAAAGAATAACCCTAAATGGATGCTATTCCGTGAATGGCTTAACAGCCATGCTCCAAGGTGGTTTGACAGTCTTTACGTGAAGCATGGCGAGAAGTTTGCGGTTTGGATTGCCAACAAGCCATTCTTGAAGTCGATAATCCGTAAATGGATGGACTCACGCATTGCAGTTGTTCTCAGCACTAAAGCTTTGTCCTACGCTTAAATATTATGGCCGTTGCAACTGGCAGTCAAATTAGACCTGAACTCTCGGCTGTTAATTACGCGCCCTATTTGCAGGCTACGGGGCAGGCTGCTCAGATGCAGGCGCGTGGTGCTGAGAACATTGCTGCTGGCTTAGCCAATCTTGGTCAACAAGCTGGTGCTGCCATTAAAGATTATAGTCAAGAAAAGAAGGCGCAACAATCAATGATGGGAACCATTGGTGCAGCCGAAAAGCTTTCATCTGCACTTTCTGGATTGATGTCTATTAAAGATGAGAGAGGAAATTCTGTTCTTGATCCCAGAATTGCAAAGTCAATTGAAGAAGTAAATTCTATCATTAGCAATAAAGATGGCCGTTCTATTGAAGAACGTTATGCTGCTTCACAGTCTCTTTATCATCTTGCACCAATGATGATTAATGCGGGAGCTAAACTTTACGATATTCAATCCGATATTGGACAAAAGAAAGCTGTTATTGAGCAGAAGACCAATGATTCTAGGGCTATTGGTGTAGCTATGAGACCATATCTTCCGGGAGATGCACCAGAAGGAATTGCAAGACCAGCAGCTAAATTTGATCCAGCTAAATTTCTTTCCGATTACACCAATGCTGGTGGAAGCACAAAGGGGATTCAAGATAGCGATCAGATCATTAAGATGCTTACACCAAAAGATGCTACTAAATTGACAACTGCAATGCAGAATACAGAAGCAATACTTTCATCGGAAATTGCCGCTGGAAAGATTGATTCAAAAGATATTAATAGCATCAATGTGCGTCGGTCTGAATTGTTAGCTCAGGGTGGTTCTGATAAACAAACCCAACATTATCAACCGGGTCCATCAATGGTTGATGAAAATCATAATTTTATTGGAACCAGTGTTTTCGATCAAAAGACAGGAAAAACTAAGCTTCTTGATGTAAAAACAGGAGAGTTTGTTGATATTCCATCAAATGCACGTCCAAGCACCGTTGGACAACTAGGAAATACTCAGTTGCCGCCTGCTCAATTCACTGAATTGCGAGATAGGGTTCATGCTGATGAACTATCCCTTGGAAAGTTTAGTGATTATATGAAAAGTGTTGAGGGTTCTAAATATGGAGTTTCATTAGTTGCAGATAAGTTCGCAGCTAATATGAAAACATTATTTACTTCTGGAAAATTGACTCCAACGCAATTAGCTTCTGCAAAATCAGAAGGTGATTTACAGGCACTTATTGGATCAAGCCGTCTTAGCGTTCTTGGACCCGGAGTGATGACTGAGCAAGATGCTGTTCGTGTTATTCAATATCTTGGAGGAAACTCGGACTCTCTTCGTAATCCAGAAAAGGTTAAGCAAGCAATTTCCACTGTGTACAATGATAGATACAAGATGTATGTAAATAATCTTGAATCATATAATATTCAGCAGGGAAATTATTATAGGCAATATTCTCCTGCTGCTAAAATTGAAATTGACGAAAAGTTTATTCCTAAACAAACTCCAACATTTGATGCAGAAGCAGATCGCCGACGCCTAAAAGAGTTAGAAGACAAATCAAAATAATAACTTATGGCACTAACAATTTCAGAACAGAAAGAGCTTGAGCAAATTAAATCTAGATTGGCTCAATCTGGTGTAGAGGAAAAACCTTCTGGTGCTAAAGAAATGGCACTTGGTTTAGCCGATACTCTTGCATCCTCTGGTATGGAGGCTTCTGGTGCTGCACTCGGTGGTGCTATTGGTGCATTTCCACTTCTTTCTGTTCCAACTGCTGGTCTTAGCATTCCAATTGGAGCAGGATTGGGTGCAATTGGTGGATATTTAGCTAAAGAATATGGTCATGGACGAGAACCAACCTACGGTGGTGCTACTGAGGCTGGAATAATGGGTGCTACGCCTATTGGTGCACTTGCGGGAGCTGGCACTAAAAAAGTTATTTTAGAGGGTGCAAAACAAGTCTCTTCATCGCTTGCTGGAACAACTGCTAAAACATTAATTGATGAAGGTCGTGTTCCAACAGCTAAAGAAGCATCCCTATCTTCGGCTGGAGCGGTTTTTGGAACTGGTCTTGGTCGAGCAACCGCTACAACTAAACTTACTGCTTCACAAGAACTTGCTCTTAAACGTCAATCTCAACAAGCTGAAACTGATGAAGCTTTGCGTATGTGGCAAGCTCTTGGTGGGGTAACTGATGCAGTTCAGGCTAATCCAAGTGCGGTTACACATATGGTTGAAGCAGTTGGCGGAAAAACCGCAATTGCTGGACAAGCTACATTGAAAAATACTCTTGCAGCTGGTGATATTGCAAGGGCACAAATTGGATTAGAACCAAATTCACCGCTAACAAATAAAACATTAAATCTTTTACGCGAACAAGTTTCTGGTGTTTACGATAGAATTTCTTCAATAAATTCTAGGGCTGAATCTCTTATTGATAGACTTGGAACAACGCGAGAGCAGGCTAGGAATTATTGGCGTGAATATGGTTCAAATAATTCTGTTGAGGCATTAAACAATGCTCGAAAACTAGATGGAGTTTCTGATACTATTGAGAAATCTTTGGAGAAAATTGTTAATAAAGTTGATCCAAATTTAATGCCTCAGTTTATAGAGGCTCGCAGAACATTGTCGCAAATCCATGTTGTTCAAAGTGCTCTTACTGGTCCTGAGACTGGATTACTTAATCCTAAAGTAATTGGCAAAATACATGATGTAAATCCCGGACTTTTGACAGATGGATTGAGGGCTATTGGAGCGGCGGCTAATATTCAGCCACAGATTATGGGGCCATATGTTCGCCTTCCATCTGGAACAAGTAATGCAGTTGCAAATGCCGCCGTTACCGCTGGTCTTGCTACTCTAAGTAGTCCTGCACTTGCTGCTGGATTTGTAGTTTCGCGACTTACAAATATCAACCCAGCAAATATTCTTTCTCAGTCTAATTCTTATCAGAATATAATGGGTATTCCACGTTATCAGTCTGGACCAACGCAAAATGTTTCAAACTTCCTAATGCAAACATCTAGGGCTGCTGGTCAACAGCCATATCAACAACAAGATCAACAGCCATAATGGATATTGACTATCTGCTTAATCGTTAGGCTCGCTCAACTAGGGCGTCCCAATGTTCTGAAAATTGACGGGTTAGGAAGAACCTAGCCCCGTCAAGCGCATTGCTGTAAAACTCGCAGCAATGGACGATTTCATTGGTCTCTGGATGTGGAGCAAGGCAAATCACTGTGAACCTAGCTTTGTTCACTTCTGTTTCTCTCAGTGATCCATCTGGCATGAGTTGATGTACAAACTTGACGAATCCGCTTAGTCTCCACAGCTCATTCTCCTGTGATGTCATATCACTTACCCTTGTTTTCTGATTTTAGTTTCCACTTTTTGCCGAATTTTCCAACTGAAAGTGTGCCGCTCCATTCGTCAAGCAATTTGTCATTAAGCATTTTGCGAATAGTACGAGTTGCTGCGCCATCTGACATTTTATAGTGAGACATTAACTCGCTCTTTGTGAACCAGCCAAATCCCGTTGGCTCAGGGATTCGTTTGATAATCCTATCCATTTCAGCCCAAGGATTCATGTTAGTATTCGGCTATATTTGTTGGTGCGTAGAACTTTCCATTAACTCCCCTAGTTTGAAATATGGCGTATGTGCCATCTTCGTGGAGCCAGCCATAAGCCCATCCATGAGACCAGCGTAGCTTTCCGGTCTTTCTGTTGACGTAGGACGGGTTGAGGTCGCATAGGCAACCAATGCTACGAGCCTCCTTCTGCTTGATTCCCGGCGTCTGAAAGCTCTCGATGGAGTGGATGTGTCCAAAGACCACGTTGCCATAGACACGGGCATGGGCGGCACAGGCTGACATACCAGCGTGGAAGCCATGCACTACGTTAAGCTCGCCAATCTGGTAAACCCCATCTCGTGCATCATAGTCGATTAGCTTGGCTTTATGCTTGGCAGCAAGTGCATTGATGTCTGCAACCATGCGCTCGCCTAGATCACCTTTAACGGCATCCCTACTGTCTCGTAGATCGTATGCGCGGATGTCGTGATTCCCGAGCATAAGGACGTTCTCTGATGTGCGCCCAAAGAAGTCGTTGGCGAAGTCCTTTCCGGCCTCAAAGTCGTCCTGCATGGACACTGCGCGTTCGTCTTCACTTGCTCCTGTGCGTATGGCCGAGAAGTCCCAGAGGTCGCCAGCTATGACACGAATCTCTGGCTTGAATTTCTTAGTGAATGCAATGGCTGCGTTGCACGCTGTTTTGTCTTTAAGGTTGCCGTGGATGTCACTGACTATGACGAACTTTTTCATTGGCTAACCTTTCGTTACGGACGTTTCTTTGCTTGGCAGTAATTTCGGAGTGGCAAGTCGTGCAAATGGCTCTGAAACCGTCGATTTCCACAAATAGACGAGTAATGAAGTCGTCCCATGTTGTGAATCCCTTGGTGGGATCAACGACAGGGATGATGTGGTCAATGTGTATGTCCGTGTTGCCAAAAGTTTTGGCACATGAGGCACATCTGTATGTGTTCCTAGCAATGCGCGCAGCGGCTTTTGCGTCGTTCTTTGGTGCCCATCTTCCACTGGCGCGGCGTAATGCGGAGACGATGAAACCACGCTTTCTTGCCGCAGTCCACCGTCCCCCGCAATGTAGCTTTGCTGGAGCATTAGATGCCATCACGGATTCCTAATGTGGCAAAGAACAATGCCACTTCTTTTGTGGCAGCATTTGTTGATCCAGACCATCCAGACATTCCATTGGAATGCTGCCATTGCCAGCAGAACCCATCTCCAAATGGCCATAGAGCCAACTTAAAACCGTTTTTACTAGCCCACTCGCATCTTTCTTTAATTGCATCAACAGTTTGTTTATTTGTCATTTGATACATCCAATAATGGCTTTATTTGCAACGAAAAGAAGCACTTGGTTTATATGTTTGCATCGTGTTCTTTCAGGATTTCCATATTCTACAACACTCTTGCGTTCACGGTAGAGGGGTTTGCAGCGCACAACGAAGTCTCTGCAACTGCATTCCCCGTTCTGGTCCTTGAACTCAACATTGTAAAACGCGCCCTCTTCCTTGTTTGAGGATTCAACGTGGAATCTAAGTCCACCCGCGTTGGTTACCACGGTTAAGCCTCCACACGTTCGGCTTTAATCCGTACAGATCGGGCCTCTACGAATTTGGCGTAGCGTTCAATGGCTTTGAATTGGTCAACAGGGTCTTGGCTTCCGCCAATGTCTTGCACGAAATCTTCCATCAAGGATTCTTCAAGCTCTTCAAGTTTACGATTTGGTTTCATTTGATTTTATGTGGTGTTGTTTAGTAACAAAATAGGCATCACCCCACGAAACAATTCTTTCGCAGAAGGCAGGGTTTGCTCGCTCACAACGATGGTCGTGACCATCGCTAGATACGTCCCTGCGGGATGATGAAAGTGGTGCGAGGGAGTAGGGGTTGCCTACATCTTCGTATGAATGCACGAAATCCTCAATTGGACGATCCCCCGCTTAAACCCGCCTGCGCCTAGAAGCATTTCTGCTTACTCGGGTGAACCCGCATTCAGCACAGTAGGGAAGTGAATAGGGTGGCTTAGTCTGCGCTCCAGTTTATCAAATCTGTTGCATGACCGCTTTCCATCCTTGATGGATGGCGCCCTAAATTATGAATGAACGATTGACTCAAACGATGTGATGGGACGATTGAACATCATCCCGACTCTATCCTGTCCCTCTCCTCGCCCCTTGGCTTGGATTGCATTTACAAAGATACGCCTAACCGATCCGTCGTTTAGGTCTTGGGTGCTACCATCGGGCGTATTTGTAGGTGCGTCAAGGAAAATAACGCGGTCTGCGTCTTGCTCGATGTTTCCTGACTCGCGCAAGTCGGACAGCATAGGCTCACGATTTTCCCGTTCCACACTGCGACTAATCTGGGCAAGTAGGACAATAGGAATGCCGCACTCAATTGCTGCGTCCTTAATGGCCATAGTCATACGCCCAATCGCTACATCTCGGGTTTCCCCTCTGTCCTGCTGTGGGTCGTAGCGTTGCAAGTAGTCGATGACAATGCCCTTGATTGGTTTAATCTGATGGAATGCCTTAATGCGAGCCGTAAGCTGTGCCAACGTCCTGTCTCTATCGTAAATGTGAATCTTCTTATTTGCCTGTACCTCCTTGACGGACTCAATGAACGTAGCGGAGTCTGCCGAAGTTAGCTCGTTACGACGAAACTCACGCCAGCTACTACCGCTAAGGCTCTGGGCAAAGAGCTGGGGAAGGCCACAGACTGGCATTTCCCTTGAGAATAGCAGCACATCCCCTGCTTTCTGGCTCCAATGCCACGCAATCTGCCTTCCCGCGCTAGATTTGCCTCTGCCGGGACGGGCTGCAAGGACGATTAGTTCCCCCGGTTGCGCTGGGCCAAAGCGTTTATTCCAGTCCGGCCAAGGCCAAGGCAAGCCGCGATCCACTTCCGTGTCTTCTCCCGCAAGAATACGCTGGCAAAGGTCAAAGACATCAGTAGCAGCCGACGATAGCGTTTCTTGTTTCTGGCTCGCATGACGGATTGATAGGATACGGGAAGTTGCTGCCACGAAGTCTTCCACGTTGCCCTTGTAGCCGTAAGCGCATTCCCGCACTTCGTTGGCGCATTTGATGAGTTCTCGTAGTACATAAGTTTCCCTCACTTGCTCAAGCCAGTGAGCAAACCCAGCGGTGGTTGGAATGGCATCTGACACGCCAAGAATGTGTCCAAGTCCTATGCTATCCAGCTTATCTACCTTTCGCAGTTCATCAACGATGATGGCTGTTTCAATGGGTCTGCCGTGATTGTGATTCCAGATAATTGCACGCCAAAGCTTGGAGTTCTTTGGGTCGTAAAAGCACGCTTCCGTAATCTTTGAGTCAAGTGCGGTGACAAGTGCTGCCGCTCCGTCTAGCAAGACACAGCTAATGACGTTGCGCTCGGCTTCATCTGAGTGTGGCAAATCGCGTTCAATCATACGACCTCCTTCGTGCGAGGATCGTAGTTGTTCTGCAATCGCCATAGCGTCAGGCAGGCAAGGAATCCATCCCATTGCTTTGCAAGCTCGTCGGCATCGTATTTCACTACGTCAACGCGACCAATCTCGGTAGTGGAGATGTAGAGATTGATTCCTTGGTGATTCGGCTGAAAGTGCGGCTTATCCTTGCTGCCCCAGCAAGCGTAGTGATAGGCTGCAATCTGCATACACTGTCCCTGCCTTACATCAATCTTCTTGGTGGGCTTAGTCTTGGTGGACTTAAAGTCCAACACGCCAGCTACATCTCCCTTCACGTAGGAAACATCCATCTGTCCGGCATAGCCATGAGCTGAACAAGTGACTACCTTTTCGGTTTCAACAATGTTGATTCCGAGTTCTTCTAGCTTTGCCAATGCTGGATCAACCAGCTCTTTAAGCTCTACTTTCTTGCCGTCAGCCAACTCAACCGTTTCGTTTTCCCATTGTTGGCATCCTAATGCGGACTCAATCGCCGCATGAATCTTCACCCCGAGGTCTGCTGCCGCTCCTGCTACCTTATTGGATTCTGCTCGGATTTCAGCGTAAAGCTTATCAGCATCCATATCCCCATAAGCAGATTGAATAGCATATTTAAGAGATGCTTCAATTGTGATGTCTTGCTTCCAACGATCAAGACCGGGATTCGCCATCATCTTCGTAATCCCACTGACCGATGGGAGCAAACCCATGATTCGTGCGTCCGCTACCGTCGTATCCCGCTCGGCAACTGTCTTGCCGGGAACTCTGTGCATTGCTTGTCCGTTTTTCGTGTACCAGTGACTCATTGTGTGTTTTTGTTTTTCTGAATATACTATCGTAGTTTTCCCGATATTTCGGGCCTAAATTGCGTGGACTGTCTCCTTTGCCATTCATGTTTTTTCGTTAGCCATAAGGCTCCAACGACGCTTAATGTGTGCGTCTGCTTTTTCCGTGATAATTTCGACGTTGTTGTGCAACACGCCATCATGGCGAATCATTGATGCCAGAAATCGGAGTTCCGAGATGAGGCAATCCGCTCTATTGCGCTCTTCCGTCATCTCAGCGAGACGAGAGAATAAGGAACGCCGCGATGAAGACTGTGCAGACGAAGATGAAGATTGCGACTGTGAGTTCATTTAGTTGTTTCATTTTCTATGTATTTATTGAAATAATGGGTGGATGTATTTCCACCCATTATTTATTCTATGCGATCAGAAAGGAACGTCTTCGCTGGTCACTGGCTTCGGTTCCGCTTTGTTGAAGGCTGGCTTGCTATTTCCGCCAATAACCTTGCCGTTGCCGAGGATTGCGCCCTTGGTTCCCGCTGCACGGGCTTCCTTGGTTACGCCTTGGACTACTCGGTAGTCGTTCCCGTACTTATCCTCTGGCGTCTCAAAGAGCACTACGTCAAGGTAGGTGCCTTTGGCCCCCTTGTAGAGCAATGCCTTGTCAATTTTCGTTACGTCGATTTTTACTGTAATCATGTTAGTTTGTTGATGATGATGTTCGCTTGACTCTGACTGAGCTTAGTTAGATCAGAAACCTTGAAATAGTTCAAGGCTTTTTCGATCATGTCCTTGTTTTTCTCTGCGTTGGTTTGAATGGCAACAAGTTGTGCCTTCGTAATTGCCGGGTCTTTCGCGGATTCGCCGTCGTCGTCCTCCTGCGTAATGGAGCAGATGGCTGCGAGTGAATAGCGGCGCAGATAGGTGACGGCAGAGCCTACGCCCTGTGCGTCCTGCTTGGTGAGTGGCGCAAATGCCATATCCTCAATAAACTCCCCGCTTTCGTGCATGAGGCGCGTGACTACACTAATGCCACCAGCATACACCTGACCTACGGACTGGATGATTACGATTTTTTGCTCGTTGAGTGCGTCTTTTGTCGCCTCAATAACTGATTCTAGATTGGCGTATTTGCTTTTAAAATGCGGGTTAGTGGCTTGCTTCTTGGCATTGCCAATTGTTTTTTGAGCTGCCAGCAAAGCTGGTGCGAGTTTAGTTAATGTATCGGATGTTTTCATGTTGAATGTCTGGCTAAAATTCCTCTGCCAAAGCACCCGTGATAGTGCTTAATTTTGTGTGCCGTGGTCGTGGATATACCATGATCCTTGGCGGCTTGAATGAGTGTCTTTCCGCGCTGAAGTTCGCTACGAACCTTAATCACTACCTCGTCAGTCACCTTGGGTTTATATGCGTAATCTTTTTCCGGCTTTATTTTAGTTTGAACCGACAGGTCAATCTTCTTGAGATGTTTGTTAAACATGAACCTCACCGACTCCATTGTGGCAGTTATATCAATCATGTTTCAATAGAATCTCCATAGCGGTTTCGACTGCTGCTTCCTGCTCCGAACAAGTCGGGGCTGGAAAGCGAGCGAGTAATTCTTTGATGCAATCCAACGCTTCTTTAATATCTGTTTTCATCGTGTTAATCATTCAGTTTTCGTTTACTTCTTCAATGTTTTTCTCGGAGTTTTTCAAAATAAATCCGAGAACGGCGCGGATTGTTCTAAATTCGCTGGCGGTGAGTTCTCCGCAAATTAGGGACAGTTGCGCGTTGCTTGATTCGGAAAGCTTTTTAACCCGCGCTCGCTCGGTGGCGAGTTCGGCGCGGAGCTTCCGCACCTCAAATGCCGTTGGCTCGTCGCACGCCTCACAGGCTTTTTGTGCGGCGCGGAGGGTGGCGTTCTCGGCGCGAAGTTCGCGCTCGACCTCGCACGCCCGCTGATAAATCGCATCGGTCCGCTCTGCCTCGGCCTTTTCGCGCTCTAGTCTATGGCTCACATTACGGTCGCGCTCGGCGGTGAGGGCGGTGACGAGGCACACTGGGCACGCAGCCCGCTGCTGGTCGTTGTGATGCGTGCAGGTGTAGGCTCCGGTGAACGTGATTTCGGTGTCGGTGCGGGGTGTGGGTGTGCTCATTTGGTATCCTCCTTCATAGCCGCGTCAATGCTTGCGCGACTCACCGTCAGCCGCTCCGGTTCCCACTGCCAATCCATTCCCGATGGCGTTTCAAGCCAATTCAACCGCGCCCGCTCGATGGCGAGTTCGCGTTGCAAATCTTTAATTGACGCATAATCATCCATCGCCTCGCTGCGTAGACGTTCTTTGGCTGCGGCGAGGTCGGCCTCGGCTTTCATGGCTCGTTCTAGTTCCTTGTTCCAATGAGCGAGCGCGATGGTCTCAGCGGCCTCGGCGCGTTCGGCGCGGGCGTTGGCGCGGTCAATCCACGTTTCAAATTTATTGGCGTCGTTTGTCCCGCAAATCAAAGTTAGGGCGCGCAACTGGGCGTGCAGATGGTCGCGCTCGGCGGTGAGCGCGGTGACGAGGCAGACGGGGCACGCGGTGCGCTCGGCGTCGTTGTGGTGTGTGCAGGTGTAGGTTCCGGTGAATGTGATTCCTGCGTCGGTGCGGGGTGTGGGTGTGCTCATTTTGAACCCTCCTTGCCAAGCAATGCCTCAATAATTTTCTCTGCATTCTCCTGCATAGAGGGGTAGTGAAGGGTGTTGAACTCTGCTCCGTGCCGCTTAATAAACCTATCCCAATCTTTTTTCTGTTCAGGCGTTAATGGAGTTTTGGCTGGGCGAGCTTCACCGGACTTGCGGATAATTTCAACGAGCTTGTCTTCCATCAATCGGGCAGCAGCCGTGATGTGCGCCTTACTGGGATGGATTTGCTGGCGAATCGACGTGCTTCCGTCTTTGATTTCTATCAACCAGAATCCGTTCCTTAAACCGTCATACGCATATGGGTCATTAACCGGAACGTATTTGTTTCCAGCCTTGCGATAGAGTCGCGTTTCATCCTTTGATGCCGCAACTGCTTTAATGTGATCCGTTTCAAACTGCCAATTATATAATCGTGAATAGCGGTCGGCTTCGCCCTTCCAGTAGGCTTCTAATTCAGTTAATTTATTCATTTTATTTGCTCCCAATGAGAGCGGTTATTTCGTTAATCTCTCTTCTGATTTCTGCCAACTCCTGTTCGTAGGAGCTTTCTTCATTAAGGCCATATTTGATTATGCCCCTGATTCTGCTTTCAATATCGTAAAGCGCAGACCAAGCCGCGCTGGCGTTGACGGAACGAACGTGCTCCGCGTCGTCTTCAGGTAGGTTAAATTCTAATGTAGCCTTCATTTGAATTCGCCCTCCTTAGCTACACAGAGACGGCCTACTTCTTTCGCAGCATCCGCAAACCTTTTCAATAGGTTTTCGGTGTAACCCGATTCGTGGAATCCTTCTGGCTTTTGAAAATACTTTTGTTTAATGTATAGCTCAAAGGCCAAACTCGCCGCAATTGCCGCCATGCCATAAAGGTGGCATTTAGCTTCGTTCTCCGTGAGGGGATTAATCTTCCCGAAATCGGGAACGATGTTGATGTCTTCTAATTTTGTATTCATATGTTTTATGTTGTTGTTCTACCTATCTGCCGCCATCATTCAGATTTCCTATCAGAAATCAAATCTTTTTTGGTTAAAACTTCCCATGCGAGTGCAG
>Ga0209297_1000823_pt1 | contig 19046 bp, 14 predicted proteins | sample S_130805_MF_Meta_FD_187322 | JGI IMG/M metagenome (GOLD analysis project Ga0209297, IMG submission 187322) | Freshwater microbial communities from Lake Simoncouche, Canada to study carbon cycling - S_130805_MF_MetaG (SPAdes) (version 2) | ecosystem: Environmental > Aquatic > Freshwater > Lake ...
AAACTAATCACTGCTTCTTTAATAATTTTTTGTGTTTACCTTATTTATGTAATTGTTAATAACGGAAATAATGAAAACTGTGGCTGTTTTGGTACTGCCATTTCTATGACTCCATTGCAAGCCATCATCAAAAATGTAGTTATGCTAGTTCTTTGTTATTTTATATACAAGTACTATAACGGCTTAAATTATCAAAAAATTGGAAAATGGATTTTTGGCACTTTTTTTATTGCTGCTTTTGCTATGCCACACATTTTAAATTACGTTGATTTTAATTACTCGGAAGCGTATTTAATAAAAAAAGAAAAACAATTTAAATTAGAATTAGATAGTGTTTATAATAGTGCTAAAATTCACAGCCCTCCAAAAAGTTTAAGCGTTGGTAAACATGTCATTGCTTTTATGAGCATGAGTTGCCCTCACTGTCGAATTGCCGCTAAAAAACTAAGATTGATTAAAGAACAAAATTCAAGCATATCTATTTATTTAATTTTAAATGGTGATTATGAAAAAACAAAGTCATTTTTTGAAGATACCAAAGCAGCCAATATTGACTATTGTATTTTAAATGGAAAAAATTTTGTTTACCTGGCAGGATTAAAAATGCCGGCAATATATTTGGTAAATAATTCTGTTGTAGAAAACTGGGTTGATTATATGCATCTTGATCAATCTGAAATTGAAAAATGGTTGGCAAAGCCTTAATTTTTTGATTGAATAATTTTAACAAAAAGCTTGGTTGAGCAAATGATTTCTTTTTTTATTTTGAGGTGAAATTTTAATGTTTTGGATTAAAAATTGAATTAAAATCCTTTTTGTGATACTTAAAATAAAAGATTGAAACCGAATACCAGTGTTTATTTTCGGATTATCGATTTTAATTAGAGTTTGTGTTTCAAATAAAACCATTTACTAAAGATGTTAATCTTTATGCAGAGAAAAGATTAATCGAATTTAAAATGGGACAAATTTTTTAAATAATAATGTTTTTTTAAACTTATTATTAATTTTCTTAAAATTCTAAAAAACATCTGGTTTTATGAAAAAAAGTTGAATTAATTATTTTTTGCAATTAAAAATTTAATAATTAGTATTTTATACTAATTTAAAATAAAATTTATTTATATCTTTATTTAATTACAATTAACTAATTGAAATGAAAATAAAAAAAATAATATTGTTATTACCAATTCTAACTTTATTTAATTGTAGCCTTCAAAAAAGAAAATATCAGTCGGGCTATTTTTTAAGTTGGAATAAAAATAATTTATCTATTGCTAAAAATGAAAAGCAAAAAGGATTTAATGTCCAAAAAAAGGAGATTAAATTTAACGATATATCTTTTGAAAAAGATATTACAACTTCTGCCAACAATAAAATAACTAAAATTTTTAATAACACTATCACAAACAATTTAGCATTTCCTGATAGTTGTGATGAAATAATTTATAAAGATGGTAATGAAATTAAGGCTAAGATTACTGAAATTAATACAAGTGAAATACGTTACAAAAGATGTGACTTTATTGATGGACCAACTTTTGTTGAAAAACAAAATAAGGTATTTATGATAAAATACGCCAATGGTAAAAGCGAAATGTTTAAAACAGAAAAAGCTGTTGAATATAATAATGGCAAAATTACTCAAGATAGCCAAAAAATTAATGATAAAGATAAAAATACAAATCCTTTTTCTACAGCCGCACTTGTTTGTAGTATTTTAGGATTTTATCCTCTTTCTCTTATTGGTTGGATTTTTGGAGTGATTTTTGGAGGAATAGCAAAAAAACAAATAAAAATCGATCCTAATAAATACAATAAAAAAAGCGAGAATTTAGCAAAAGCAGGGGTAATAATTGGCACAATTGGTTTAATTGGGACATTATTCATACTGTTATTATTTATAATATTTCTAGTGGGGATTTAATAAAAAAACACATTTCGAAATCAAATTAACACTGGGTATTTGGATCTTTAAAATAGTTTATTGTTTTGGTCCATCGCGATAGGTCACAAATTCTTTTCTCGCTTTTTCTAATTCGTTAATAATAATTTCTCGTTCGTTAATGACTGAGGTTATTACTGTGGTTCGTTTGTAGAAGAGAGAGAAAATTTTCCAACTGCCACGAATTGACTTGAATTTTTTATAATAATAAAATGCAAATAAACCTGATATTGGTAAAGAAAAACCGTAGGCCAAAACAAATATCCAATCATTCGTTAATTTATTTATAAGTAAAATTTGAAGTGTATAAAATAGTAGAAAAGTAAATGTGCCCATACTGTATGCAATTGATCCATGAAATTCGGGACGTTTTGAAAAACCGCGCGCGCACCAAAATGGAATTCTAAATGGCAAGAAGTTATTTACGAAACCATAAATAAAAAATGGTGAGCCAAGCGTTAAAAAAAAGACTGAGAGAATGGTATCGAAAATAGGCTTAGTTTTTTCAAGACCTTTTATCAATTTATCATCTAGCGAAAGGTTTTCAAGTTTATTTAAATAGGCACTTATTTTGTTTTTTAAATTCTCCACACGTTGAGGATCTTTTTCTAAAAAGTAATGAACCGAATCACTTATCTGCCTTGTTGTATTAAAATCGTGAGCCATAATTTTTGGTGAATGCCCAAGATCTTCTAATATTTGTGCTTTAAAAATGGTTTCAATATTCGAAACAAGTTTATCCATCTCAGAATCCTGAATGGCAATAACTTGTGCTTCTAAGCGATTACGTATGGCATCGGTTAGTGCATGAGCGGCTTTAAACGTATCTTGTTTATACTGATCATAATAATCAGAAACATTTATGGGCTTATCAATATTTATATACAAATCACTCTGAAATTTGTGAGGGTTCGAAAAGTTCAAACCAATGGTTACGATCTTTACATCTAAAGAAAAATTATTTTCCGCTTCAGCTCCAAGGCAAATACGAGCAGCTCCCGATTGAATTTTTTTGATCTTACGTTCTGTTAATGAAATACCTTCGGGGAAGGCGAGGATGGCTCCTCCTTTTGCAAAATGCATATAACATTTCGAAAACACTTCTTTGTTCTTATTAGTTAATTCAGGAGTTTCATGACTTCTATAAATTGGTATGATATTGAGATGAGGTAATAACCATTTCAAGAATGGATTTTGAAATAGCACCCCTTTGGCTAACATAAATAACGGTCGTTTAGTAATTGTAACAATTACCATAGGATCCATAAATGCGCTTGGGTGATTGGCTGCTAAAAATACTGGTCCATTTTTAGGGATATTGTCCAGGCCGTTTATCTGTAAGTTTTTAAAATAAAACTTGTTGGTGATGCGAAAAATAAAACGTAAGATTTGATAAAACATAATTACACAATTTAATTTTAGAATTAGTTACAAATAGTAAGCTGGAAAAACAGAGTTTGTCCAATCGAAAATAGTCCACACTTTGATGATTTTTTTGTCGTCTTTTGGAATAGATTGCATAAGATACGCCTTAATGTTATGGTTTCTTTTCTAAATTGAATCTGTAAAGTAAAGTAGCTTGAAATATCATGCCATTTGAAAAATTAGTGTTTAGTTGTTGCCGTTTACCTCCAATAAATGTAGCCGGCAATCCAAAAGTTACTTTGTCGCCTTCATCAAATACTTTGTAGGTTCTACCAATTGATTGACCAACTTTTATGGTAATACTAATATTTTTGGTGGCATTAAATTTTAAGTAAGTATACAATTCATTAGTGGAACGAGCAACATAAGTGCTTTTAAATGATGGCGTAACCTCAGTTAAATGATAAGAACGTATTTGCCCGTTGAAATTTAATCCAACATTTATAAATGGAATTAATTTGTAATTCACGTCGGCTTGTAAAGGCAACATGATGTTAGTTTCAAATTTTTTATTTGGACTTAAATAATACATTCCTATCATTGGCACAAAAAAAGGACCGAACAATTCGGAGTTATAATACAAACCAAATTTAAAATTTTTATTATCGCTCTTTTTGTATTTCATGATACCAATAGCACCAAACTGAATATCTTTTCCTGAGATACTTTTATAATCGGAAGCGATTTTAGGCAGAATAACGGCTGTTGTCGACCAACGATCGTTGAATAATTTATTCGCGCCAACTTTAAATGCAATTGAACCAAATATTCTTACATTGCCATCTTCAAATAATTTGGTTTGAAAGTTTTCGAACATTGCACCCGAAATGATGGAGAATTTATCGTTAATCTTTATTGGAATAGTAAGATCAACATCAATTTGATCGTTCTTTGTTTCAGATTTACTTTTATCAAAAGTATTATAAGGAGTTGAACTCATATTCACCTTTAATAAATCCAGATAATTCTGTCCTGTGAGTTCGCAAAAGTTAAAAAGAATAATGAATATTATAAATAAATGTTTCATAGCTGACAATTCAATTATTTATACCTTCTTTTAGGCTATGCAATCTAACTTATTAATTTTGACATTGCAATTGTAAGCAAGATTAATTTCAATTTTTAAAAGCGTGTGATAAATTATTCCTGATGTTAAGAAGAATAATTTTATGAAAAGAAACAGGCAAATACCCGTATCATTCTAAATACATATAAAAATGGAAACTCTCTTTAGTTTAGAACATTTCCATTTTCATCAAACAAAAGGTCTATTTTCTTTCCACCGATTTTAAGTTCGGCTTCATAAACGATTGAGTTATCTGAACGCTCAATTTTTGAGACCTCGGATATTTTTATGTTGGGATATTTTTTGTTTAGAGATTCTGCAACAGGCTTAGGAAGTTCAGTATCAAAAATTTCTGTTTCTACTTCTATTAATTTTCCGTCGGACAAATAAAGAACTGAAACTTCTTTTCGATCAAGATTAAACGAGACTTCATATTCGTTGGTTTTTTCCTTTTCCCATTTTACTTTTTTAGCATTTGGAAATTTTTTTTGAAACGCATTTTTAACAGCGTTTGGCACTACTGTTGCATGAATAGTTGAAGCATACAAAAGAAAACTTAAAACAAAAATGATGAAATTTTTCATTTTGTCTATTAAAAATATAATTGATTAAGATAGTGTAAATAAAAAAAATTATCCGAGATATTGTTGCAATAATTTGCTTCGGCTACTATGGCGTAAACGGCGAATTGCTTTTTCTTTAATTTGACGAACACGTTCTCTAGTTAAATCAAACTTATCACCAATTTCTTCTAATGTTAATCCGTGGTTTAATCCTATACCGAAAAATAATTTAACAACATCGCGTTCTCTTTCGGTTAATGTGCTTAAGGCACGATCAATTTCTTTACTTAAAGATTCGTTCATTAAACCGGTGTCGGCTTTTGGAGAATCTAAATTAACTAAAACATCCAACAAACTACTCTCTTCTCCATTAGCAAATGGCGCATCCATACTCACGTGACGTCCACTAACTTTCATGGTATCACTTACTTTATCAATTGGTAAATCTAAAACCTCAGCTAGTTCATCTGCAGTAGGCTCACGCTCAAACTGCTGTTCTAATTTACTAAAAGCTTTATTTATTTTATTTAAAGAACCTACCTGATTTAAAGGTAATCTAACAATACGACTTTGTTCGGCTAAAGCCTGTAAAATACTTTGGCGAATCCACCAAACGGCATATGAAATAAATTTGAATCCACGAGTTTCGTCAAAACGACGAGCTGCTTTAATTAAACCTAAATTTCCTTCATTAATTAAGTCAGGTAAACTTAAACCTTGATTTTGGTATTGTTTTGCAACAGATACCACAAAACGTAAGTTAGCACGAGTTAACTTTTCTAAGGCACCTTGATCGCCATCTTTAATTTTTTTTGCTAGAATAACTTCTTCTTCGGCTGTAATTAATTCTTCTCGTCCAATTTCTTGTAAATATTTATCAAGAGATGCGCTTTCGCGGTTTGTAATTGATTTAGTAATTTTTAGCTGCCTCATGCTATATTAATTGAATTAAGTTAGTAAAGTTACAAAAAATATATAGATTTTTTAAATTTAATTTGACGAATTTTAAAAATTGAGCCGAATTAGAACTTTTATTAGTATTAAATAACAATTTTTGCTTAAAAAAACATCACATTTAAATTAAAATTATTAATATATATTTTAAAACCCAGCACAAAACAGAAACTTTTTGATGAAATCGTAATTAACAATTTGCGTTTAATAACTATGTCTTTAATTAACAATTTGATGTTTAATGATTGGAGGCTTATAGTCTATTTGTGATGAATTAGTTGTCTATTTTTAAGAAAATTAAATAGCTAACCAAATGAATGTAGAAAGCTTAAAATCAGAAATACAACAAGTTTTAGATAACGACGTGGTATTACGCAAAGAATTTACCGATCTAAAACGTTCGTTAAGCGATTATCGTAATCAATTAATTATGCGCGACGAAGATTGTAAACGTTTGCAAGTAACCATTGATGTTTTAAATACAAAATTGGTGGTCATCGAACGAGATAACACTAATTACAAAGCAGAGTTAACTTCATTTAAGGAATTACGAGGTACCATCAAAGATCAATTAGAAGAAAAACAAAATGAAATTGATGCGCGCTTAAATGATATTCAAGAGTTAAAAAACAACATCAACAGCATAGCGGCAGAATATGAAACAAAATTAAGCGAAGCTAAACTTATAGCCAGTTCTGAATTAGAACGAGTTACTTTATCATATACTTTACAAATAAATGAACTTAGAACAAACTCTCAATATAAAGAATCAGGAATTAAAGAGGAGTATGAAAATCGTGTTTCTGAATTATCCATAGGTTGGGCAGATAGAGAGCAAAGTTTATTTTTGAATCATGATGAAACTATTAATAATTTAAAAGATACTCATCAAATAGAACTTGAGCAGCTTAATTCTAATTTTAATACACAAATCAACAATATTAAGGAAGAATTAGGGGCGCGTGAGCGATTGTTAATTGAAGGTTATGAAAAGCAGATTTTAGATTTACAAAATAATTTAAACACTTCTAAAGAAGATGTTTCATTATCTTTCCAGAATCAAATTAACGAGCTAAAATCTTCTCACGAATTATTAATTAACGAATCGGAAACAAATCATGAACTAAAAATTGTTTCACTTATTAATGAGTATGAAGAGAAATTATCCAACACATTAATTCATTCTAATTTACAAAACACAAAATTAAATGATGAATTAATTAGAATACAATCTGAAAATGAACAAACTCAGGTAAATATCGCCTCTATTAATTCACAACTAGAAACAAAAAATAATGAATTAAATGAGATAAATTTAAAGTTTAGCGAAGTTCAAAATCAATTAGAAATAGAAACAGATCGCTTTATAAATTTAAGTGGAGAATTTGAAGCATTTAAACAGAATTCTTTGCTCTCATCTGGCGATCAAGTATCTGAATTAAATAATAAAATTGAAAATTATACAATTGAAGTAGATAACTTAGTTTCAGTTATAGAAAAAACAGCAAACGCCTTAAGCGACACAGAAATATGTTTAGAATTAAAAGTTCAAGAATTACAAAATGCATCATTGCAAATTGATGAATTAAATAAACAAGTATCAAATTTCGAATCTAGTGCCTCAGAAAAAAATTCAGAAATAAATAATTCAAAAATAGAACTCGAAAATATATTTAATCAAAAATTAGAGCATAGTGAAACTGAGTATCAAAAATTACTGATAGAAAACACTAATATTATTGATGAGATAAATATTGTTCAAGATAAATTAGAAGCTCATGAATCTGAAATTACTTTATTGAAAGCAGAATTAGAAGAAGTAAAAATACAAAGTGCCGGAAAAGTTGATTATTTTAAAGAAATACTTTCAAATAGAAACTTCGAGATTACAAATCTTGAATCAAACATTGCCGCATTAAATAAAGAATTGCAATTGATCAAAAAAGAAATGGCGTCAGTTTGCGAAAACAGTGAAACTATCTCTAAACTGAATGTAAAAATATTAGATGAAAAAGATCAGTTAGCAAATCAGATGTTAAAAATGAATTCGGTAATCGGCTCGATTTCACAACAAGTTGATAGTGAGAGTATTAATGTTGAGGATTTGAATAATCACCGAAAGAATGTTATATTAGCAAATAATTCAGATGAGGTAAATGGAAAGTCTCAAATGAAAGAACAAATAAACGATTTGGTGCGTGAAATTGACAAGTGCATAGTGTTATTAAGTGCTTAATATTAACGCCCTCTTTTAATGAGCGAAGTAAACATAAAAGTTGAAATAGCAGGTAGTTTTTATCCACTAAAGGTAAATGCTGATGATGAGCAAAATATAAAAGAGGTAGTTAGTTTAATAAATACAAAAATTGCAGAGTTTGAAAAAACATATGCAGTTCGAGATAAAAAGGATGTGTTAAGTATGGTTATGTTGCAATTAGTAGCTCAACTATACAAAAAAGCTAACTCAGCCGAAGCAGAATTAAGTAATTTAAAAACACTATTTACCGATGTAGAGGAAATGTTAAAACAACATAACCAAAACATTGAAAATTTTAGCGGAGAGTAAACTACTTGGTTTGCCCGCATTCACGCACAAATTTTAAGATTTAACTTAAAGTTTGTGCGTTTTTTATTAACTATACTCAAACTAAGTTTGAGAAAAAAAAGAGAAGAAAGATGGAAATATTAACGATTATTTTTATTGTTGGGGCACTAATTATTGGCGTGATTGCAGGTTTTATTATTGCAGGCAGTAAATTAAACTCAAGTGTAACTAAAGAAAAAGAAAATTTAATTAAAGAAGCTGAAATTAAATCAGAATCTATTAAACAAGAAAAAATACTTCAAGCAAAAGAAAAGTTTTTACAATTAAAAACCGATCATGATAAAGCTACTCAAGAAAAAAATGCTCAAATTTTGCAGATTGAAAATAAAACAAAACAAAAAGAAAGCGAAATCAATAAAAAAATTGAAGATTTAAATCGCAAAGACAAAGAAGCAGAAACTTTAAAAAATCAAGCTAATCAACAAATCGAATTATATAAATTTCGTTTAGAAGAATTTGAAAAAGGATATAGAAAACAATTGGAAATGCTTGAGAAAATTAGTGGTTTAAAAGCAGACGACGCTAAAGCTCAATTAGTAGAATCGATAAAAGCTGAAGCTAAAACCCAATCCATGGTTTATGTAAAAGACATTATGGATGAAGCTAAATTAACTGCAAATAAAGAAGCTAAAAAAATTGTTCTACAAACTATTCAGCGAGTTGCCACAGAAACAGCCATAGAAAATTCTATTTCGGTGTTTCATATTGAAGGTGATGAAACAAAAGGAAGAATTATAGGGCGTGAAGGCAGAAATATAAGAGCATTAGAAGCGGCAACAGGAGTCGAAATTATTGTTGATGATACACCAGATGCAATTACCCTTAGTTGTTTTGACTCAATTCGTCGCGAAATATGTCGTTTGGCACTTCATCAATTAGTAACTGATGGCCGTATTCATCCTGCTCGAATTGAAGAGGTGGTTGAAAAAACAAAAAAAATGCTCGATGAAGAAATTATTGAAACAGGAAAAAGAACGTGTATCGATTTAGGTATTCATGGGCTTCATCCTGAATTAATTCGAATGGTTGGAAGGATGAAATATCGTTCGTCATATGGCCAAAACTTATTACAACATAGTCGAGAAGTTGCAAATTTATGTGGCATTATGGCTAGCGAAATGGGATTAAATCCTAAAGTAGCCAAACGAGCAGGATTACTTCACGATATAGGAAAAGTACCAGATAATGAGCCAGAATTACCTCACGCATTATTAGGAATGAAATTAGCTGAACAATACAAAGAAAAGCCTGAAGTTGTTAATGCAATTGGAGCCCACCACGACGAAATTGAAATGAATACTTTGTATTCTCCTATAATTCAAGTATGCGATGCCATTAGCGGTGCTCGTCCTGGTGCTCGTCGAGAAGTTGCAGAACAGTATATGAAACGTTTAAAAGATTTAGAATCATTAGCTTTAAGCTATGATGGTGTTGAAAAAACATATGCTATTCAAGCAGGAAGAGAAGTACGTGTAATTGTTTCGAGCGATAAAGTAACAGATAAGAGAGCCGAAGAATTAGCTTTTGAAATTTCGCAACGCATTCAAACTGAAATGACTTATCCTGGACAAGTTAAAGTAACAGTAATAAGAGAAGTTCGCGCGACTGGTTATGCCAAATAAAATTTAATATTGAAATTTTTATAAATTTAAAAAAATAATTATGAAAAAAGTATTGAGTGTTTTTTTATTTTTATTTAGCTTTTTTTTAATGCGATCTCAATTCACTCCAACTTATACTGGAAAACCAATTTATCAAATTATCACGAAAAGAGCTGGTGTTACATTAGGAAATATAAAAGTAGAGTTGTTTCCAAACATAGCCTATTATCACACTAGAAATTTTGATAGTTTGGTAAATGTTCATTTTTATGATACAACAGCATTTCATAGAGCTATTCCTAATTTTATGATTCAAGGTGGAGATCCTAATTCTCGTCATGGCGCTATTTCTACATGGGGTTTTGGACAAGCCGGACAACCAACCGTTAATGCTGAGTTCACAGTTGCAAAACATTTGAGAGGTCGTTTATCTGCTGCAAGATCAAGTAATATAAATAGTGCCACCTCACAATTTTTTATATGTGTTGCAAATAATCCCAACTTAGATGGAAATTATTCTGTTTACGGACAAGTGATATCAGGTCTTAATTTTGCAGATACTATTGCACTATGTCCGAAAATGACCAACTACACTAATACACCAATACAAAAAGTAGAAATGTTTATTACACGCATAGGTTCTAATGATTCAATTCCTAATGCGCCCATTTTGGTATCCCCTCCTTCAGGAACAGTTAATATAGATACGACTGTTTCAACTCAACTAAAATGGAATCCAGTTAATGGAGCGGTCTTTTATCACTTAGATGTTTCTACTGATTCAATGTTTGTATGGGATGTTATTCGTTCGGTTAACCTTACATCATTAAGCTATTATCTTAACAATTTGAATTCAAGCACTGAATACTTTTGGAGAATAACTGCAAATAATGGAGGCCGTTCATCACAATCTCAGGTATGGCGTTTAAACACAAGAAGTATTGGATTTAATTCGAATTTAAATACTCATAATTTGATTAATCCACAGATTATAGTTTATCCAAATCCTAGCAAAGGTATTTTTAGTTTTTTAAATTTAGAAAAAGGAAATCAAATTTTAATTTACAACATAAATGGAAAATTAATAAAAGAATTGAAGATAAATGAATCGACCTTAAATTTAGATATGACTGGTAATAGCCAAGGCAATTATATTTATAAAATTTTTAAAAATAAAACTGAACTTAAAAGCGGAACGCTTATAGTGAATTAAAAATTGGGTACTATTCGTTAAAACTTAAAATAGAATTAAGCAACTCTTTTTCGATTTGGTTAAAGGATAAACCCCTTCGTTCAAAAACTATTTCGGTAGTTTCAATTAATTTGTCTATTCGATATTTCTCTAAACCATTGCTGCCTCCCCAACTAAAATTTGGAATATAAGTAGGTGGAAAGCCTCCACCAAAAATATTAGTCCCTACTCCAACAACCGAACCAGTGTTAAACATGGTGTTAATTCCTGACTTGGAATAATCACCCATAATTAAACCACAAAACTGTAAGCCAGTGTCTATTGATTTTTTTTGTAAATAATTATATAATTTAACATGACTATAATTATTTTTCAAATTGCTTGTATTGGTATCGGCACCAAGGTTACACCATTCACCAATCACAGAGTTACCTAAAAAACCATCATGAGCTTTATTACTATATCCAAACACAACACTATTATTTATTTCGCCACCAATTTTACAATGAGGTCCAATAGTTGTAGCGCCATATATTTTAGTATTTAGCTTTAACATCGAGTTATCACCTAAAGCAAAAGGGCCTCGAACAGCAGAACCTTCCATAACTTCAGAATTAATTCCTAAATAAATTGGGCCATTTGAAGTGTTAAAAATGCAAGCTTCTGCTTTAGCGCCGGCCTCCAAAAACACCAAATTTTTATCACCAATTACTCTTACTGTTTCGCTTAATGGTAAAGATGTTTTATTTTTGGTGATAATTTTAAAATCGTCGATTAATTCTTCGGCATTTTTTTGATAAATATCACAAACATTTGAAAGTTCGAATATAGAATCTGAAAAAACTATTTTTTGAAAATTATTTAAAAGTTTAAAATCATTAGTGTTTCCATAAAAAGCAATTATTTTTTTATCGGAATATATACATTGATTTGGCTTTAACGTATTTATTAACTCAACTATATTAGAGTTTGGGCAATATTTAGAATTAATAAAAATATTTTCAAGGTTTATTAAAACAGGATACTTTTTTTCTAAATAAGATTGAGATAAGTAGGAGCAATTTGTGTTTAATGCAATATCCCATTTTTGTTTAATAGTTAAAATACCAATTCTTATTTCGGAAATAGGTTTTGTAAATGTGAGAGGAAGAAAATTTTTCCAAATATCAATTTCATCAAATAAAACAAAATTCATTTTAATTTATTATTTCGATTTAATTAATTTAAATTCAGTTCTACGATTTACTTTGTGATCATCATCAGAACAGTTTGATTCGTCGTTGCATTGATTAATTAGAACAGTTTCACCAAATCCATTTGCAATAATTCTTTTAGGGTCAACTCCTTTACTAACTAAATAATCTAAAGTTACTTTTGCACGTTTATTAGAGAGCTTAGTATTAAAATCACTTTTTCCCCTTGAGTCGGCATGAGAATTGATTTCGACTGACAGAGTAGGAACTGATTTTAATGTTTTGGCTAATTTATTTAAAATATTTTTATCTTTTTCGTTCAAATTAAATTTAGCAACATCATAATTTATATTTTCGAAAATAGTATCAATAATAACAGCGTTAATTTGCTTTAAAGGGGCAGTTGGTTGAATTTTATTAACAACAATTGGTTTTTTCTTTTTAACCAAAGGAGTATTAAGTATGAGTTCATCCATTTTTAATTCTCCTAAAGCCATTTTATCAATGGACAAAAGTTTAAAAATAAATTTTCCACCCTGAAGATCAATAATTTTATAAATAATCCCTTTTGCATCTGATAAATAAATTCGCTTTACCCTACTTAAGCTAGTATCCTTGGCTACTGCCTCAAAAAAATAATTTTTATTCGCCTTAAGCTCCTTAAATTTAAATTTACCTTTGTTGCTAGTTACCCAAATTTGTTCTTCTGGTCCATCAGATTGACGTAATTTTATTTTAGCATTAATAATTGGTTTTCGATTTTGATTATACATAAAGCCATACATATCCATAGCTAAATCAACGTCTTCAATTAACATATCATCGATAGTAGACTTGTCTGTATTTAAAATTTTAAAATCAAAATTTTCTTTTTTATTTGTAACAAAAGATTTTAATTCTTTACCACTACTATTTTTAAGGGCTATTTTGGTTCCCTCGGGTAATTCTACATCACTTTCTACGATTGAGATAATATAATTTTGATCGGCTGGAAGATTACGAAAAGAGAATGCTCCTGATTCATTCGTGGTTGCTATTTCAACAACATCACCAAATTCATTTGTTAATTTAATTTTTGTGTTTTTTAAAGGTTTTCCAACACCAGTACCATAAACTAAATTACCTGCCATCACAATATCGTCTTGTGTATTTAAGATTGGTAATGCAGAAGGATCCATGGGTAAACTTTTAAATGCAAATTTATTTTCACCTTCTTTGGCTGTAACTCTTGAAATTACACTGTCCTTGCCAGCTAAATAATATCTGGCCTTTCCAGTTAATTCAGGGTCATCTTCTTGAATTACAGCTAAATATTTTTTTTCGCTACTAATATTTTTAAATTTAAAATAGCCTCGGTTATCCGTAAACGTGCTATCTATAGCTTTACCTTCTTCATCATATAAAATAACTTTTTTATTTTTAGCAGCGTCAGAAATATCCTCTGTTAATAAAACAATTCCATCCACAACTATAGATTTAGATTTGTAATTAAAACTATAAATATCGTCTTTGCCTTTGCCTCCTGTTCTGTCTGAAGAAAAATATCCAGCAGAATCGTTTAAGAAGGTGATTCCAAAATCATCTTTACTACTATTTAAATTTAGACCTTCGTTTCGAAGCAATATCCATTTAGTATCTATTTTTTTTGCTGAATAAATATCTAAACCACCAAATCCAGGCAATCCGTCAGAAGAGAAAAATAAGGTACTATCACTTTTATAAGAAGGATATAATTCATTTCTACTTGTATTAATATCAGGGCCTAGATTTTTTGGCAAGCCCCATGAGTCTCCTTGTTTTTCAGACATCCAAATATCTTTTCCTCCAAAACCGCCTGGCATATCACTTACAAAAAACAAATATTTATTATCATCGCTAATACATGGATGTGCTAATGAATAATCATCACTATTATGTTCAAATTCTATTATACTATCCCATTTAGAATCGTGACCTTTTGCAATATATATCTTTGCTCTATTTATAGTTTTATTACCATCTTCGATAACTCTAGTAAAATAAAGTGTATTATTATCTTTGTTAATACAGATTGGCCCATCATGAAATTCTGAGTCAATATTTTTAGAGAATTTTTTGGATTTTGAACTTTCTGCTTTTTTAACTTTAGAAGAATAAACATTTAAATAAGATTGTCCATCATAATCATTTAATTCTTCGCCAGAAAAATCAAAGTCTTCGCGTTCGGCAACATAAATCAAATTATCTTTTAATAAAAAGGGAGAAAATTCTGAATTTTTAGTATTTAATGCTTGTAAATTTTTTACTTGATATTCGATTGGTTTAGATAAATAATACTTAATTTCTTGACAAAATTTCATCGCCGTTTTAGCTTTTTCGTCGTCGGGAGCTAACTTAATATATGTCTCGAATTGAATAACGGCTTGCTCATATTTAGTTTTAGCTTTTAAAATTTCAGCATAATTAAAATAAAATTCAACTGGCAATTGAATGTTTATCGAGAATGCTTCATTATAAGCTATTTCTGCTTCATCAAACTCGCTAATTAATTTATAGCTGTTTCCTAATTTAATCATTGCTTCTTCGCGCTGATCAGGATTTGATTTTGAAACTTTTTTATAATATTTTATTGCCAAGGCATATTGCGAGTTATCATAAAACTCATTTGCTTTAGATAATTGACAAAAAGTATTTGTTGCCAAAAATTGTACAAAAATTATTATACATATTCTATGAAACAACAACATTATAAAAATCGGGGATTAGTCGTTCTTGTTTTATTTGATTTTGTCGAACCAAAATCTAAACTTAAAATTAGCTCATGACTTGAACCAAAATTCAATTGATTACCTAAACCTGTATCATAAGAATAGCCTACTTTGAATTTGTTTGTTATAAAGTATTGCATTAATCCACCTGGACCATAAGAACTACGATAAAATGCACCTAACCACATTTTTTTATTAATCAAAAAATTGAAATTAAAATCATAATTTAACGAATTAACTGAATATTTAACCAATAAAGTTGGGGCAAAAACCAAATTTTGATTTATCTGAAAAGACTTTCCTAAATTAAAAAACATATGAGGAGATAAATGATATTCTATACTACTTGCTTCTGATTTATAAATACTAGGGGAATTAATGTGAGTCATACTCATACCAGCAAAAAAAGTTTGCGACTTTAAATACAATCCTCCATTAATATCTAAAGCATTACTAGTTTGATTTTGGTTAAAACTTGATGGAAATTCAGAATTATAAAAAGTAACTTTATTAAAATTAAACTGATATCTATTAAATCCTGCATTAAGTCCGAAAGATAATTTCATTTTTGAATTTATCCTTAAAATATAAGCCGCATTGCCAAATACAGAAATAACATTTCGGGGGCCCATTTCGTCGTTTGTTATAGTTAATCCAATGCCTATATTTTTATTTATCACTGGACCATGTAAACTCAAACAATTTGTTTTAGGAGCACCATCAATGCCAACCCATTGTTGCCTTGTTAATACAATAGCCGAGAGAATATCGCGAGCGCCAGCATAAGCAGGATTAATTAATAATTGATTGAATTGATAAAGATTATATTGAGCATCTTGCTGAGATTTACCAGAAAAAGTAAAGCTTAAAATAATAGAAAGTAAAATTATTTTTTTCATAATTAACTATATATTAGTTATTTAATAATAACATAATTTATTGTTTCATTAAAAACCTTTAAATAAATAGTGTAAATATAGTTATTTAGCAACGATTTGACGAAAATTTCTCAATAAAAATAGGGAGAAAAGATAAAAAACGCGTAATTTATTGTTGTTTAATTAATACTATAAAATTAAGCCTTTTAATATTTTAACTTTAACCGATTTTACTCCAATTTGGTTTGTTTTTTTGTAAAAGAACAAGTTCATTTTCTAACACTTTATTTTTTTCTAATTCAAAATTTACATCCTCATCCAAAATACTTTGTGCAGCTTGCCGAGCCAATTGTAAAATCTGACCATCTTGAGCTAAATTTGCCAATTTTAAATCTAGGACGCCGCTTTGTTGAGTTCCTTCTATATCTCCTGGACCACGTAATTTCAGATCCACCTCACTAATTTCAAAACCATCGTTTGTTCTTACCATGGTTTCCATTCTTAATCTACTATCTTGGCCTAATTTATATCCTGTCATTAATACACAATAACTTTGATCGGCTCCACGCCCTACTCTTCCTCGTAACTGATGTAATTGAGATAAGCCAAAACGTTCGGCGCTTTCAATAATCATTACACTGGCATTAGTAATGTTTACGCCTACTTCAATAACTGTAGTAGCAACCATAATTTGAGTTTGGTGTTCAATAAATCGTCGCATTTCAAATTCCTTTTGATCGTTAGTTAATTTACCATGAAGAATGCTGATTTGATAATTTGGTGGCTTAAATTCTTGGACTAAATCATCGTAACCTTGCTGTAAATTTTGATAATCTAATTTTTCACTTTCTTTGATTAGTGGGTAAACAACATAAATTTGTTTGCCCAATGCAATTTGTTCTTTAATAAATCCAATGACTCTCAAACGATGAGTTTCAAGGTAATGAATCGTTTTTATAGGTTTTCGGCCAGGCGGTAACTCATCTATTATACTTGTATCTAAATCGCCGTAAAAAGTCATTGCTAAAGTACGAGGAATAGGAGTTGCCGTCATAATTAACATGTGTGGTGGGCAACTATTTTTTGCACGAAGTTTTGCTCTTTGAGCTACACCAAAACGATGTTGCTCATCAATTACGACAAGGCCTAAATTTTTAAATTGCACTATATCTTCTATTAAAGCGTGGGTACCAATTAAAATATTAATTTCTCCATCGAGTAATTGTTGATGAATAATTCTTCTGTTTTTTATTTTTGAAGAGCCTGTTAATAGGGCAACCTTAATATTTATTGATTTCAAAAAATGTTTAAATGTTTCGAAATGTTGTTGAGCTAATATTTCTGTTGGAGCCATTAAACAAGTTTGAAAATCGTTATCAAGTGCCAACAACATACTCATTAAAGCGACTAATGTTTTACCGCTCCCAACATCTCCTTGAAGTAAACGATTCATTTGTCGGCCACTCCCCATATCTAATCTAATTTCTTTAATAACTCTTTTTTGCGCATTCGTTAATTCAAAAGGTAAATGAAGTTTAAAAAAGTCATTAAATAAGATCCCTACTTTCGAAAAAACAAAACCCTTAACCGTGTTGGCTCTTATTTTATTTATTTTTAGCAAACGGAGTTGAATATAAAATAACTCTTCAAACTTTAATCTTAATGAGGCATCTATAATTTGTTTATTACTATTAGGAAAATGAATAAATTTAAAGGCTTCGAAACGACTCATTAAATGATAATCGTTAATTAGTTCGTTACTTAAATTTTCTTGAATGTCAGTTATTTGTAATTGAATTAATAAATTAAGTTGTGCTTTTCGGATACCTTCGCTATCTAGACCAAATAATTTTAATTTTTCGGTAGAATTATAAATTGATTGAAAAGCTGATTGTTGTTTTAACAAATCTTCAGTTATGATTGAAATTTCGGGATGTGGAATATTAAATTTACCATTAAATAAAGAAGGTTTTCCGAACACGATATACTCAGCGCCCAATTTTAATTGTTTTGAAACCCAATTGTAAGATTTAAACCAAACTAATTCTATTATTCCCGTATTATCTTTAAATAAAACGACAAGTCGTTTGGTGTTTTTTTGGCCGATTAATTCCATTTTAAACAAAAATCCTCTTAATTGAATAAAAGGCATTTCATCAGAAGCTTGAGAAATTGTATGAAATTTTGTTCTGTCTACATACCTAAATGGAAAATAAGTCAATAAATCCTTATACAAGAAAATGTTAAGCTCTTTTTTTAAAACTTCGGCTCTTTGTGGGCCAATTCCCTTTAAATATTCTATAGGCCTATCTAACATTTAGCTATAAAATTACTACAAGAAGTTTGTTGAAACAATTGAAAATTTAATAATCTAATTAATAGTTATAAACGTAATTTTATACTTTAAGGGTAGCACAAATGAAAAAACAATTATTTATATTTTGTTTATTGGTTATCAATTTATTTTGTAAAGGTCAATTTATGGATTCAATTTACGATGTAATTAAACAAAAACGAAGTTTTAATATTAATTTAGAATCAAGATTTAGTTTTATAAATAATCAATTAACTAGTGTTAACGGATTGCGATGCGGAATTTCTTTTAATAGAAAACTTAGAATTGGTGGAGGGTTTAGCTGGTTAAATACTGATTTATTTTTAGATAAAGAAAAACAATATTTAAAATTTGTTTATTTATGTTTATACTCTGATATAGTTTTTTATAAAACCAAAAGATGGCAGTTAAGTGTGCCTATTCAGATTGGCATGGGAAGTTCATGGTTTCAGAAAGAACCACATTTTTCTTTTTCAAATAAAGATTCAAAATATTTTTTATTATTATACGAACCTGGAATTACAACTCAGTTTAAAGTTTTT
>Ga0209297_1000825_pt1 | contig 19027 bp, 6 predicted proteins | sample S_130805_MF_Meta_FD_187322 | JGI IMG/M metagenome (GOLD analysis project Ga0209297, IMG submission 187322) | Freshwater microbial communities from Lake Simoncouche, Canada to study carbon cycling - S_130805_MF_MetaG (SPAdes) (version 2) | ecosystem: Environmental > Aquatic > Freshwater > Lake ...
TTGAAATAATTGATGATATTCGGCTAGAGCACAAAACGATGCTTGAAAAAATGCAAAAGCAATCTTCTAAAGAATTTGTAGAAAACATAGATTATCTTAATGATGATAAATATAACTATATTAGAAAAAAGATTTTAGACACTGGCAATGATGCTATACGTAATATAGAAAGCTCATTCAAGTCTATTACAATTACTCTAAAATAAATATGAAAGAAAAATGGCTATATAATTTTGACGTTGAAAAAACTCAAAAGGTAAAAGAAACAGTGGCAGAAAAAGACGCCGACGGTAACGATATAGAAGTCTCTAGGGAAGTTGAAAAAAAGATCCCAAATAAGTTCCATATTCTCAATCCAACTAGAAAGATCCAAGATGACGCTAGTATTTTTTATTCAGTAAAAGTATCAGAAGGCATTAAACTTGGGCTAGTCACTAAGAGCTATTTGATGCGCAAGTTCCAGCAAGAAGGCGTATTGCCAAATGCTGAAGACAAGAAGATCCATGCGGAGAACTACTCTAAAGCGATAAAGTTAGAAGTAGACATGGAAACCATCAAGCAAAACGTTTCTTTGTCAGATGCTGAAAAGGATCTTCAAATTAGCCCGCTAAAGTCAGAGTATCAAGAATTGCGAACTAAGATTTTTGATTATGAGAATTTGAACTCTTCTTTATTCGATAATACGGCAGAGAAGAGAGCTTCTGATCTTTTGAATTTATGGTTCGTGCTGCACTTGCTTTATGTTGAGAAAGACGGATCTCAATCTTGTTTATTTGGAGACGGTTCATTCGATCAAAAGCTAGATAGGCTAAACGCAATAGAAGATTCAGGCGATGAGTTTTTGACTTCCGTACTAGAAAAGGGTGCCTTTTTGATCGGCAGACTGAACTCTGGCTCTTCTAAGGAAGACCTAGCAGCAGAGATTGCATAACGTGTCAGATGTCGCGAATAAGATAAATTATTTAAAAAAACTATATAGAGAAATAGTTTTGGGTTTTTCTGCGTTTGATTACGCGGGAAAGCCCATTTTTATTAAGCATTTTTCTGAATTAGATAATGGAGATTTAGAGTCAGAGAGATCAAATTGTTTTAATATTGCAAAAGAAAGAGGCTTGCAAGACAGAGAAGAGAAGATGGCTCTTTTAATTAAAGAAGGATATTGGTCGAGGGAAAAGGAAGACGAGATAAGTAGAATAAAAAAAGAAGTTTCTGATTATGAAATGCTTTTAAAGAATTTGGTGATTAAAAGGCAAGTCATAAGCACTAAAGATAAAATTAGAAATTTAAATAGAAAACTAGAAGAGATATATCAAGAAAAAGCAGAAGTTTTCGGTCTTTGTTTAGAAGACTTTGTTGAAAAGAAAATGAATGAGTTAACTATTTTCAACTCATTCTATAAAAATAAAACTTTAAATGAAAGACTATTTTCTGAAGAGGAGTTCGATAGATTGCCAGAGATAGAAATATCAAAACTAGTTGGCATATTAAATAATTTTTACATTAATTTTTCTCATCCAGAAATTAAAAAAATCTGCGCTTGTCATTTCTTTATTAGTATCTTTGGGTTATGTGAGGATGATGCTTTTAATTTTTTTGGCAAAAGGATATGCGATTTGAGTATTTTGCAGATAAATCTTTTTTCTCAAGGTAGATATTTTAAGAGTTTAATGCAGTCGAGAAACGAGCAAGCGATGCCTCCTTCAGACGTAATGGACGATCCAGATAAAATGATAGAATGGTACGATCAAATGTCTCATGGTCCAAAAGCCGAGTCTGATGGTGTTTCTTATTTTGGAGCAAGTAAATCTGAACTTCAAGAGATGGCTGGAGGCCAAGCAATAGATGTTTCTGATTTCGCTAAGAAGAAAGGTAACTCTATGACTACCAAAGACTTTATCGAAATGCATGGAATATAGTGTAATGTAAGTCAGGTTTATGGCAAATCCAACGATCACTTTTAATACAAAGCTAAATCAGGCTGGAGCTTTGAAGGATGCGAAAACTCTAAGAGATAACTTAGGGAGACCGATTGATATCAAGCTAAATACTAGGTCTTTAGCTCAGCCGCTAGGAAGAATTACAGGCGACGTTGCTGAATTTACTAAGTCACTACAAGCTGCTACTGCTCGCGTAACCGCATTCGGCGCGACCTCTGGAGGTATCATTGCTGTAAGCCAAGCTATCTCTATGGTAGCTAAATCAGTAATTGAAGTAGACAAACAATTAATTGAATTAAATACATTCCTAGGTCAATCTCAATCTGGGCTTAAGTCTATAGGAGATTCTTTATTTAAAGTAGCTAAAAATACAGCAAGCTCATTCGCCGACACTGCTGAGGCTGCAAAAGAATTTGCTAGACAAGGTTTGTCTGTTGAAGAGACTCTAAAGAGAACTAACGACGCGCTTGTTCTTTCAAGAATATCTGGATTAGGAGCCGCTGATTCAGTTAATGCTTTGACGACTGCTATTAACAGCTTTAATAAGTCTGGATTAGATTCTGCTGAGATAGTTAATAAACTGGTAAAAGTTGACTCTAACTTTGCTGTTAGCGCCGCTGACCTTGCACAAGCTCTTACCCGCGTAGGTAGCGCTGCTCAAGACTCAGGAGTAGGCTTTGAAGAGTTGATCGCTGTAGTTACAACAGCTCAACAAACAACTGGTCGTGGCGGCGCTATTATTGGTAACGCATTAAAGACCATCTTTACAAGACTTAAAAGACCAGAAGTTCTAGACCAGCTACAAGAACTTGGAGTAGCAGTTAAAGATCAAAATGGCGCTCTTCTCAGCGGCACTCAGATATTAACTAACTATATTTCTGCTACTAAGAACTTAGGACAAGTAGAGAAAGCTAGAAACGATGAGTTGCTTGGCGGTGTATACCAGATCAACCAATTAAAGGCTATCACTAATGACTTAGCTAAAGCTAATGGTATTTATGCTAGATCTTTGCAAATAGCAAACTCTGCCACTGATGACGCTACAAAGAAAAATGATGAGTTAAACAAAAGTCTTTCCGCAGTAATTCAAAATACAAAAACAAATTTTGAAAAAAAAGGCGGATCTGTTGGCGAGCCAATAATTAAACCTTTAGTAAAAAGAATTGCTGGAGCAAGTAATTTTCTTTTAGATAACCTTGGGGTAGATAAGAGTTCTACTGACAAAGATGGCAAAGAAATTGGAAATACATTCGGACAATCTTTTTTAAAGGGTTTCGGAGAAGCCGTAGCTGGCCCTGGATTAGTTTTGTTTGGAGTTTTAGCTCTTAACATTGGCAAGAGACTGGTGTCATTCGTTTCTGACGCTGCTAAGGTTCTATTAAATATTAATTCTGTTGCTGGTAACACTCAAGCCATAGAGCAAGCAATTAATAATACTTTAGCTCAGCAGCCTAAGATAACTAAAGCAATCCTTTCTGGGCAACTAACAAGAGAGCAAGCCGCTTCTCAATTACTAAGAGTCTTTACTCTACAAAATCAGCAATTAATGTTGCAAAAAGGACTTGCCTCTAGTATAGCTCAAAGTTTCTCTAAGAGTGGATATGTAGCTAGTCCAGAAATAGGTATTTATAAAAATACAAAAAGAAAAGCTGAAGGTTATATTCCTGCTTTTGCTGCTGAAAAAAGAGAAGCGATGTCTTATGGCGCGAGCCCTAATGTTCAGCCATACATGACTAAGGCTGTTATTAAAGGAGTGCCTCAAGATGTAGTAGTTAACACTGAAGAAAAAATAATTCCAAATTTTGCTGGCGGCAGAGACACGGCTATTTTTCCTAATTATGCCAAGGGAAATGTCCCGGGATTATTTAATATTAATTCAGTATCAGGCATGCAAAGACTAATAAAAAACAATGCTCAAAAATTTTTAAGTATTAAGTATAAAACCGAAAATGGAATCATAGAAAATTTTGATGCAAAAAAATATAACGCTCAATTTGGTCCAGCCGTAAGAAAAGACGAGTATAAAGGAGCGTCTCCTCCAAGAGGATTTAAAACTTGGAAAGAGTTTAGAGAAGCTACTAATACTATTTCTATCAGAACTAGTAGCGGAGAAAGAAAAACTTTTAGAGCAGATAGAATTCTACAAGTAAATGCTGGAGGAAATTCATTTGTGCCATCAGCATCTTTGCAAAAAGTTAATGAATTAACAGCTCCATTTAATTCTAAAACTTTGAGAGGGATGGGAGTCGAAAATTTAACAAATTTAAGCGCGTCATTATCTAATAGTAAAGTTGATTCTGCTTTTAGTGTTTTAAAATCTGCAAAAACTCCAGAAGAAGCCGAAAAAGCGGGAAAAGCTTACGCTAAGGCTTTATTAAAAATCCCAAGATTAGCCAAAGGGTACATGCCTCCAAAATCTAGACCTAGTTCTAGAGTAGGGAAATCTGCTGATCCAGTGGCCGCAAGCGCTGATGGAAAAACAGCCTTCGGGGATTCTATTGGTAGCGCAGTTTCTACAGCTTTATATTATTTTTTACCTAGTATATTAAGTGGATTCGCAAATGAAAAAAATCAACCAGAGATAACTAAAGGTCTCCAAGGTGTCGCGATTGCTGGTCCGCTTATAGCGGCAATAAAAGGTTTCAGCTCAGGAGGAGTCAAGGGGGGTCTTACTAAAGGACTTGGCGCTGCCTTACCTGCTACATATTTATATAGCCAAGCTAGTGGTCTAGAGAAAAATGTAAAATCTGATATTTTTGAAAAAGCTAGAGACAAAGCTTTAAATGGTTTCAATAAGCTAACAGAAAACATTGGAGATTTAACTCAAACAATATCTGACTTAGATGCTCTATACGCCGATCCAAACGCAAGACCAGATTCATTAATAAAATTAGGTAAAAAAGAACAAGATTTATTAAAGAAAATATCTTTAAATAATCCTGAGGCTGCGGTAGCTTATAAATCGGCAGGAACCCCAGCAGAGAAGCAAGCAGCTTTAACAGCAGCAAAAGACGCAACCCAAAAAGAAGCTTCTATTTCTAAGAGTGTTTTAGATTTTTCTGAATTAGATAAAGCCAAGAGAGATGCAAAAGCAGTAACTTCATTTTTTGCAGACTTAGCTGGCCAATTAGACAATGAGAAAGTAGATGTGTCTTCTTTGAATGGTGGAAATTTTAATGATTTTCTTAAGAAAGGTGGAATTGGAAAAACCGCTGGAGTATTTTCTAATACAGAAAGCGGAAAAGCATTGACTGATTCTTTTATTAAATTCTTAAAGAATCAAGAAAAAATTGTAAACTTAAATAAAACTACAGAAACTGACCTTGCTGAAATAAAAAAACCTCTTATAGCTTTGCAAGGAAAAGTCGAAGCAGCACAAGGATTAAGAGCGGCCTCGAAAGAAGCTAGAGGCGGATACTTAGAAAACGTAAGCAGATTTGCAGGAAATTTCGGGGAAAGAGCCGGGATAGAGGGTAAGTCTATTGTCGATAAGTATAACTTGTCAAGGCCTGAAAAAGAAACCTTTGCGAATAGATTATCTGTTGAATCAAGAAATTTAACTAAAGGATCATTTGCTCAAGCTGCAATCAGTAACTTGTCTGGAGAAGTTCCAAGCGCCGCTCTTGGAACAAAAATTCAATCTATTATAAATGCATCTCCAAACGCTTCCGCCAAAGACTTAGAAGTATTAAAAAGAATTTTAACTCAGAATATTACCAGTACTCGTAAGTTAGAAAATATAGAGAAAATAGCCAATGTTCAAAAAGATTATGCCTTAAAGAATTTATCTCTTCAAGAAAAATTATCTTTCGGAGGCGGAATCAAAACTTCTATAGATGCCTCTTCTAAAATAGATTCAATAAAAAACACTCAAAGAGGAGCGTTGCAGTATCAATTGGGATCTACATTCGGATCAAAAGAAACTCAAATTGGAGGATTAGCTAACTTTGCTACAAATCTTAAAGATAAATACGCTGGTCTTTTTGAGGGGGAAGGCGGGAAGCAAGCTTTTGGGGGGATAGCTGATTTATTAACAGAGCTAAGGGCTTCTGATATTAAGCAATCTTTATCTAGAGACGCGTCGACAGCTAGAAGCATGGGCCAATTTGGACTAGCTGGTCAATTGGAAAGTAAGTTGGACCCAAGGAATCAAGGTCAAATTTATGACATGGCTAGACTTCAGTCCGAACAGCAGTTAGGCATTACTCCGACGGGATTATTAAATCAAACTACTAATGAATTAAGTGGAGCTGACGCAAAAGAAAGATCAGCTAAAATGGCAGAAGACGCTAGTCTTAAAAGTTTAGAAGATCAATTAAAGCCTGCAATAAATCTTATAACCACTTCTTTCGTTGACGAAATAAATAAAATCCAAGGGCCTCTAAAAGATAGTTTAGAAACTGCCTTTGGCAAAGGAGTGGAAATCGCCAATGCTACCCTAATAGCTACGAATCTAGATCTTAGTAGTATTTTTGCAAGCAAAAGCACTCCCGAGACACTTGCTGGCGGATTTATTCCTAATTTTTCTCAATCAGCAATTTCTGACGCTATAGATAGAGAAAAAACATCATTAACACAAAGAGGCATCCCGGCTTCCGTAACTGGAGCTAAAGTTCCTAATTTTGCAGCTAAAATAAATATAGAGCAAAGCAATAAATTAATGAACAGATCTAATCCAATGGGATTTGCTGTCACTAATAGCGTTGACGAGCCAAATGGTTTGGCGAGCATTGGTTTAGCTTCTGGAGGATTTATTCCGAATTTTGCAAAAAAACTAAAAGGCTTGGTTAACGAGAATCAAGATGAACCATCATTGAAAGAATTCATTAGCGCGAAAAACAATGCGTCAGGCATGCCTTCAGAAGAATATATTCCAAACGCAAAAGAAACAGCTAAGCTTTCAGCTAACCTAAAAAAAATTAGTTTTGGCACTTATGAGCCTCCAGTGAAAAGTGGAACATTAGAAGAGCTGCTTAATAAATATAAAAAACCATCAAGCGAAACTAAAACTGTAGAAGCGAAAAAAGAGCAAGCTAAGTCAGAATTGATTAAACCTTCTATTACTCAAGTAGTTCCCGAAGCTGAAAAAACAATAAAAGAAGTAATTGCTAAAGTAGTTAAAAAATCAACTCCAAAAGCAAAGCCAGTGGCTTCTATTTTAGAAGGTCAAAAAACATCTTCAGTTTTAGGCACTAGCATGGCTGCTGTGCAGAAAGACGTTAAGTTCCAAAGAGAGGGAACAGAATTAAGCGCTTTACAGGAATACACAGCGAAAAGAACTGCTGGATTATTTTCAGATCCATATAGAGAGCAAGGATTTTTATTCTCTCAGGCTGGATTAGAGGGATCGTTAACTAAAACTAAGGGCTTCAAATCAAAAGCGGGAATCGCTGCTCAGCAAAACCTTCCGATAGCAGAACAATTAAATTTATTTGAAGGCTCATCAATGACTCCTAGTAAAGAAGCCAGTGCTGGTTTAGCAAAATCGCAAAGAATATCTGATAAAAAATTAAGGGCGTTTGAAATTAAGCAAAGAAGAGACGCTTTAACTTTGCAAACAATGTCTGAGCAGGGCGCGAAAAAATCAGAGCGTGAAAAAGTTGCGGCAAGTTTAAAAAAATCTGCAGGGGTAAATCCAATGTTTGCTCGATCAACTTTAGAACAAGGATTAGATAGAGCCAATGCTAGAGCATACGAAGCTTCGTTTTCATCAAAATTACCTCAACAAGTAAATACTACTGGTGGTATAGAAGGTTTAATATCTAAAACTATATTGGAAGCCGATTTAGCTGCAAATCCAAGCAAAAGCAAATCAGCTAGACTTCAAAAAAAGTTTGGTCTTGGCGCTTTCGAAAGAGCTTATAACAAAGTAAATGCTCCATTATCAGAAAAAATTAAAGATATCATTCTTAACAAGAGCGGTTTCAGAGGTAAAGATATTGAGTCAATTTTCGGAATGTCTTCTAAAAATTTACAAGCTCAAAATGCTTACAATCTAGAAAGCCTGATGACTGATAAAGGAATAATTATAAATCAAAAAGCAGATGGCAGTTTAGAAATTGATTTAAAAAATGCTAAAGCTTTCCAAGATCCAGACTCTGCTAAAAAATTAAGATCAAGTTTAGAGGATACTTTTTCTAAGTCTGGAAATAGAAACACAGGAAAAATAGCGGTTGAGCCTCCTACTTCTTTGCCGTTGGAAATTGATGGAAGAGGAGTGCTTCCAGAAGGATTCACCAAAAAGAAATTTGGTAAATCAGGATTTTTCTCTGATCTTTCTTCTTATGTAAAAGGATTTCCCAAAGGAACTTTAGACTTTTTAAAAGCAGAAAACGCAGGTTCATTGACCGGAATAGTTTCTAAACAGCAAATTAATTTAAAAGCTGGGCAACTTGTAAGACTAGAAAAAGAATTAAATAAATATAATATTCCAGACGGAGTAAAAGAAGCTATAGTTTCTGAATTTTTAAATAAACAAGGTCCATTTGCAGAAAAAATAAAAGCTAGGAGTGATGAATACGTAGCTAAAATTAATGAAAGAGCTGTGTCATCAGATATAAGAGGAAAATTACTAGCAAGTAAATCTCCTGCAAAATCTTCCGACTTTTTTCTAGAAGTACAAAAAGAAATAGCCACTGCTATCGGAGAAGGCAAGCTTTCAGAAAAAAGATACTATGATAAAACGACTAAGTCTTACAAAACAGAAACTATTGCTCAGCAAGCCGCAAGACTTCAAGAGTTAGCGTTCTCAGATAGAGGTTTTGGATATAATGAATATGCCGATGTATTAGCAAAAGCATCTAAAAACCAAGGCAAATCTTTAACTGGAGATGGGATAAAAGAATTTTATCAAAATATTGTAGAAGGATCAGGCCTTGAGTCATCTCTCAAAGAAAAAATAACTGAAGCTTTTGATATTGATAGACTTAAAATAGCAAATAAAAAAATAAGTAGATTAGGGTATAAGACCAATAAAGAAGGCCAAACTTTTATTGCAGAAGGCGGAAAGCCTTTCGGAGTCTACGAATTGGAACAAATAAAAGAAATAAATAAAAGCTCAGGAGACGCCAAAACAAAAGAAGCTCAAGTAAAAATTCTAAAAGAAAGCATAAGAGCTGCTGAAACAAAGGCTAAATCTTCCGCTGCTGCTGAATTTGGATTTGAATATAATCCTGCGACTAGAGAAGTTCTTCCCAAAGGCACTGCAAAAGAAATGAAAGCCGCTCAGGCTGTTGCTGCCGCAGCGGAGGGGAATGGGGGATTAGGAAGTAAATTTTCCAAAGGCAAAGCTTTCGCTGGAAAAGCTTTAGGAGTCGCTGGCGTAGGAATGGGAGCTGTAGGGGCTTACGAAGCTTTCAAAGAAGGAAATATCGCAGAAGGATCTTTTTCTGCAATTGGAGCTTTGGCTTCTGTGCCAACTGGCATGCTTTCCAAATCTCCTACAATTAAATCTTTAGTAGAAAAAATTGGTCAAGAAGGATTAGGAAAAATAGCTGGTGGAGCTTTTGGTGCCGCTGGGGCGATTGGTTCGGGAATCCAAGCTAAAAAAGAATTTGATGAAGGAAAAACAGGGCAAGGCGCTTATTCTGCATTGCAAGCAGCAGTTAGCGGTGGAGCAGGTGTTTCTGCTGTTGTCGGGCAACAGTTATTGAGTAAAAATTTATTCGGAGTTGGTGCCGCTTTGGGTTTTGGAAGAGAACTGTATAATTCTAAAGATAATAATTTCCAATTAACTTCTGGAAGCACAACAAAAGGAAGGTTTCTTTCTGCTCTTACTGGTCAAAATTTCGAAGGAGAGGTCGGAGCAGAGCAAGTTCTGGCCGCCATTGGAGATGTTGCTGGGACTTTCTTCACGGCAGGAATGGGCCCTGTTGGAGCAGCCACTACAACTGCTAGATTAGGATATAGACTTGGCAATTTCTTAGAGCAAAGTATTGATGACCTTACGGGATACTCAGCCAGGGCTGATAAAATAAACTCTAAATATGGAACAGAAAAAATAGCAAATGCTGAAGCTTTTGGAATAGGAAAAGAAAGAGACATGTTTGGTTACGCCAGGGGAGAGGGCGAACTTTCACCAGAAGAAAAAAGATATAAAAATTACTTAGAAAACTTAAAAAAACAATACTCTAATGAAGCCGGTGGATTTATTCCAAACTATGCCATATCTAAAGAAATGTCTGCTATTAAAAACAGCCCAGACTACGCTGGATATAGAAATGCAACGCCAACAATGTCTTCTGTATATGGAGATAAAGTTATAAACTCAGCAGAGATAGAAGTCCCTGCTAAAGAAGTATACGCAAGAATGTTTGGACCCGCTGGATACGGAATGAGCCCTAAGAACCCTTCCGAGACTCATGCTGTTTTAAATCCCGCTCAACAAAGCGCTTTAGGATACGCAGGAGGATTTGTTCCTAACTTCTCTAATGAGCAATTCGCATCAATGATGAGCGAAGCAATGAAAAATGGAATGGCTTCTTTTATGGCTGACGGATTTATGCCTGCCGCTTCCAATTCTAATGTAGTAAATATTAATGACAACAGAAATGTTCAAAGCTCTATGGAATCTAACCCAGGAGTTCTAGACGCTGTTATGGATGTTCTACTAAAAATGCATCCAAAAGAAATGGCAGCAATCGGGCCAAAAATAACTAAAGTAAGATAACAATATGGCTTTTACCTCTGAAACAGTATTAAAATTTGTTCTTTCTCCGTCTGTTACGGTGCCAGTTTCTTTTACGGTAATTACTTTACTGGATTACGCTTTAGAAAACGAAAAGGCTGGAGCTTTCAATTATAGAAGGAGAGAGAGAATATCTTTGCAAGGACTATTCTCAAATAGAGAATCTGGTGTCCCTATCGCTGAGCATTTTAGACAAGTAAAACTATTATTAGAAAGCTCTACAGACTTCGTTGAGATACTTCTTAATGACAAATCTTATGGCAAGGCTAGATTCTTAGGCTTTTCTTTTCCTACTTCGGTTGGTTTTGATGAAAACTCTGTAAGATTTAGCAAAATAAATATCCAACTAGAGGTTCTAAAAGATGACTCTACTGGAACTTTTGCGGTAAATAACTTGCCTTCGTCAGTTTCTGGGCTAACAAATATTTGGTATAAACTTAAAAACTTTACAGAGTCTTTTTCTTTTAGGTTAACTGAGGATAATAATTTTGCCGCTTCTCATAATGTTTCATTTGGATTAGATAACATAGATAAAAACACAGACGCAGAGGTAATTCTATTGGCTAATCAAGTAGCTAATATATTCTTCGCTCAAGGATTAGATGCTCTTTCTTCTATTAGATCATTTTATAGTTCTACTGATTTTCAAATAACAGCTTTAGATTATGGTTCATCTTTAATGAATCAGACTGTAGATTTAATTAATTATACATTTGGATACTCTAAAGAATATGCCGTTTTTGCTTCGAATGGAGTAAACACTTCTGAAACATTAACTACAGAAATAACATACAATGAAAATGGAATATTTCAAGTAACAGAAAAAGGCAGAATCAAAGGAAAAGGAGTAGACTACGCCACCGCGAGGAGCAACGCTATTGCAAGATTAGATGTCAATTTAGCCGCTGCTTATTCTAGATGTTCTGCCGCGTTCACTAGATACTTGTCTACAAATTATTCCAATTTTACCAAGCTGCTTCCTAAATATAATGCTACAGACGTAATAAAAACTACTCCGATATCTATAACAAAAGACCTCAGCGAATTCGGACCAGAGATAGGGTACGAAATAAAATTTACTACTGATGGATCAATAGAAGCCACCAGAATACATTCTTATAACATATCGTTAAGAAGAAGCCCGCAGGGAGTCTATGAGTGCAGCGTAGATGGTTCTATAAAATACTATACAAATAAAAATAAATCTTTCTACTCTAAAATATCTAATATAAAAGGGATAGTAGACGCAGATGACAATACTTTAATTAATGTTTATTATCCTAGCGTTTCTGGGTTAGCTTCTTTCGGCGGAATTAAAACTAGCTCATCTTTAAATCATTTAAAATTTGGCGTAGAAACCACTTACTCAAAAACATACTCAAATTCACCCACTCTTATTGCAAGCGGAAGTTTGATAAGACAAGTTTTGATATCTGAGAATATTTCTGTTCCGATAAGTAAATATTCTACAGTAATTATTCCAGGATACTATAGCTCAATTAAGCCCGGATCAGCAATGCCAGGAAAAGAAGCCATTTATCAAACAAGACAATTAACAGAAGGAGCCAAAAACATCACTTTAGATATGAAGATAGACAGAAGTGTTTTGTACTCTTCTGGCTCTGGAGTTAATCTAGTAGTTGCCACAGTATTTTCTAATCTTAAATCTCTAATGGTAGATAATATGATGGACAGAACTAATGGATATTTATTTGGAAAAGAAACTGCCGCTTATGGAATCGTAGCTTTCAATAAGATTTATAAGGAAATATCTTTAGCTACGGGAGACCTTACTTGGTTCTTAGAAGATTTGAAAATATCAATAGATAGCTCTTATAATCTTAAAGCTAATATGGCTTTTAAATTCTTAGTGAAAAAGGAGGTCGTTTAACATGTCAGACATAGAAATCAAATATAACAACAAAAGAGTTCCTATGACTGGAACTGGCCCGACTCCGTTTTTATCTTTAAGTAATGAAGTGGTAAATTATGGAAACAGATGGGGCATAGCAAATAGAATAACTTTAAATGGGCAAATAACAGGAGTTGATTACAACGCTCTTTATTATGCTCAAACAGGATTAGTTGATATATTTTCTTCTTCTTACAAAACTTTAAAAGTTCTAGAAGGCGCAGACGATACAACGCCAACATACGAAGCTTATCTTTTCTCTGGATGTTCTATAGAAAACATTTCATTTGATCAGGGTGGATATAATAAAATTGTTGGATATTCAGTCGAAATGCTTTCTTATCCTTCTGGGCTGACTGGTTATTTTGGCGGAACTTTCGGAGTGTTAGACCCTAAAGATGAGATAAGAGTTTCTGAAGATCCAGATGGATTTGGCACTATTACACATTCTGTAGAGGCTAGAGGATTTGTTACTACCTCAATAGATAATGCGATTAATAACGCTAAAAATTATGTAGCTTCTAGAACAGGAATTTCAAATGTAATAACTACTCCAATGATATCTGGAATTCCTTTGTCCGGGGCCATGTCTACGCCAGTTCTTATAAATGTTTCTGAAAATTTAGATCGACTTGGTTTAGTGTATTCAGTAGAAGAGACTTATAAATTTAAATTATTTACAGGAGATACTGAAGCGCAAAATAATTATAATTTTAATAATTACTATCTAACTTCTTATAACACCAGTTTAACATCTGGAGCAGGAGAGGATTTTGTGACAGCGTCAATACAAGGAGAAATAAAAGCTGGCATTACTGGAGACAATGGAGATACTCTAATATCAAATTTAGTAACTCAATTAGGCGTTCTTGACCCATTTAGAATTATATCTGGAAAATATGGCGCTCCAAATGGATTTAATTTTTGTAAAGATCCAATCCAGTTAACAATAGAAGAAGATTTAAATGCTAGAAAGATTTCTTTTAATGCTTCTTATGATAATCTAGAATTTTATAATTCGTCTAATGATAAGTATGTTTATAATGGTTGTTATTTAGACGCCACGATATCTCATTCAATAGATAATCTAACAAAGATAGATACTATAGAAGTAAAAGGAGAGATCAAATGCAGAGGATCAGTTACTAACAGGTACAATAACTCTTTATTATATTTGGCTGAATTAATGACTGCTGGATCTAGTTTAACTCTACCAAGGCTAGCTGATTTTGTAAACGATTATTATGTGTCTTACTATGGCGCTGGATATAGATTCGCTTTAAATACTACTCCAAGTACTCTGGAAGTAAATGCGAATAAATTGCTTGGAACTGTTTCAATAAGCGCTTCTTTTAATAATAAAGATAGCTTTGTGTCATTAACTAACACTGATTACTCAATAGAGTACACTCCATACAATACAGTGTTTGCCTACGGAGCTTCTTGCAATGATTCTTTGAAACATATTGCTGTAGATATCAATACCAGAAAGAGGGAGAAGGTAAACTTAGATTTAACAATATCAAATCCAGGATCTACTGAGGCTGCGTTGCTAACTAATAAAGATACTATATATTCTAGTTTTGTTACTAATTTTATTTCTTCTTTAATGAATGACGCTTTTAATTTAGATACGCTGCAAATAGAAAACTCATCAATAAATATATCAAACAGTTCTTCTAATGATGCGTCATCACTAATCAAAGGATCAGTAATATCCGCTTCGAAAACGCACTCATACGAATTGAGTGACGCTGAATTACAAAAAAGAAAAATAATAAAATCATAATATGAATGAAATAGTAAAATCTGGATTTTTAAATACAATATTTTGCAAAAGAGATTCTATTACTGTCGATTATGACTTTAGAAATCCTTCTTTTACTGGAATTGTTGATTCTACTTCTAAGACTGGATATGTTTTTTTTAATAGTCAAACTGGAGCGCAGTACCAATATTCTGGATCTAAAATTTACGATACAGGCTGCCCGGCTTTAAGCTATTCTGAATCTGCTAGAGTGTCTGAAGGGCTTGTAAGCGGCCAATTCAATGGCTTTAATAAATTTAGAATTTTAGGAAATACAACTTCAGATGATTGGACGGCTTTTATAGTATTTAAGCATTCAGAGACTGGGGCTTCTGATAAGAGTAAGGTTTTATTTTCTACAAAAGATTACGATTACTCTACTTCTGGATTCGCGGTAGGCATAAATGGATGCAATAGAATTTTTTGCGAACACGACACTCCTTCTAGCGGTAAGAGAATATATACTTTAAATGAAGAACTAGATAACAAAAATGTTCTTTCAGTATCTAAAGTGAATGCTGTTCTATCGATTGGTATTCATCAATTCGATGACAAAATGAACAAAGAGTCATCTAATGTTAAATACAACATGGAAAACTATTTGCCATCTAACAAAATGTACATAGGCGGATTAGGGGTCTCTGGAATCAATTATAGAAACTATAGCGGAACAATAGATAGTTTCATGTTGTTTAATGTTGGACTTGGATTCCCGGAAAGAAATACCTTTGCGAAATCATTTTACTGCTCTTCTTATGATACTGGAGGATATTACACAACAACAACTTCATTCGTTTCTGTTACTGGGATAGAGCTTAGATCAGTAGTCATAGCCACTGGAGTCACTGGATATGTACAAGTTCTAGCTGGTACAGAAATAGTGGATGGAGGGGTAGTTAATAAATATGCGTACTCTGGCGTTACTGGGCTAATCTATGATACTCTTGCTGTAGAATTGACAGGAGTGACAAGCGGGCAATCGGACATAGTATCTTTCAATCCTCCAAGTGGAATATATGACTATAATTACTCAATCCCATTCGCAAATTCAAAGGTCGTTCTAAATGCAAATTTTGATTCTTCGTACAAAGAAGTTTATAGTTTTTCAGGAGTAAATAATGATGATTTAAATCTTCTTCCGTCTTTTGATAACGCTAGTTTGAAATACGCTGTGTTAGAAACTGGCGATGGGGAATTTATAAATTTTTATTTAAATGGAGTAGCTCAGCCAAATTTGCAAGCGTTGACAGGCACTATGACTGGAGACTTTATTGTTTCTGGAAACGCTATAGATTCAGATGGATTTTTCGATGCTGATGATTCTGCTATGTATGATATCATTCTTGGCTCGGGATCTATCACTGGATTAACTATCGCAGATGTTTCTGCCGGATCAAAAGCTTTATCAGGATCTTTTGTAAACAACAGAGACGTTTACTTGAATGGAAATAAATTAATATCTGGAATTGATTATTCTGGAGTCGGCCAAACCGTAGTTATTAATACAACTAATTTAATAGATGGGGATCTTATGTTGCTACCAAAGCATAACATGAACTTTTCTAGATATACTGGCTATAATGATAATAATTTTAATTCGTCTTTGAATTTATTCGATGAGCAGATTTGGGTGAACGGGCTAAGGCAAATGCGCGGATTAGATTATTTAAAAGTAGCAGATTTTAGCCTTAAATATTCATCATTTTCTTTGGAGCCGTTCCCAGATATTATTTATAATAATGACACGGGATTTTTTAACGTGTAACTATTAATAAGGTATATGGCTCAAGTCAAAAACAATAGCGGCATAAATATTTCTAGGACTCAGTATTTAGCCGGTCAAGCTAAGACTGAGAATTTAGGAAATAATATTTTTAAGGGATATGTTTATAATATGTCTCTCGAAGTTGGTTTTAGTGGAGAGGCGACGTCTTTGACTTTGAGTTTAGCATTAGATAGAACTTTAAAGAATGTAAAATCTAATCTTACGGTAATCCAAAAAAGAAAACAAAATATTCAATCTATAAATTCTTTAGTTGCGGCAAAGCAATCAGGGAACAGAGGAAATATCGGCACAGCTCCTACCATCTCTCAAATTGCTGATGATGATTTTGACATAAATGAGAATTATTTAGGAATAAATACTAGCTATAATATATCTATAGTGGACAACGCTGGTAATATATCGTATCAGCTTAAGAATTTTAGAATAGCATCTTATTCAATAAATAAAAGAGACAATCAGAAAATCCTAACTTTAGTAATGCAAGATTTATCTTTTGTTTTTGGAAAGATATATGTTGGAGTTTTAGGCCAGCAAGTAGCCTTAGACGACAGGTCAGAGATCTTGGCCATCATTGACAAGCTAAGGCTTAGTTGTCCTGCCGCTAATCAAAGCTCAGGAGGCACAGCTACTTTAAAAAATTACGCCCAGAATTTACATTTTGCTAGCTCTAAACTAAAAGATAAATTAAAAAGTTTATTGCCTAATACCATTGACGTAATCACCGATGACTCAAAATCTACTACAAAATCAAATTACGTTATTATTAAAGGACAAAAAGATAAAACTATAGCCAATGGATACGGGGCGGTCATAATTCTTGGTGAAGAAGATTTTAAAGACGCTCCATGCAATTCTTCTGAAGTCTTGTATTCGTTTAAAACTTTACTTGCCGCTATGGAAGCTCTTGGTATAAAAATTACTACTGTGCCATTAGCAAGTGGAGGCCGAGTTGCGAATGGGGTTGACACTAGAACTCTTCAAGACAAATCTAAAGGTAAAATAAAAAAATCCTACTCTGGAACACTTAAAGAAGTTTTAAATCAATGGTGTGATGATTATTCTTATTCATATGTAGTAGATTTCTTAGCTGATTCAGCTACTACTAGCGCATCTGGTTCTACTTCTGCATTAAATTCTATTACAATCCAAGGCATAGATCTTTCCTCAAGCTTATCTAAAGAAACGGTATTGCAAACAAAGTTAGATATGGAGACTTTAGAATCTACGACTCAAAATAATAATTTTGTAATTAAGTCTCAAGAATTTAATTATGATTTGAGTAAGAAAAATTTAAAACTCTACTCATCTTTTTATTACAAAGATGCTAAAGATAAATCTCTTTCATTTGAAAATAATTTAGGAGATAGAGATCTTTATGCTATTAATTTGCAAACATCATTTCCTCAGCTTTTCGCCGGCACAAATAATGGTTTTGATTTTTGCGGAACAGGAAGAACTTATGATCAAGTCATAATGTCGGCTGTTCTTGGAAAATACAGCACAAGACTGAGACAGATATACAACTACTCTCTCGGAGCTTATCAAGCTTTGGGGTTTATTCCTTTGAATAACGACCCTACAATGTCTAAGCTGTATCTCACTCAAGATTCTAATTTGATTTTCCAAGAAGCCATCACTAAAGTATTAGATATCCAAGCAGATATTCTTTACGACTACCTCGGGACTCCAATGCTCGATTTCCGCTTAGGATTTTATAATGCTGAATTAGCCGGTCAAGTAGAAAGGATAGAAGGTTTCATTGCTGATTTTATCGGCAAACACTATTGGACAGATGTAATAACAGCTGGAGAAGGAACAATAGCAAATGAATCGTACTCAGCTTCATATGAAATCCAAACTAATCCTCCAAGCCAAAAAGTATACGTCGATCAATTATACAAGATACCTATATTCCAAGAAGCTAGATTCTTGTTAGCAGAAATAAACGCTATATTTAATCAAAACTCAAATTATTTCAATGCTTTCTCTTCTTTTATGAAATTAACAGAAAGCGCAGATGCAACTTGTGAGCAAGCTACAGCAGCATATCAATCAGCAATGGGAGATATGACTAAAAATAAAAAGTTCAGATTCTATGTTAATAGAAGTTCTGCTGCTTACGGAGCTTTCGAAGAGTTAATAAAAGATATTCAAAATTTAGAATACAGATTTGCTAACGTAAATCAAAAATATAAAATAGATCTAGCCGATATCTACGCTCCAGTATTTAAAGAGCTTTCGCCAGTTTCTGTTGCTACGTTGCAGGCTGCAATTCCAATAGATTTGTCTAATTCTCCGCTTGGAAATTATACGTTTGGGTTATTGAGTGCTTTTAAAGAGTCTATTTTTAACTTTCAGTTTTCTGGAGGTTTTTTAAATCCAATAGAATTTCAAAATTCTATTAGAGAAAGATGCTCTCTTATTAGCGGATTAATCAAAACAGGAAACGAAGCAGATAGGCTTCGTCAAAAACAAAACTGTTCGAAAACCATCCTTTATACAACTTGCATACAGCCGACTGAAACAAATTTACTCCGATCTAATGCTTCTGCTCAGTTGCAGGCAGTAGGTCCATCTGCTTATAATTGTCAAGCAGTGACAATAACTAGAAAAAATAAAGTATTAAGAGGAGGGGCAAATCTTTTAGACGCTGTTGTAAGAGCAAACATAAGTAAATTAGTGGTAACTAGTTCTGGATTTGTTAGTTTGCAAGATACTAAACTTGGAGATTTATTAATACAAGATATTAGAACGATTGGAGCCCCGGTGGATTACGACAAATATAACAATCTGCCTAATAGATTCGAAAGAATAGTTTTGCCTGCCCAAAATGATCCTAAATATCAAATAAGATTAATAAGTAAAACTACTTCAGAAATATATCTTCCATTTAAAAATT
>Ga0209297_1000828_pt1 | contig 18931 bp, 16 predicted proteins | sample S_130805_MF_Meta_FD_187322 | JGI IMG/M metagenome (GOLD analysis project Ga0209297, IMG submission 187322) | Freshwater microbial communities from Lake Simoncouche, Canada to study carbon cycling - S_130805_MF_MetaG (SPAdes) (version 2) | ecosystem: Environmental > Aquatic > Freshwater > Lake ...
TATTTTTACAATATTTGCAACTATAAATATTCTTCTCTGTATTTACATTTGCATGCATACCACATTTTTTGCAAATAAACACCCTATAATTATCTGACACATGAAGCATCCTCTCTGATAGAAAGTTAGAAGTCCCGTGTGCAATAAAGCAATCCCTTTCCATTTCTCCTAATCGCAACCCACCAGACCTTGCGCGTCCTTCACTCGGTTGTCTTGTGAGCATAACAATAGGACCATTAGAACCACGTGAATTTCCAGTCCATACAGATTTACCATTGCGTCTTACCATAAATATTCCACTCGATACACTGATACAATATACAGCTCCATTGTAATTATAAACCACCTCCTTGCGATGCTTCTCTTTGCTTACATTATTAATATTAACATAGGGATTATTCTTCTTTTTAATTATGGTAATTTTCCAGATATTTTCTTTGTAAATACTTTTAACACCACTCCAACCCGCATGAATACATAGCCTCATCATATCATCTGCCAAGCTTTCATATTTAGTGCAGAACATATTGTCATATTTATAATTACCTAATACCATATTAGTTTTTATCATAGACTTCATAAGTATTTTCACTTGCTTGCTACTCAACTTCCATACCCATTCAGGCATACACAATGTATCCGCATAGATATTATTACAAAGATACGCAGTAATATATTGAACCACATTAATATTATGATTGCCAAACTGATATAGAACCTTGTTATCGCAATCGCTCGCAATCCATTTGCCAAAGAATAATAGCCATGCCTCCATATTAATTTCACTATTGCAAATAGGAATAATAAACTGATAGTCAGGAGCATCCCATAAGCAATCCTTTTTATATCTTACGCATTTACCTACAATATTATTTGCTTTTTCTAATACGAAATTATTATATTTATTATGCTTGATATACATCTTGTGTTCTCCTGTTACATTTAAATCAATCAGCGAATTGCTGATATTATACATAACCCCAGAATATTCAGGATATTTATGAACTTCCATCGGATTTTCATAGACAAGCTTATCATCTTTGAGAATTGCAACATTATCTTCCACAGTAATATCATTAATAAACTTCCAACCATCCCCCGTCAATACTTCGTGGTCTGCAGTAAGACAATGAACCTTGTCTGAAACCATGTGTTTCAATCTTTGATAATATGTTGGGCCAATAAATATATCCGTGTGTATTTGCTCACCAGTTCGTCCATTGTATAATATTTCGTTTCCATATTTCTCCATTCCGGACATTTCAAGAACTTTGGTAATTCCTTCAACAGAACAATCAGTATATGGTGTCGAATCACCAAATGCCCCAATATGACAGCAAGCTTTTCCCATAATAGATTCCATTAATTGTGCAATAGTCATACGAGAAGGGATTGCATGCGGGTTCATAATAATATCAGGAACAATTCCATCCTTTGTAAAAGGCATGTCTTGGTGCCTATATATCATTCCTATAGTTCCCTTTTGCGCACTGCAACTTGCGCATTTATCTCCAATCTCCGGCTTCCTATTTTTACGAATGCGAACCTTGCAAAACTTATAACCTTCGCTATTAATACCGTTATAGTTCATATCAATATATCCATCGTCATTTGCTTTCATTGTTAAGCTACTATCTTGGTATGTAATAACACCATTTGCTTTCTTTGGCATAACTTTCCCTACAATTACATCATTCCCATTTACATATGTATTTTTAGATACAAACCCATCATCGTTTAATTTTTCATATGAATAAGGTTTTTGAGAAGAAATATTCGTAGGATTTGTAAATAGTTCTTCTTCGCCAGTACTATGATTTTTATTACATACATCTCGCATCGCTTTGTAATATGTGCTTGTAAATAGTCCTCTGTCAAGCGCCGACTGATTAACCATAATACTATCTTCCTGATTAAATCCAGTATGTGTCATAATCGCAACAATTGCATTTACACCAGAAGGTAATTTATGAGCCATCGTATATTTGGATAGTTTAGTATATACAAGTGATTTTTGCGGATAATTCAAAATATTTCCCATAGTATCAATACGTTTATTGAAATTACTCATATATACACCCAATGCCTGCTTTCCCATTGCGCATTGATAGCAGTTTCTCGGTGATTGATTATGGTCGCTGAATGGAATATTAACACCAAGAATTCCATTCATTAAACTGGGGTGAATTTCGCAATGCGTATAGAAAGGTGGTAATGCAGTCCCTTTAATACCCTCTTCCAAATCGACTGGAAATGTCGCAATCATTGCAAAATTTATTTCATCACAATCCATATATTCAATAAAACCTTCTTCGTCTAAATAACTATCTGGGTCATCTTGGTTAGTGGATACTTCGTTAGGAACTATAAAATAATCAAAATGTTTATTAGTAATATATTCTTTCCAACTTATATTTTTCCTTTTTAATATCCTTTCAATCCTTAATACTCGCTTATTTGTTACAGGGTCAATATCCACAATATAGAGAGGTCTATACATTCTACCTGCTTCCGTGCTAATAATTATGCAAGACTTCTGAATATTCCACACAATGGAAGTCATCGGATATATTATACCACTACGTTTATAATGCTTCAGTGTTGAATATAATTTATCCGGATTTGTGTAATATCCTACAATATCCCCATTTACCATAATATATACATTGTCTTCACTACCCATATTCTTCAAATATTCTATTGGCGATTTATCTGGCGTTTCCATGTTATACGTGTCGTCATATATAACAACACCAAGATTTACCAAAATACGACGAATATGTATGCTATTCATTGCAATCGAAATATTGGTACTTAACGCCATATTTTTAACTAAACCAACAGAACTACCTTCTGGCGTTTCAGCAGGACATATCATACCAATCTGCGAATTATCTAACTTACGTGGCTGTACAAGCTTGCCATTTTTCTCCATTGCAGTATTAATACGTCTTAAATGCGATAATGTGCTTGCATAAGACATACGATTAAGAACTTGAGATACACCTTGCTTAATATTTTGAAATGTGCCAATACTTTTAATACCCCAGTTTCCAGTAGAAAGCGAATATCTAATCCATGAATCCAATAAAGATTGCTTGAAAAATCGATGAATACTAATATCAGAAATGATATTTGATATAGGGATATTCGCATTACCACGCCATAAATTAAGCTCTTTTTCAATTGCAATCTTGAGTTCTTTGGTCATTTTGCCATAACATTGTCTGAACAAATTACTCATTAATACACCTGGAGTATCTACACGCTTATTAATGTATGAGTCGCGATTATCATACGTATCATATCCCAAATATATGCGTATCATTTTGCGAATAATATAACCAACATACAAAGCTTTCCTTCTATATGATTTGCCTACATGAGGAAGAAAATCATTTAGAAGATTATTGTGAAGCTGTGCTTTATTTGTTTCATGGTCGTTGTTTTTATTAACTCCAATCATAATCTTAATAAGTGTATTCTCTGCTTGCTCTTGTGTGTTAATATCGCATGCATCTTCGCAACACGCCATTAATTCATTAATGATACGTTGGTTTTTCTCATTATCAGTATCATATATAATATGGTTAATAATCTCTTTATCACTAATAATACCAAGAGCGCGAAATATTACGAAAATAGGAACTTCAGAGCGAATGAATGAAGTGTTAATGCGAATAATACGACCCATGTGATTTAATTTGCCACTCATATTTAAACACGTGGTTTTCGGAGGAAGATAGGTAGAATCGCACATAGAACGAATTTCAGCATATAGACCTTCAGCGTTATTATTGGGATGAAAAACGAGAACCTTGTTTTCGTTAATTCGGTCTTGAGAAATTAACACCTTCTCATTTCCATTAACGATAAAATATCCTCCGAAATCATATATGCATTCATTTTTGTTCTCTTCACAAATTCCTTGCATCTGACTTAAAACACATAATTTAGAACGAACCATTATGGGAATTTTTCCAATATATACGCCATTCACAGTTTTATCGAACTTCTCTGTCATTCCACTTTTGTTTGTAATTTCTGTAGAAATATGAACATTAACATAGATACCACTTGAATATGTCATATTATTCATACGGGCAATATAAGGGGTCATAATATTCTGGGTTCCATCTGGAAGTTGATAATTTGGCTTTACAATGCTGGGTTGAAGGATGTTGATGGAAATATTATAAGTGTTGTCTGGCAATTCTGCTTTCTGATTAGTTATTTTGACTTTGATAGGATTAAATCCTCCAATAATTTGCCCTAATGTATTATCAATGAATTTATTATAACTATCGATTTGATGCTTTACAAGAGGATTAGAAGATTCGGGTGAGCCACCCTTTTGAAAATAAATGTCAAGAATATCCCAGCAAAGGTTAGAAAACATTATTATTTGTATTTAATTAATAAATAACTCTTAAATATCAATTTTTATTTTTAATTAATATTATTTTGAAAAAAAATGATTATATAATATATATAATCATGACTGCAAAGATGCCTAAAATTATTGCCTTGTGTGGTGCAAAGAGATGTGGCAAAGATGTTTTGGCTGAACATCTAGTTAAAAAATATAATTATGAGAGAGTTGCTTTTGCAGACCCTTTGAAGCTTGCAGTTAAAAGCCTGTTTAATTTTGACGATGACCAAGTAGGTATTGGGAAAGATAATGGAGAAGGTAAGAAGGATATTGTTGATGAAAATTGGGGAATTACACCAAGGTCTGCATTACAATTCTTTGGGACAGAAATAATGCAAGAAAAAATCCAGGAAATATTGCCAAATATAAATAAAAACTTCTTTGCAAATACTTTGAAAAATAATATAATAAATAAAATGAATACAAATGAAGGACAGAGCTTTGTTATAAGCGACCTTCGATTTATGCATGAATACAAAGCGCTATTTAGTATTCCTAAAATAAGAAAGGAGGATATAGTGGTTATTAGGGTGATTAGACCTTGCAACCTTTCTGTTGCAGACCCTCATATATCCGAAATAGAATATATGAAAATTCCTTACGATGTCCTTCTAATGAATGATGACACAATAGAAAATTATATTAATAAGTTTGAAAAGATTATTCATCTATAATCTATAATCTATAATCTATAATCTATAATCTATAAATTCGGGCTTTCTATGATATTGCTTAATACAATTTTCAACAGATGTTTTAATATCAGGAATATCAGGATACAGCGAGTATAACTTATCAGTCGATAATTGTATATTTGAGCGCTTTGATAATAATATTGCGTTTTGTTCTTCAACACTAAAGTTTTCCCATGTGAACCCTTTGTCTATATTTTTTTTATACATTTCTAAAATCTCATTGTGCGTAATAAGACCTTTATTGACTAAATTAAATGTCCCTGTTGTTTTTTTAATAATCATATCCATAATCACTGGAAACATATCTTCTAAAACCGTCATTGAGTTAGGCATCGAACATATTTTGTTATATTTTAATATTTTGCTAATAAAGTTTCTATCATGCTGAAAATTAACAATAGGCATACGAATACGAAGGTTAAGTGTATTTTTTGAATACATATGCTGAAGCCTGTCAGTAAATCCTTTTACGATAGAGTAAGATGACCCAAAAAAGTTGGGTTTTGCATCATCGTCAATATATGTATTTGTTGGGTCTTCAGAACTAAAAATGCAACCTGTCCCCAAATATGTATAATGAATATTATATCTTTCACAAAGGATTGAAAGAACAAGAGGCGAATACAAATTATCTCTAATATTATCATTTAATTTTCCTGGCAATTCAAGATAATCAATCGTATTATATTCACCACCATGTGTTCTCCCAATAAATGATATAATATGTGTTGGAGAATATAATTTTATTTCAGCTTCAACGGCCTCCTCGTCATCCGCTCGAACGTCAGTGCCAATATAGGTTATTCCATTATTATTTAAATAATCCCCAAATTGCTTACCTATCCACCCTCTGCATCCAAAGAAAAGAATTTTCATGTTTGTATATTTAAATAATTAAATTGATATACTTTTATATGGTATTATAGTAGAAAGCACAAGAGGTTCTCGTATTTTGTTAAAATGAATATATTAATTATCAATATGTTCAAAGACCAGAGAATATATAAAAGAAATAAAAAGAAATTTATTTATGGATTGCAAGGCAACAAAATAATATTTAAAAAATGGAATGATGTTCAAGGTATTAAGAATACTTTGATTGCAAATAAAATATCAGGGATTATAATATCAGGTTCTGATTATTTTGTAAATGAAAAAGGGCATTCAATAATAGACGATTGTATCTTGAAATCTAAAATACCCATATTGGCAATATGTTATGGGTTTCAATATTTAGTAAATAAATACGGAAAAGCTTCGTATGTTCAATCTTTTACGAATGGATATAGGAAGTATTCCTGTAATTTTCAAATTAAACGACCATTCTATATTCCTAAAAGTAAATACTATTTTAAGCATGCTGATTATATAGTTAATGTTCCAAAAAACTTCAAAGTTATAAAAAGGATTGGTGATAAAATAATTGTTGCATATAATTCTAAAAGAAATATTTTTGCAGTTCAATTTCATCCAGAAACATATAAAAAATCAGGGAGAGCATTTTTTAAAACGTGGATTGATAAGTGCGTATTATATCAATAAAAGATAAATTATGTAAGTTTATTATATTTAATGGTATGTTATTCTTTATCATAATCTTAATATATATATTAGGTATATTAGGTATATTAGGTATATTTAGTAGTTTTCATTAGATAATATATATATATATAGGATGTTGTAAAAAAACATACACATATATTAGATAAGTATATAATGGATGGCCGCGTGTTTTTGGCAAGATTATTTTCGGAGGAAAATAAACACCCAAACTTTATGACAACTTTAACGATGCCTTACAAAATAACGAAGGGTTTAGTGAAGGGTGTTTTATACAAATTACCGAAGGGTGTTTTTTACGATGGACCGAAGATGGGGTATACAATCGCTAGAAATACTGGAAAAAAAATGAATAAAGCTTGGAAAGAAAGACAAGAAAGACTTGGAGAAACAGCAAAAAAAAAGGAGGTAGAACCGCATCGAGGTCGATTTTCTAGTATAAAAGAACAGTCATCAGAACAACAATATGATGCTTTAGATCATCCACCAGTTTCAAACAATAAAACTAGAAGAGAAAGTAGACAATTATCTAGTATAAAAGAACAGTCATCAGAACAACAATATGATGCTTTAGATCATCCACCAGTTTCAAACAATAAAACTAGAAGAGAAAGTAGACAATTATCTAGTATAAAAGAACAGTCATCAGAACAACAATATGATGCTTTAGATCATCCACCAGTTTCAAACAATAAAACTAGAAGAGAAAGTAGACGATTATCTAGTACAAAAGAACAGTCATCAAAACAACAACAATATGATGCTTTAGATCATCCACCAGTTTCAAACAATAAAACTAGAAGAGAAAGTAGACGATTATCTAGAACTACAAGAAAAAATGAACGAGATAATAATGAAGTATCAGTTACATTAGGTGGTATACACAAAATAAAGGTTAAGAAACCTGTTAAGAAACCTGTTAAGAAACCTCTTAAAAAACCTCTTAAAAAACCTGTTAAAAAACCTGTTAAAAAACCTGTTAAAAAACCTCTTAAAAAACCTGTTAAGAAACCTGTTAAGAAACCTGTTAAGAAATCAACCTAAAAGATAAATTATGTAAGTTTATTATATATAAACACATATTTGTATTTTCGATTTTCTTAATGCATATTTACACTATATATTTATTTTTTCCTAATGGCTTATGTTATTGTATAATTATTTAATTATATTATTAAATGTATGTAGATATATCATGCAAACTAAACATTTGAATACTATGTATTTTGTTATATTTATCTTGTAATTATATTAGAAAGATAATATATATATATGTCTGGAGATCCTTTAAGAGGTCCTGGTGGTCCTTATTATAATAGGGAATACTCGGGACAGCCCTCTCGTAAATTAACATTAGAAGAACAATTAAAAGCGGCAAAAGAAGATGTTAATGTTCATGCACAATATACTATAGATGCACAAAATTACATGGCAAGGATAAAAGACGAAAACCCCATACTCAAAACTAATAAAAACTATTTTGAAAATTTCCTTCCTGAAGAAAAACAAAGGCATTTAAATAAACTCACTTATGAAGAAAAAAGAAACTATATTGAAGCAGAAAAACTCTATCTTGAAGCAAATAGAAGAATAAAAAATTCAAACATAAACCACCAAATAAAAAAAGAAAAATATGAAAGGTTAATGGAAAAAACAAAACCAGGTATATTTTCTTCATTATTTACACTTTCTAAATCTAAAAATAAAATAAATCAAAAACCGACAAATCAATTTAGCACAAGAAGCGGACAACCTGGAACAGATGGTGCAGTTAATGTAGGTGGTGCAAACAAAATAAAGGTTAAGAAACCTCTTGCAAAACCTCTTAAGAAACCTGTTAAGAAACCTGTTAAGAAACCTGTTAAGAAACCTGTTAAGAAACCTGTTAAGAAACCTGTTAAGAAACCTGTTAAGAAACCTGTTAAGAAACCTAACATGAAGAAGGTCGCAACTACACGTGTGCTTAAATTGAAAACAATTAAATTATTTTAACATACATATATACAAATACAAACTAATTATTTTTTAAGATTTTAGGTATTATATAGATACTTAAAATGTGTATTAAAAATCTGCTAATATCACTAATGATTTGCTTTTTATAATATTAAATACATAATCTATCTAACGCGCGTATTTATAAACGTTTAAATAGTATTAATATTATATAAACAATTGATATTCAATTAAATATATAATATGACAACATTAAATCTTAATAATATAAATGACGATTTGATTGAATTAAACAGAGACACCTTTAATAACAAGCAAATGAACTTTAACATACCCAGCAAGCAGCAAAGAGTAAATCAAAATAATTTTATGAATGATGATATATTATTTAACAAAAATAAAATAAGTAATGATGTTATATCTATGTCTTCGAGGTCTTCTTCCCGTTCTTCTTCTCGTGCAAGCTCTGTTAATGGTGATTATGACAAAAATGCTTATATGAAAAATATGAATAATATTTATAAAAATAAAAATGTTTCTAAAAAATCAAAATATGACGAAGAAAGCGATAATGCAAGCAGTATGTCAAGTAATAATCGCGACAATAAACGGGCAGGTGGAATAAATAATTCAAATAATTCAAAATATGCAAAGCAAAGTAAATATGACGATGATGACGAAGATGAAGACGACGATGATGAAGAAGATGACGATGATGAAGAAGATGACGGCGAAGACGATGACGGAGAATACGAAGATGACGAAGGCGACGAAGATGATAATGAATATAGTAAAAAGAGGGATAAAAACAGACATTTGTCTGCAAAGGAAATTATTATGAATGAATTGAATGAGAAAAGAGAAATAATTTATCAATTAGACAGGTTGGAATCGAAAGGTTTCAAAATACCTTTTAAGTTTAATATGAATTCCGAGATTGAAGAAATGAGAACAGAATATAATCGCTTAATTCGCGAGAAGGAGCTTGACGGAAGCATAAGATTTCAGCAAAAGATGTTGATGGCATTTATTTCGGGAACTGAATATATGAATAGCAGGTATGATCCTTTCACAATAAAATTAGATGGGTGGTCAGAGCAGGTTAATGAAAATATTAATGATTATGATGATATATTCGAAGAATTACATTACAAATACAAGGCAACCGGCAAAAAGATGGCACCAGAATTAAGATTATTTATATCGTTGTCTGGAAGTGCATTTATGTTTCATCTTACAAGCAGAATGTTTAAAGAACAGCCTATGCCAAATGTAGAGAATGTATTAAAATCAGACCCTGAATTAATGAAGCAATTCCAGCAAGCAGCTGCAAAACAATATATGATGGGAAATAATTACCAGCCTTCTCCAGTAGCACAAAATATACCTTTAAATAATAATAATTATAATGGGATGAGTAATAATAATAATAATGGAGGCGACAGCAGTATGGGATTATTTAATATGGTAAGCAGTTTGTTTAACACATTAAATCCAACTATGCCAACAATGTCAAATATGCAAAATATGCCTGCATCACCACCAATGTCTCAACAATCTACTAATAACAATTACAGAAATTCTCCTAATATTACTGAATTAAGAAATAAACCATCTGTTGATATTGAGAATATTATTAATAATGTTCATAATAATATATCAATCGATAATAATGATAATAATATAGAGACATTATCTGTAAGCGACGAAGAAATAACTTCGATTATTGAAGATACTGCTGACATCAAAATATTAAGAGGTGTAGGTAGACCACGTAAAAATACGCGAACGTTAAATATATAAATATATCTAATTAGTATATATTATATAAATAACATGTTTGCATATTTCGCGAAAATAAATGATAAGGATATTATTGATTATACGCATAAAATGATTAGCCTTTATGTAAATGAAGATGATAGTAGAGATGAAGATGGAAACGAATACCTATTTAATACTCAAACTATTGCAAATTGGGCAAAAGAATATAATGTCAAAATAATGCATCCTAACGAAATTATAGTTAGTGAAGATGTTCCTCCGATATTCTCTTATAATTAAAAGGTTTTATTTTGCCTTACGAGGTTTAGGAGCCTTACGAGGTTTATGAGCCTTACGAGGTTTAGGAGCCTTACGAGGTTTAGGAGCCTTACGAGGTTTAGGAGCCTTACGAGGTTTATTTTTCTTACCACCTGATACTGTTGTTGGTAATAAAATCAGAATTTCTTGTGGTATATCTTTTGTTCTTGATGTAATTGATTTTTTACCACCCTCAATATTAGGATATGTGCGATGTTTTTTTTCATGTTCAAGAAAAACTTTAACAGTCTCTTTAAATACATTAAAAACTTCTGTAGATTTAGTATTATAATCCTTGTATAATTTTTGTAATTGTTTTATTTTAATAACAAAATCATCCGGACAACCAAACATCCAGCATAGCCTCATAACAAAATCTACACGCGATGATATTTTGTCAAAAAACTCTTTTAATGAACAATACGTTATTGAAATACCATAACCGCAAAGTCTTATACTATAAGATGTTGGTTTCCCTTGTTTGCTATTTTCTGTAAATAAAAGTTGCTTTTTAAGCTCTTTTGTATACATTGGATCATATAAATTATCTGCTAAAGCCTTTAATATTGTATTTAAGCTTTGAATATTTGGTTCATCAGCACTTTGTTGATGTTGTTGCACCGGAGTATGTTCTGCTTCCGCTTGTTGTTCTATTATTTCTATTGTCTGTTCTGTATATCCTAATGAATTATGTAATTCTATTGATAGATTCTTAAATAAATTATCAAATATTTTAATTATACCATTATCTGGTGAAGTTACACCTAAAATGGATGTGTCTTGAATATTTACATCTGTTTCATTTACATTTATCATATTGATCATTTCATTTTCTAAATTATCTAATTTTGTTTTTTCAACTTCGACTATTTTATTTAATAGTTTTGATTTTTTATTTATTTTGATACTAATATAATCTTTAACACCTTTAATAGATTCTTTAATTGCAATAATTGCTTTTGCTGCTCTTGCCGCTCTTTCTGCTCTTGCAGCACTTTCTTCTCTTTCTTTTTTTGAAGTAATATCTTTTTCTAATTGCGGAGTTTTGGTAGGAATGTTTCGAGGTTTCCTATGTTGATTATCATGATAAGATAATGGTCTATTATCTAGAGGACGCTCATTTCCTCTCCTCGAATACATTGTATCTATATAAAATATAGATATTTTTTGAAATTCATAAATAGGAAATAATTTTTATATAAAAAATGATGCATTATATTATAAATATAATAACAATGTTTCAAGTTTTAAAGCTTGTTTTTTCAAAACTAAAGGAGGTTATACAATCTAAAAATAGGAAAAAAATAGATAAAAAGGTTTTTCGAAAAGATGAAATTATTTTTCGTGATAGATTTGATATAAAAATGCAGAAACTATTTACACATTACCACTACCCAACTGAAAACATATACGTAATAAAAAAATATAAAAACATATAAATATATTACACTATTTACATTACTTTACACATCCGATTGCGTTTCTATACGCTGTATATTTTGCATTCCTTGCTTTCTACTTTTTCCCATTTATTACCTTCCCATCCTTCAATCATCTCGTGTTTATAATCGGTAATGAGCTCGCTACACACATACATAAGGAATTCCCTATTATCAATACGATTAAGGTTGGTAGTGTATGAAATCTCCTTGTCTTTGCAATAGGTTTTAATGTATTTCAAGAAGTGCTCTTTATTAATGCTCCTGATTAACTTGTAGACTACTGTGTCATTCGGCAGTTCAGATTCGCAAACCATAATTCGGTTTGTGATATTATATCCCATATTATAAACGTCATCAAAATTTTCAAGGTCAATCTTGCGAATTCCCTGGAACTTCTCCAAGCTTGAAAGATAATTACGCAGGATACGCATAGTATAATAATAAATATCACAATCTCCATAAATCTTTTCATGGGCAACTACATTGTTCTTGTAGTTATAAGGATACTGAAACATCTTGTTGCTTTGCTGTTGCTGTTGCGCGGTTAGACTTGTCTGAACTGTTTTCAATTTGCTGATTTGTTCTGATTTGTGTCGCTGTTCTTCTTGTGTTTGCTTTGGTAAATTAATAAAGCAACTTTAATCAATTTTTTTATTTTTTTAAGTTAAATAGAACAAATTTAATATAAAAATTGATTTTGTATATTGTTATTACCATCATATAGATATGAATATTGCAAAATCTTTTACTAAATTATTTTCTTATTATGTTGCAGACCAGCCAGTAATACCTGCAGATATTGAAGATATTGTGGAAGTCCATAAAGATAAAGAATACAAAGAAAGTAGTATATTTAATGGATTGCTTGAAAACATAACAGCAGAGTTTGAAGAAAATATTGAAAACTTTAAAACAAGTAGTGATATTGACAAGTTTAAAAAGAATATTCAAAAAAAATATAAATATACTATTTCCAATGCAGAGTTTATAAAGATATATAAAAATCTAAATTTAGAAAATCAGCAATTACGCAATCTAATAACTAAAAAGAAGTGCAAATCAAACTCCGGTGTTCTTGTTATAACTGTTCTAACATCCGCGCATCCGCAGTATATTGACGAAGATGGCGAAGTTAAGACTGCACGCTTTTCTTGCAAGCACGATTGCGCATATTGCCCTAATGAACCTGCGCATGAAGGAAATAATTGGGTTGCACAGCCACGAAGTTATTTATACTCTGAACCTGCAGTATTGCGAGCAAATGCAAATGATTTTGACCCTATAAAACAAATGAACTCGAGAATATCAACTCTTATTAAAATGGGGCATATACCAGATAAATTAGAAGTTATTGTATTAGGAGGAACTTGGAGCGAATATCCTCGCGATTACCAAGACCGTTTCATTACAGAATTATATTATTCTGCAAATATATATTTTGACAATGAACCTAAACGCCCAAAAAAAACGTTGGAAGAAGAAATAGAAATCAATGAAACATCAAAGGTTCATATTATTGGGCTTACATTAGAAACGCGTCCAGATACTATTACTATAGACGAGATTGTAAACTTACGTCGGTATAATTGTACGCGAATACAATTAGGTGTTCAGCATACTAATAACGCTGTATTAAGAAAAATTCAAAGAGGTCATACAATTGAGCGCGCATATGAAGCGATAAAACTTCTTAAAAATAACTGTTATAAGGTTGATATACATATAATGCCTAATCTTCCTGGCGCGTCATATGATATTGATAAAGAAATGCTTGACGAAATATTATATGACCAGCGAATACAAGTTGACCAGTACAAAATATATCCAACTGCAATAGTTCCTTTTACAAGAATAAAGAAATGGTTTGATGAAGGCTCTTATATCCCTTATGATGATATGAAATTATATGAGCTTATAAAGGATTTTAAAAAGAAGGTACAAAAATATAAACGTCTAAACCGTATTATCCGTGATATACCTGGGCATTATATTGAAGGTGGTTATTCTACAAAATATGTAAATATGCGACAGCTTCTTCAAGATGATATGCGATTAAATAAGTGGGATTGCAAATGTATTCGATGTCGTGAAATTAAGGGGAATTGCGCATCTCACAATAATATTGAATTAAATATCGAAAAATATATGGGGTCAGACAGCTATGAATATCATATAAGTTTTGATACTAAATGCGATAAAAATTATTTAATTGGGTTCTTGCGACTTCGCTTAAACAAAGAAGACGATACGCAAGTATTGCCATGCATTAAAGGTTGTGCATTAATAAGAGAGTTGCATGTATATTCGAATTTAAATAGCGTAGGAGATAATATTGAGGGATCTTTGCAACATAAGGGATTTGGAAAGCAACTTGTTGCAAAGGCGGAGGAAATTGCAGTCGATAATGGATATGGCAAGATAGCGATAATTAGCGGAACAGGCGTTAGAGAATATTATAGGAAATTGGGATATAGCCTTGTTGACACATATATGATTAAAAATATTTAATTGTATATTATTTATATTTATTTGTATGACATGCAATGCAATTATCGTCTATATAATTATCACTATACATATTTCCATAGTGTATAAAATTAATTTTATTTAAATGCAAAATATAAGATATTGAACAATCTTCGATTGTATAAGGATATGAATCGGTATATTCATCATAATGAAATATATCATAATTAATATTATGTAAATGGTTGATTAATATATTACACGATTTGTTAGAAATATAATATAAAACCCCACTGGGGCAAATTGGTGTATGAGGGCGTTTGATATATTTTGAAAAATCAATACCCTGTAAGTTATGTAGAGGATTATCTATGTCTTCTGGGTGTTCATTGTAGTAATTAACCATATAATAATCATTTATGGTAGTTTTTAAATCTGCTTCAGATATATGCTGTGAAAGTAAACTTCTACCAGTAAACGATTTGCCCATATAATCAATCTTGTCAATTTCACCATTATTTATATATTCTTTTGGCTCATTTAAAAAGGTGCATAAACTTTTCTCATTAAAAATCAAGTCATCGCCTGCACGCAGTATCCCTTCCTTAATATCAAAAACTTCATGCAGATATTTTAAAGACAGTACAACTTTTTTTAATAAATGAATATACGAATCTTCACATTTTATTACCATTAAGTTTCCATCAACTTTGTAATCACAATCTAAACGCAAATCGCCAATTACATATATAACTTTCCAATTTCCATACTCAGCATGTGGAAGCTGAAACTCTTTTAATCTTGTATTTAAATGCTTATGACAGCTTATTACAAGAATAATTCCATCAACTTTAATCATTTAATGCGCAATTATGCAATAATTAATACTAACAGTCAAACCCTTATATTATTTGAAATATTTATTTTTGCAATAACTCTTTTAATCCACCAATGAACTTTCCATTTTTAAATATCTTTGGAAAATAATAATATGGTATTACTGTAAATTGTTTCATATGATTATTAAAATTATCACGCTCTCTACAAGTATTCATATATTTATCACAATTTATATTAATACATTTTGATGCGGTTTTTTTAACATGCTCTTTTGCCATATCACAATATTTACAGTTTGAAATAGTGTATATTGTATAATTTTTATTTGATGGTTTTGCATATTTTTCTACCATTTTTTAAATAATATCTACTATATTAATAGATATTAACAAATGCCATCAACAAGAGCACAAACTGCACTTGCACCAAAAGCTACACTTGCAGCTGTTCTTGATGTTGCACTTGCACCAAAAGCAAAAATTGCAAAAGATAATGGAAATAATGATGGATTCACTTTATCTACAGAATTATCTAAGAGTGTAATAAACCTAAAACAAAAATTGTTAAATGAAGAAAACAAGCATCCTGTAAATGACGAAAACTGGCATCAATTTTTTTGTGATTATCTTGACGATATTTATAAAAATATAGATACATATTTATCAATAATACCAAAATCACAAGGGGGGACGCATTTAACGCACGCACAACTAGATATAATAAAACTAGAAAAAGGCGGATTTGACGAGGAGTTTAGTGATACTAGTAATCAAGACAAACTAAAGTTTAATTTAGGACTATATAAATCTTTATTTGAACAATTCAAAGACAAAATAAATCCTGTATTTGGTTGTCATAGACTTAATGAATTATTATCATGGATAGGAGTTGCTGTATTAAAATTATTTGAAGATTATAATAAAATATCACCGTTAGATATAGTTGGATTTTGTAGAAAAATTGTAGTTATATTAGAGCTCTCTGTATATCCCGAAGTGTTTTTTCATTACATGACTGGTGATAGTTCAGGTGTTAAAAACAAACTTCGTCCTATATTAGAAAAGAAACCAGGATATTATGGTATATGGTTAAGAAAACAAGAGTTTTTAGGTGTGATTTCAAGAAAAGGAAAAGATTATTCGAAAAAATATGATTCAGGGTTGAGAATATTTGTAAGAAATTATATACGAAGATTAATTGGATATATGAGGACATTCGACGAAGATTATCCATTAGGATACGCGCCTATTTATATTTTGAATAACGAGGTACATACTTATCCTCTCGGAAAAGATGGTAAACCTCAAGTTAATCCCAATCCTCCAACTGATTATATTATCAGTCGAGAGGATTGGGATTGTATACCAAACTTTTTATTACCCGAAGGTGAGGCGCAGTTATCTTACCAAAAAAATCATAAGAAACCAGAACAATGGCACCCCCCACCTCCTAAATGGTGGATAGATAGAACAATGTTATTACTTGATTATGCTTGGTGGAAAAATAGTGATGATGCAGATCTAAAAATAAATATAGAACGATTAAGCGGAACTAAAAATCTTGCAAAATGGAAGGCATTAAATCATATGGAACCTAAATCTTATAACTATTTTGAAAAACTATGGGAACAAGTATGGGAAGACGACATGGAAGAAGACAATGTAGCTGCAGGCGCCACTCCAGGTATTGTTACAAAAATGCAGGTAGGAGGGAAAGGAAAATTCCAAATATTTAAAGATAAAGATATTACATTGTCCAAAGAATTATGCGAAAGATTAAAAAGCAAATTATTGGATTATTTTCGATTAAATATAGTTGTAGCAACAACCAGCAAAGACGAAAGTTATTTCAAAGATGACAATTACATAAATAATTTAAATAACTCAAATAATTCAATAATATATTATTCTCAAAAAAACAATGCAGATTTATTAAAACATGTGTTAAAAATACTGTCAATACAAGCATCAGCAAGACATGTAATACCATCAAAAATAACAACAAGACGCTCATCTCGTAAACCATTACAAATTACTGCACCAGGACTAGTAGAACCTGTTATAGAAACCTCATCAAAAAAAAATAAATCAAGAAATACTGGAACATCTGCTGCATCAAGTGCAGATACTGTTAAAGCATCATCAAGAAGAAATACAGTATAGTATTTATAAAATTATAATATTCCAGTATTCTAAAATATTATTTATTTATTTTTTCTTTAATTGCCATGCTTCACCTATTTTTTTCATAATAGCAGGTGCTTTGTCATTTGGATGTTTCTTACAAAGCTCTTTATACATCTTCTTTACAAAAATATTATACGGTGTTAATTTACGCTTTTTAGCTCCACCTTCTTGACTCATTCCGCAACTACCAGCCATAAGTATCCTTAATCTTCTATATATACATAATATAAAAATATTATTTGAGATTAAGATATTTTTATTTAGAAAAACTGATAATCTTTATTTATATAAGTTGCAAGGATTGTTGTAATGACAACATGTCATAGTCATTATATTCCTGACATGGAGTTCTCTGGATTGTTCGATATCACACATGGACGGATTATAAATCTCAAATACTTCCTCTTTATCAAATACAAGAACAATATATATATTGATATTAAAGGCTTTGGAGATGTCATTATGCCTTTTGAAGAGTTTAGTAAAAATAAGCTTTTGAAAATGTACTATGAATTATCTCTTTTACTTATTGAAAATAAAAATATGGTAAATGAAAAAATAAATAATAGAGAACATTACCATCATTTTGATTTTGTATATACAGAAAATAGAGTGTGGTTTATAGATTGTGCTTATTTTATTGAAAACCTTGAAACAAATAATAAAGAGGTTCGAAAGGATAGATATTGTTGTCAGTATAATATTAACCCAAATAATTTGAGAAATATGGAGATTTCAACTAAATCACATATTGATAGATTTACCAAAACATTTTTAGGATATGAACAAATAGATTATTTTCAAAAAAAAATAATTAATTATACCAAACTTGCTATTGACTATAATTCAAGTTTGATGGAGAAGGAGTTGGGTGAACTCTCGACGTTCTTTGAAGACAAAAAAAATATCATTAATCTTGTAATCTTAAAAGATAAGGAAGGTGTAAATAGAGATATTATAAGAGTCATCTATAATTTTCTCGTAAGCCCCAAAGGAAAAAAGAATTATTCAGAGATTATTGATAAAATAGAAGATTATAAAAACAGATTAGAAATAAACACTCAAATATTAGAAGCATAATATATCTCCACATGAAGGTATTTCCGGAACAAATAATAAAAATTGATAATGTATAATACTTTTACTTAATTAAAACATTACAAGATATGGATAATACAACACAAGTAGCAATTGATACATTCAAATACACATTTGAAGAAAAAATAAAATATTTTACACCTGTTTATGAGCAATCAAGCTATATATATCAAA
>Ga0209297_1000829_pt1 | contig 18918 bp, 20 predicted proteins | sample S_130805_MF_Meta_FD_187322 | JGI IMG/M metagenome (GOLD analysis project Ga0209297, IMG submission 187322) | Freshwater microbial communities from Lake Simoncouche, Canada to study carbon cycling - S_130805_MF_MetaG (SPAdes) (version 2) | ecosystem: Environmental > Aquatic > Freshwater > Lake ...
TTTGCCATCCGCTTCGGCTTGTGGGAGAAATCCAAAGGCAGCATGAAGGCGAATGATTCTTCCCTTCGCGGTAAAGTGAAGGCAATGGTTTTGGGCTGCGGCTACGGCTGCGGTCCTGATAAGTTCTCCAAAGTCTCGGGCATGGAGCTTCGGGATGCGACGAAGGCTGTTGCTCTTTACAGAGAGAAGATGCGAAAGGTAACGGCTCTCTGGAAGCGGCTTAATGAGGACATTCAACTTTCGATTAACGCACAGGAGGAATTTACCATTGACCTACCGTCCAACCGCTCGTTACGCTACGGCCATATTCGAATAGCGATGCAGAAGGGTAAGAGGCAGTTCGTTGCAATGATGAACAAATACAGCAAAAAAACTCCTGTCAAAATTTACGGCGGGCTGCTTTCTGAAAACGCCTCACAAGCTCTAGCCCGTGACATCTTCTGCGACATGCTTTGCAAGATCGACGCCAACGGGCATGAGATCATCTTCCACGTTCACGACGAAGTTGTGGTCGAGTGCGATGCAGACAAAGCCGAAGAAAGTTTGCGAGATATTGTCTCGCTAATGTCCACACCGCCTGATTGGATTCCCGATATCCCACTTTCCGCCGAAGGAAAAATTCTCACCAAATACGAAAAATGACATACCGATACCTGAAAAATCTGCGGACATTGACCGCCATTAAGTGCCAAGACGTCAGCAAAATCAAAAGGACAAAGCCCGTCCACAAGAACAAAGCGGAATATAGAGAGTGGTGTTCCGAAGGCAATACAGATCACGTCTTCTACAGCGCGTCTGAAGGAGACGCACCAGCGAAGCGGATCTCCAACGACAACCCGCCAGCTGCCATCTACGGAGTCGTTGCCGATTACGATGCGCCAGTCGATTGGGACACCGTCGACGATATGATCGCGCTCAAGTGTAAGGATAATCCGCCGACGTGGCGGAGCAGGACACATTCTGGCTACATCCGTCTGGTGTGGGAGTTCGAAGATCGGCTCCCGATTACGATGGACATGTATGAAGTGTTTATGAAGCACCTTAACAGCATCCTTCGGATCGATAGGGTGTTTGCGGGATTCGACAACACTTCACTTAAGCCCAATCAATACTTCGAATTGGGTGAGGATTGGACGAAAGTCGGCGTGCCCATCCCATCATCTGTCTACCATACGGCACTGATGAAGGCGGCTAAAGAACGCCCACCACAGTCTGACGAGACATTGATCCCAATCGAAACGGTTGCAGCCGAAGTCCAGAAACAGTTCGCCAACCGATGGGTCGGCAACTTCGAAATCGGCTCACGCGGTCCTTTGTTCTGGATCGATGATGGTGTTGATCGGGAAGGGTGTCAGATTGTCGAAGACGGTGTTCTTTGCTTCAGCGACCGTGCGGGCAAAGGATTCCTTACATGGCGCGAAGTCTTAGGCCCGAAGTTCGTTCAGGCTTTCGAGCAGAAGAAGATGGGGAATCTGCTGGACCAATACTGGTTCAATGGGAAAAGCTTCTTCAAGCTACTGCACAACGCAGCTGTTGCGATCCAGCGCGACCAGTTGATCTTGGAGCTTCGGCAGTCGGGATTCAATCCGAAAACGAAGAAGGGCCAGCCGCTGTCAGAAGTCGAAAGCGCGATTCTGGTCATCAGCAACCAGAACCGAATCGATGAGATTGCTCCTGTTGTATTCTCGAAAGATCGAATCGTGACGTATAACAGCCACCGCATCCTGAACAACGCGAATATCCATCCGGTGGAACCAGCGGATAACGGAGATCCAGCAAACTGGCCGTTCATCCATACGTGGATCAACCAGTTGTTCGTCAACACGACAAGCAGGCCGACCGTCGAGTATCTTTTCTCATGGCTCAAGCGATTCTACTCAGCCGTGCTTTACAAAGAATTCATGCAGGGCCAAGCAATGCTGCTTGTCGGTCCGACCAATAAGGGAAAATCTCTACTTTCGAATAGGGTTATTTCTTCACTGGTTGGCGGGTATGCCGATGCTTCGGACTACCTCAGCGGCCAGACGAAGTTCAACAAGGATCTGGCACGCGTAGCTGCGTGGGTGATCGACGACACAACGTCAGCTGCATCCTTTCAGGACCAGCGTAAAGCGACCGAACTCATCAAGCGTGCCGTAGCCAACCCGCGTGTCGAGTATCACGCGAAATACGTAGACGCTATTTCGGTTCCGTGGACAGGACGTGTGATCTTCTCGCTCAACATGGACGCGAACAGTCTCTCCGTCATCCCTTCGCTGGACAGCTCCAATCGGGATAAGCTCATGGCATTGCGGATCAGCGATTCAGCGTCGAGCAAGTTCCCAGCCAACGGATCGCTTGAGACTACCATCAAGAACGAGCTTCCCTACTTTGCGAAGTTCTTGCTGGACTGGCAAATCCCGAAAGACATCGAAGGCATGGGTCGCTTCGGAGTTAAGAGCTACATCGATGAGTCCATCGCGTCAGCGGCGTATGACAACTCAAGCCGTTCGTCTGTGGCGGAACTCGTTGAGTTCTTCGTCAAGCGTCTCCGTGAATACAATAGCACAACGGATCGCTGGGCGGGGACGCTAACAGAGTTTCAAGTGTCTCTGCACGACTTGAACAACGGACGCCCCGTCGGCATGTCGGGCAATCTTGAATTCGTCCGCCGTGGAATGGGGACGATGGAGGAGGCTTGCAACAATAACCCCAACGTCAGACCGATTCGTTCTTACGGACAGGGAGGCGGGAAGATCTGGGAGATCAGTCTGGACAAGAAATTCGACATTAGTCGCGGCTCGTCAGATATTCTTCTAGAAGATCCATCTTCTTCAGTTTGTTGATCGGGATGTGGTAGCCATCAACGCGGTAGGTGAATCCGGTTCCATCCGATCCACCTGCCGCAATGTAATTTGATCTCCGCTTAAAGGAATCAGTTTTTATCCATCCGACAAGCCATAGACGAGTCATAGTCTCATGTGCGCGAACGAACACGAAAATGTCGTTCTCAAACATATGAGACTTCTTTTTTTCTACCGATGCGATGTAGTCTCCTTTCGGGATGCTGTTTGATCGCTTCGTCTTTACTTCGATCTTGATCCCGTTATCCGTTTCGAAATCGTAGCCGAATTTAGTGTCTCCGCAATGTTTCGCCAATCCATTGAGATACGCTCCTACAGCGACCTCTCCCAACATGCCGTGCATCCTGCCAGCTCCTTTGGTGTAAGAATTGTGTAAGATGCCCATCCTGTCGGACCGCTCCGCAGCTAGTCGGAAGTCTTCGCCCGATGGTCTGAACTCAATAAATTGATCGTTGAATACGGATCTAAATTGAGAGGGAGCATCAGGCATTGTCTTTGGCGATTCTTTTTACGAAGGCATCCCATGCAGGAAAGAAGATTTCTTCCATGCAGCGGACAATAGGCTCCTGTTCATAGCGTTCTGAGAAACCAATTCCTGAAAGAAGTAACGATGCCTCCATCAATTCGTGACGGATCGTAAGTAACTTTTCTGGATCAGAAATGCTTTTATTGATTTCGATAATTTTAAGGTCGTGTTTGTATTGACCAAACGTGTCATCGAGATCGACAAAATCAAGCTTAACCCTACGGCCAGCGACAAGAATAGTTTTCGGCCATTTGGTTTTCATGGATTTAGAGACTATTTTTTCGTCTTCTCGACTTTGACTTTACCTTCGTGCAGCTCGCCTTTGAGTTTATTCTGTTGTTTTTTCGACAGCGGGCTGACTTTCGAGAGCAGATATCCGACTTGCTTTTGCGACTTCGTAATAGTTTTCATAGATCAATTCGTTTGTGCCGCAACCCATTTCAGGATTCCTTCGGCGTATGCTTTGGCGAGTTCTTCTTTTCTATTGGAGAAATAAAGGTTCTCAGTGGGATTGCTCCCGAAAAATGGCTCGCAGATAACTGCTGGGCAGTGGGTCTTGCGGAGGAATAATCCGCCACGGTCTTCGGCATTGATCGATTTGAGTCCTCTATCCTTCTGGTTTGGAAAGAATTTAACCAGACTTTCTGAGAGGTTAGCGGCCAAGGATGCACCTTTAGGGCTAGAGAACCAGTGCAGAAATTCGTGCCCATTAGCGTAAGGTCCAGCGGAATTGAAATGCAGCTCTACGGCCACGTCCGCTTTGAGTTCTTTGATATGCTTAGTGAGCCACATCATTGCCGGAGCGTAGCCCGATCCTTCATACTTATCGATCAGGACAGAATCGTGACCCGCTTCGTGTAGAAGTTCACAAACGCGTTTGGCGATTGGCTGGTTGAAATTCCACTCCGAAATACCTTCGACATTCACGGCTCCGTCATCGCCGGAACGGCTGTGCCCGACGCAAATAGCTACTAGTTTTTTCGTCATCTTACTTTGTCAATTGTGGGTTTATCAGCAAATACACTTTGTTTCGCACCCAATCTCATTAGTGCATGATCTACGGCTTTTTGGGCAATAGTATCAGGAATTGGCTTCTTATTGGGGATAATGTCCGTCTGCATCATTTTAACCTCACTAGGGGTGAGGGTTGGTACTAGGGTCGGGAAGTCAATTTGTTTGCCATTTACTTTAACTGCATTAGACTGCATGGTATATTCAGTGGCGATATTACCATCGGGAAGCTTTAATACCCCCAAGAATCCCTCACCTTTAACGGTTCCATCAGGTCTTCGATTTAATACCCCCAAGAATCCCTCACCTTTAACGGTTCCATCAGGTCTTCGATTTAAAGGTAGGTAGCTCTCTTGATTCGGTTTCTTAGCGATACCTGCTTCAACAGCTTTCTGAAACTCATTCATTTATTGTAATTCTTGTTACCGATAATTATGGCGCGTTCGTAACTGTATTGGCTATGGAACGTCTGGCCTCTGCCCTCTAGCTGGCCCTCAACAAAGTAGTATTTGACAGAAGGTTTCAGCGTAATGTGGTCAGGGTCGAGAAGTGCGCTTTCGTTGGAGGCGTTGCGAGAGCCGCTCGATACGCAGCTTACTAGCCCCATCACCAATAGTAGCGAGACGATCCAGTTCATCTTCGATCTGATCCAGCTCTGTTTCGCGCTGCCTGAGTATCCATTCTGCATACGCATTGCACGCGGCAGTAATAGCTGTGAGTAGTGCAGAGATCGCATTCACTTACTTGGTTGTGTCAGCAGCCTTGATCAGACCGATGCCAGCGGTAACACCAGTAATAAGCGCACCGATATCGAAGGAGCCGCTTTTCAGAAAAGCGATGGCGGCGAACGAAACAGCAGAAACGATGGTGAGGATTCCAATGATAGTGGTTTTCATGGGCGTATAATGCCCCAGACTATTCCGCCTGTCAAGCAGGAAGGCACGGTAGTCTATTTATGGTTTTTTGGATTTACGACTGAAGGCGCGATACAGTGAAATAAGTCCAATCGCAAGTCCAATGCAGGAGCCTGTAAAGCGAACGGACCAGTCGAGCTGTTCCTGAAAAGTTGAGACAACTGCGAATGTCGATCCGCATATGCCGATCAGTCCGTTGAGGAGGATTTGGGAAGTATTCATCGGTGAAAACTGATCGGTAAGCATAAGCTCAATACATGTTGAAAGGACTCCCGTTTCCTGAATAGGGGTCCACGCGCATTGTCTGCCGCGCTCCGCCGCGATAAGCATCCTTTTCGTCCTCCAGAAGCTGCTTGCACACTTGCCAGTGGTAGTTGGCCCGCTCGATATCAGCGTTGTCCTCAGCCGTTGTGGCGAGAATGCCGCTCTTAATGGCGTTTACGTTGCCCAAATAGACGATGTCAGACTCGTCCATGATCGGAACGAATGCCCGCTTAAGCAAAAGGAAAATTTCTTGAGTAACATTTGATGGAGTGCGCGTCCGGTAACGCCTGTAGCGGAAGATCTGGTCGCCTCTTCCTTCGGCCAGCACCAGCTTATCATCGACCGTCTTCCCGCTTTCGACCGCATAGATCTCGATATTGGTCGGTATACCATCGAACCGGATCTCCGAAACCGCGTTGATTTGATTCCCGTTTCCAAACGCTTTCAGAGACAGACTCCCGTTCGTATTGGTAAGAGAGAAGTCTTCCTTCAAGGAGGTAATAGTCCCGTTGAGGAGCGTGTATTTTATCTGGATAATCCCATCGGAAGGAAGGTTTCCTGTGACCGCTTTCACCGAAAGGGTGTATCCTTTGGTCGAATCGAGAGCCTCTTTCGTGCTGTGAATCCCGTCATCCACAACGCCAAACATCCCGTATGCGCTATACGTGTCGGGGATTCCGCCGATGGAGTAGTCGTGCCACTGAGACCAAAGGTTCTGTGGCGATTTGTCCACGTTCGCGGCCATGATGGATTCAGCGTCTTGCGGCAACGCGAAGTAGCCATTGCTGGTCGTGATGCGGAAGTCGTAGGCCAGATCGCGCCAGTAACCCATCGCGTAGAGTCGCGGAAGCACCAGATTCAGCACGGGAATAAACCGCTGATCAGGAGAACAGTAGCTGGAAAGTTGGTCCGAAAGGGACTTTACCGTCATTGCAGGCATGGGCGGATACTACAGGTTCAGGGTTCAGGAGTCAAGCGAAGGTGTCGGTTATCGTGTATTCAGTGATACCGCCAGCTCCGGAGAATTCACCCGTACGAGTAAATAGCGTCACCTTTATTTTTCTATAGCTGACTTCTAAATCGAACTCGATTATGTATGTGTCTCCAGTATAGTATCTAAAAGGAACTGCAACATAAAAGTCTCCTTTAAAAAGGAACATACGCAAACAGCCATAGCTTCTAGCTAGAAAAGCCTCGCCAGTAGACGCAGCTCGTTGATATTCAGGCAAAGGCTCACTCGTCGTCGCGGCCAACGAACTCAAAAAAGGTTGTAATGGGTCGTAAAGATCAATAGAACCGCCCATTGAAAAGTCCTTACTCCCTCCGTGTTTAATTCTAGGATCTCCTAACGGTATCTCGTCGTTGAAAGAATGATAGTCGATGTTCCCACGTAGAACTGGAAAGGATGATTTCGGAGCAGCTGGATCTACTAGATATACTGGATCTACTGGGTCTACGGAATTTACGTATGTCTCTGTGTTGAAAAATACAGGAACATCAAATGCAGCACTGCCATCAGATGGGAAATAGTAACGATCATCCTTTTTAGTAATCTCAGAAGCACGGCACATCCAATCAGCGAAGTCCTCAATTCCGTTTGGAAACTTCTTCACTCGCCATGAAATGCGTTCCTCAGCAGGATATTCAAAACTTGTAGTAATCTCTTCTGAAAACAAATCCGATAGGTTATCAATGGCAATAGACGAGTATACTACAGGCGGAACCGCATCTGGATAGCTGACCGGACAAATGAGTTGAATTGGATACCTTTTTTCGGCCATAGATTAAGTGCTTTAAGGTAGGGGAAGCGGAATGAAACTCGTAGAAGCACATAGGGTTATGGTTCCTACTTTTTTTGTGACACTGTCGTAGGCATAGAACGAAATCGGAACCGCTGTAAGGTCTGGCATGGACGCCTTATCCGGTCTATACATCGGTGCTGGAGCGAATGGAATATCAAATGATCTAGTTTGAACAATGCCGGAATTACGATCATCCTGCGCCGTTCGTGTTCCGCCCTTATTGAGGTCTGCAACAGTTGCTTTGATGAAATCTTTCAACTCAGACTTCGCTTTATCCTCTACTGCATTTTGTTGTCGGACCTCTTCTCGACGATCTTCGACGGCGTCCCTAAGTCTTCCAGTAGAGATACCAGTCGGCAATCTACCCAAGCCTAAACGAGAAGCCTCTTGTCTCAGATTCTCCCGTTCGGTCTTGCTAGCTGATTTATCAGATTGCGACGTAGCGACTTGTCTATCTTGTAGGGTTTTATTTCTAGTGGCTGCGGCAGCAGCTTTCTCAGAAGCCTTTGCCACTTTCGCAATTTCTCGTTTGGTTGTTTCTTCGGACATGGTGATGTATTATTTGAACACCGAGGCGTCTAGGACAACGGCGGTGCATTTAGCGTAACCCCAGTTATAGGGCTCAACCGTCGAGCGCATAAGATATTTCCCAGCTCTAGGGATATCCGGCGGAGAAGTTGCCGCGAGTGAGGAAGGGCTTACTCTCCCCTCTACTTCTTTTTTCGCAGTTTTCTTTAGATCTAGACTAGGGAAGTTCGTGCCTACCCAATAGGCTGTTGCCGTAGCTTGTGCTGTAACCTTTCGAGTTGTTTCTGCAATACTTATACTTGCGTGGAGCGTAGCGGGTAGTGTGACGACATTTACGTCAAGGTTGGTGTCATATCCCTCCCCTAAAGTCGAACCTTTCTCTGCCATGTAATCAGTTTTAGTGCCTCTAACAGTCGCGGTACCAGAGGCTGAGCATTGTACTCCGACCTTAACGCCTTTGCATATAATGTTATTTGATACAGGCTTAAACATCGGCCAACTCAGTGGAGCCCCAACTCTTGCTTTTATCTGGGCCTCCGTTACTTTGTTATTATTCATTCTAACGAAGAAAGCGTGAACCGTAACCGGAATACTCACCCCTACGGGTTGTTCGATTTCAATATCGAGTGAGGGCCTCACCGTAGCACTGGCAGCGGCAGATGATCCTTCAGATCCGCTTAGGGATGCGTTCTCTCCAGTCGCAAAACCACTCCAATCAGCTACTGTTTCTGCCGTAGACTCATCCGCACTCCACGCTATGCTAATGCTCTTTAAGATCTTAGGCAGGTCAACATCCATTCTTGAGGGAATCTCAATCATGTAATTGTCTAATGCGGTCGTCGGCGGATAAGTAACCGTCCTTAGCGAGCGATCTTGATTTATAGCTTTATACGATGTATTAGCTGAGCCAGTACTAATATCAGTAGAGGGGACAAAAGTCTCTACGGTCATAACTTGAGCTGACAGTTCTGGATTCCATGCTGTGGAAACGAGCGTGGGCCATTCATCGACTTTGACGGTCTCCCGAACGTAGTCGCCGTTGCCTAAGTCCGTGACGCTGCTCTGAGCGATCAGAAGGCCAGTCTCCACATCGAGCTTCTCCGACGAGTAGGTCTCTTCGATATTACCGACAGTGGTTTCAACGTAGCTACGTTGACTAAGGAGCTTCTTGCCTGCCGCAGCTTTCCGATTACTCGAAATGGTTTTGACGAGTTTTACGTCAGGGTTGATCTGCTCTTCGGAAGCCTGTAGAAGATCCGTGCCTAAGGCGGGAGTCTCTGCCTTACCCTCAACGATATTTTCGGTGGTGATCCTAGGAATCAACGCCCTGAATTTATCCGGCATCAGATCAGGAACCTGAGTAGACAAAGAGACGTAGTCATCCAGCAACGCAGTCTCGACGTAAGTGTGAGTCTCCAGAACGTAGTGGGAATCCAGCTCCGTCTGTTCCGTCTTCTTCTGCTGCTTGTCGAAGAAGATGTAGGACACGCCGTCGAATACTCCTGCCGGAACATCCGGCATCGCGTCTTTGAACGCCGGAACGGACGCATCGAATTCTGCGCGGGGGGTGACGTATTCGCGTAAGACAATCTTGAACTCGCGATTCCCGCCGATATTCCGGTAGCCGGAAGAGAAGTTGTAGAGATCCTGATTCTCACGATCCGCAGCGTAGAAGAACTCAAAGATCTCGTTACGCTCGATGTCAACGGGCTTGATGAAGATCAGCTTGTGGTGCGGCCACTTGACAGCGTTTGGGTGCGGTGTTCCGTATGCAGGAAAGTCGGAGCGGTTACAGTCACGGATCTCGCTGAAAAGGACATCGGTCGTAAGCGGAGTCGGAAAGATCTTCCGGTCCTGCCTATACGGGGCTTGTGGTAGGGCTGAGACTGGCATGATTTTAGATTAGAGCAATTACTGATACATTCATAGCGTCTACAGTCGTGCTATTTGCGGCATCAAGATTTGTAACAAATAATTCAATAAATTCAGTAGTAGTTAGCTCAACGATACACTGGCATGACCCGTGAGTTAAATTACCCGCACCTGTAGCCGTTACTACAACACTTGATGAACTTAATTGGTTCCCGCCATTCGTGTAGAATACAAATTTATAATCATTTCCACTAGTCCCGTGGAAGCTTACTGTCGCAGATATAAAAAACCTACGAGTTGCAGTTCCCGTATACGTTAGCCGATTATTAAATGGATGCGTAAAGTTAGTTAGATAATTACTTGTTGTTGTCCCAGAAACTTTATAGAAATTGCCAGTTGAGCTTATTGTTGTTGGGGCGATTGACGAGATAGAATACTCACCGTATGCAGATTGATTAACACCAGTTCCGCCGTTTACAACGGGCAAGACGCCAGTAACGCCAGTTGTCAAAGGCAAGCCAGTGCAGCTAGTGAGGACACCGGAAGTAGGCGTTCCCAATGCTGGAGTAATTAAAGAAGGGCTTGTTTGCAACACAGCAAGACCCGATCCGGTGGCGGATGAAGATCCAGTTCCGCCGTTTCCGATGGCTAATGTACCGGAAACGTGCGAAGCTAATCCGACTTTTCCATAAGCTGGTGGTGATCCCACCCCACCAGACAGGAGGACGTTGCCTGTTGCAACGTCTGGGAGTTTGCTTAGGGCATTGGCTGCGCTCGCGTATAAGACGTCACCGATAGTGTAACCCGTTTGTCCGGTTCCACCGTAGATGGCAGGCAATGCTCCGGTAAGGGTGGTTGTGCTGAGATTGATTGATACGCCTCCGAGAGTTCCTCCGGTGATGGCGACGGCACTGGCTGGTTGAGTGGACATCGTGCCGAGACCCAAAGCAGATATAGCCGCACCCGTATTGGCACTCCCGATAATGCTGCGCCCTACGGCGGTGCAGCTAATCGGGGCTACTGCACCAGTAACGTCGGATGAGTTCCCTAATACGGTGTTCGCTGTGATAGATACGAGTTTGCCGATGGGCAACGTGGCATCAGTGATCGCAGCAGGAAGAACCGCGCCGACACCGATCTTGTCGGAAGTCACTGCTCCGGTTGCAATCTTCCCTTCGGTGACGTTCAGGTTTGCAATCTTGTCAGTGGTGACGTTGGCGTCCAAGATCTTCGCTGTGGTTACGTTGGCATCAAGGATCTTGGCAGTGGTGATATTAGCGTCCAAGATCTTTGCAGTAGTCACAGCGTTGGCTGCGATCTTTGCAGCTGTGACGTTGGCATCTAGAATCTTGGAGGTGATAACCGCATTGTCAGCTAATTCAGCAGACGTGATCGTTGTGGGGCCAACCGAAGCGTAGCCTACATCGGAAATAATAAGGGTGTATGTATCAGAGGGCATAGGGTTAAACGTCGTTGGTTGCTTGTGGTCTTACCGAAACCGATCCGTAGAGGAGCCTACGCCGAACGGAGTTGATGTCCGCGAAAATATCGTATTCGTAGAGGCCAGTTCCGGCTCTGAGAGTTTTGGTGAGGGTCTTGGAGAGGCTCAACGTAGCGATTCCTGCGAGCGGAGTGGTCAATGCAGCTGTAAACGTCGTCGCTTGGGCTTTGGTTTTGACGTCCCGAATATCCGCATAGAAAGTAGCTCCAGTGATATTGACAGGAGTGATCCCATCAGCCTGCCGGATCGTAAGCACGAAGCTGTAATCCGCTGCACGGTCTAAAGTGATGTCGTAATTTGCTGCGAGCATGGCAAGTTGGTTTAACCCGTTACGCCTTTATAGAAGATAGCTGGTCCGCCAGTAATCGTTCCGCCTGTGAATAGCGTGTTGATGGTTACGCCAGCAGCGACAGCACCAACGGTTCCAGAAGAAATCAACGGAGTCGTTAAAGTAGTGGCCGTGATTGCTCCCAATGCAGTCATTGACACGTATTCGCCAGCGGCAAGAGTTCCACCAGTAGTGACGATCACAGCACCGCCGCGACCCGAGTTTTGTTTAAGGATATAGTCGGACATAAAGTTAATCTAAAGGGGTTAGGGATTAGTTGGTGGGGTGTAAGTCAACACGTCCCAGAGGATATAAACGATTATCAGAACCCATTGTGCAAGGATCATTTGTCGGAGTGGGTGATCGTTTTGAGGTTCTTCATAGTGCTTCAAGTTCAGTTTGAGTTTCGTCAATCTCAGTTGCAATTTCGGGCTTAGGTTCTTCGGTCAATGGTAGTGCTACAATGAATTGGCTACCATCGAAACTGATATTAGAAGGAAGTTCGACAGGTGCGCGGACGGTTCCGAACTCGGCAGAATCAAGCGCGGAATTGACTGCTTGTCCGAATGCTGTGTTGCCAGAGAACATTTCCAGCGTGGCGGGGATGCTATGATTTAGAACAGCAGAAAGCCTCTCAGTTGGAAGCACATAGAACTGGTCATAGCACTGGCGAAGCGTCAGCGCGGAATGGTTAGCAGCTTCAAGTGCGCGAAGGATTAAAGAATCTTTGAAGGCGAGATCCTTTTCGAGTTGGGTGCGTTCGGTAAATAGTGGCATAAGGTTAGAGTGATGTTACAGTTTCCCAAGTTGTCCCATTATGGACGTTCAGCTTGTTCGTTGTCGTATTGTAAACCATCAATCCAGCTGGAACACTGGTGATTGCATCGCGCTGAGTTGTGGTCATACGCGGTGGAAGAAAGCCTTGGGTTGTGCTGCTGATTTCGAGCTTGGCTTTTGCGCTTGGAGTCGCGGTCCCCATCCCGACGCTTCCAGCGTAATTGACGCATAGATCGGATGCAGATCTACCATAGACGGTCATGAACGCATAAGGCGAACTAGCTCCGACAGTAGAGTATCCAATAAGTGCTGAATTTGAACTGGTCAGGCTTTTTCCGACGCTAAAATACACGTCTCCAGTTGAACTAGCAGCCAACAATGACGCGACCGAAATTGATCCGCCTGTAGATGAGGTGGACGCGACTATTACTCCTGTGGAGTTTGATCCGCTGACTGTGATCGAGCTTGCAAAAGTTGGACTTGTTGCAAAAACAAGCGAGCCTGATCCGGTTTCATCCGTAACAGCCGCCGCGAGGTTTGCACTGAGTGGAGTGGCGAGAAATGTTGCGACTCCAGTCCCGAGTCCTGAGACGCCAGTTGAAATCGGAAGCCCTGTGCAGCTTGTAAGAGTGCCGCTTGCTGGCGTGCCGAGTGTTGGAGTAGTCAGCGTCGGACTTGTGAGCGTCTTGTTGGTAAGCGTCTCTGTGCCTGTAAGTGTTGCCAATGTGCCGCTCGTCGGCAATGTGACACTAGTCGATGCCGTCGTCGTCAGAGTCAGCGCAAAGTTGCCGCTCGTAGTCAGATTATTCGCAAGCGAAAGATTGCCAGACAGAGAAACTGTTCGGGCTGTGCCAGTTCCGTCTTTGATACCGAATCCACCTGTGGCACCATAAATTGCAGTGCGTCCTGCTACAAGCGTCGGCGCAGTGCCTTGCAGCATGACAAAATGCCCAGCCGCACCTCCTGTCGGAATGCTGGCAAAGTGTCCGGTGTTGGTAGCATCGCCGCTGACGTTTGCTGTGCCGTCGAAGGGAAGTCCGAAGATATTCCGTGACGTAGCTAGCGCGGTTGCCGTGGAGACGTTTGAGGTAGTCAGGGCGAGCGTGCCATTGGCGTCTGGAAATGCAATGGCACGATCTGTCGTTTGAGTTCCAGATAATGTTGTAGTTCCAGCACCCGATGCGATTTTTAACGTGCTTGAAGTTTGAATCCAACCGCCGCCATTTGTGGAGATATATGCATTTGTTCCAGTCGTATAAATAGATGCATTTGTTCCAAATGTTCGGATTGCTCCTCCAATTCCGCTTGTTTGAATGTAAGCATTTTCTCCAGAGGTGCTGATGCTGGCATCTAATCCACTTGTAGATATTCCTGCGTCTGATCCGATTGTCGATATGGCTGCGTTGGTTCCGGTTGTAGAGATTGCACCTGAGTTGTTGATTGTTACAACGGTTCCTCCAGCATTTGCGCCTTCAAATATATTTCCGTCATCTGTGATTGCAACAACTGCTGTATCGCTAGCAGAATACGCTTCTAATCCTCTGTAAGAATTACTATATGCTGTTACTCCAACTCCATGATCGCTAAATCCTGAAACTGCATTGCCGCCGGGAGCGTAACCATTTACAGCCGTATAAGCACCATCTGGAACCTCTGCATATACTGCTCCAGTGAAGGAAGCACCTGACAAATTGGCTTTTAGGTTTAGCGCGGTCTGCTGTGCCGTAGAGACTGGTTTGTTTGCGTCGGAGGTGTTATCGACGTTTCCTAATCCAAGGTTTGTCCGTGCCGTTGTGGCATTGGCGATATCTGAAAGGTTGTTGGCGCGAGTCGGGAAAAGCGTCGTGAAATACGTGAGCAACGTAGCCTTGATATTCGCCCATGTGACCTTCTTCAGCGCGTTCGATGCTGCCGAGTCGGTCAACGGTATGGTGTCCGCGTCAACTGGAGTCGTTTTCGCTGTCGCTGCGGTTAGGACTGCGCCGACATTTGCGTTCGTCACGGTCGCATCGGAGCCTGCTGCTCCGGCTGGACCAGTTGCTCCAGTTGCACCAGCAGGGCCAGTTGCTCCAGTTGATCCGGCTGGACCAGTAGGACCGCTCAGGGTAATCGAGAGCGTTGTGCCGTTGACCACTGTCAACGGATACTCAGTCGTGCTAAGCGATAAGGATACGTCAGCCATTTAGGTCAAGTATGTGATGTTGGCGGTGACTCCAACGTCGCCGTAGAGTAGTTTGTGCCGGAGACCGCCCGCATCAAACCAGAAGAAGTCCCACTTGTAACGCTTGTTTACGTCCAGCGTCAAAGTCTGCGTGTCCGTCAAATCGAACTTCAGTGTGCCGTCGCCCAAAGAAGTAATGGTGAAAGCCGCAGCCAAAGGCTTGCGGTCAGCTTCGCGGATCTCCGCTTTGCCGTAAGGCGAAACAAGAGTAACTGGAACCTCCAACGAATCCAGAATCCTCAATGTAAAATTGAAATCCTCTCCCTTAGGGATGGCAAGATCGTATTTGGCGGCGGACATTACGTCGGATAATGTAGGGTAATCCAGACGTAATGTCAAGTTGCGGTAAAGAGTATACCACAGATGATCGCAAGCGATTAACGCTTGCCTTTGCCCATAGCTTTCTCAATGGCGACCATGAAACCGCCGCCGCCGCCTCCTTCACCTTCACCTTCACCTTCACCGCCGCCGACTTCTCCCTCAGGAGCTTCGTGGCGCATTGATCCATCTGGACCCATTCCTTCTTCGCCTTCCATCTCACCTTCTTCTTCTGGAGCGGGGAGGTCGATGCCATCGATGGCGATTGGCAAGAGCATACCGTGCATGACGGTAAACTCTACTGGAACAGTGAACATTTCTCCTTCGTTCTTTACGGGAACTTTGAAGCCTTCTGGGATATTGATCATTCCGTGCATAAGTATTATTTGCGTTTAGCGTTTTCCATTTGGCGATACCATTGCAGAGCAACTTGGGTATCCGATTTGCCAGCAAGATCTGGATTGCTCTTGAGAAGATTTTCGATTTCAGCTTTGCGAGCTACGTCTACGCGTGACTTAGGATCGAACGATGTGCCCGTGGCCTTTGCGAAGAGTGCGTCCATGTCGCGCTTTGGTCCAGCAGCAGCAGCGGGTGCGGGTGCGGCAGCGGGTGCGGCAGCGGGTGCGGCAGCGGGTGCGGATGAGGGGAGATTAGCAGCCAAAGCAGCCGGAGGAGCTGCCATAATAAATCTTTTCAACTCTGCTTGCTTTTCAGGAGTAGAGACATCCAGTGGTTTAGGGGTAGCAGCGGGCTTTGGGCTGCTTTGGTCTGGAGCAGTTTTGCTTGCTGGTTTTTCGTATAACGATTGATCGACCGCTTGAGCGAGAGCTTCATCGCTCACTGGCCTTCCAAGTTCTTTGAAAGTGTTCAAAAGCTTTTGCCTAACCGAAAGGTATTTCGGATAAGCTGATACACTAGCTCTTTCCTCTGGCGATGCGGTCTGCATCTCTTGGCGACCTTTGAAAGGAGAAGTTCGCGTTCCGATTTGATTTCCAGCGGCTTTTAGTTCATTGAACAGATTGAAGGCCCGATTAGCTGGGTTGGACGACCGCATGCCTTTGCTAAATCCAGCTCCTTTTGGTCCGAGTTGTCCCTCAACGCTGTCGAGAAAACCTACGTAATCGTCTGTGACTTTTGGGGGAGCGAGAGGTAATGCCGCCATGTTAGTAGTGAATTAAGAGTAAAAAGAAAGAGGTTCCCGTATCCTGTTTCAAGATGCCTGCTGCGGGAGTCGAGAAACAGGATACGGGATTGGGGGTTTTAGGATACGCGATACCAGCTAGTGCCGTTGCTCAGGAAGCGAGCAGATACAGTAGTAGCGATTGTGGTCGATCCAGCACCGAGTGTAGGTGCTGTAGCACTACCACTATTTGAGTTGATAATAATCAGCTCACGTAGGACTCCACTTGCGGCGGGGAATGTAAGTGTGCAAGTAGTTCCTCCAGTAAGCACTGTGACACGGTTCACAACAGTGAACGAAGCAGCAGCACTAGTGGAAATAGTATCGGTAGAAAGAATACCACCGTAACCAGTCAATCGGTTGTTAGCAGAGATGAGGCTAGTGATAGAGGCCGTCTTCGGTTTGCGAAGAGCATTACTGAAGACTTGTAGGAGATCGGCTCCAGCAAGATCTGCTGCTGCAATCGGGGCAATAGTGGGGGCGTCGTCGAGCGTGGGCATCGTTTAAGTAGGTAAAGGATGAAGCTAAGGGGTTCCCTTTTACAGGAACCCCTTAGCGTTTAGGGTTTAGGCAGCAGGGGTGGTGCTGGTGCGCTTGAAGAGGATCACGTAACCGAATTCGGTTTTGATCGGCTTCGTTGCGCTTGCCAGAATACCACGGAAGAAACCATTCGTACCATCAGGGTTGTAGATTTCGTTGAGGATGTTAGTCCACTTGAAATCACCGCGATAGTTGACGGGATTGAAGGTTAGGCCATTGGAACCACTCATTGGGTTTGGAATCTGAGACTCCATAACTTGTGGGTGGATCACGTAAGCTGCTTCGTATGTAGCCGTATCGTATGCGCTATTGTAAGTGGTGATACCGCTCGCTGCCGTATAGGGCTGAATGCGAACCAAGCAACCAGCGGGTGCGCCGTTCGATGCAGTTCCGACTTCAAAGCGCGGAGCGAGATCGTCAACCAGATGGTAGAACCCACGGAAGGACTTCTCAACACCCAATGGAGCAATCAGATCGCTAACCTTTGCGTTGTTGTAGCGAACATCGTCGCGGAAGCCAGCCTCAGTCTGAAGCGCATAAGAGGCTTCCGAAGAAACGACAAGCGCAAAAACAGGGCGACCGTTTTCTTTACCATATGACTCCGAAGCAGCTCCTTTACGGACCAACTGGAAGTAGATCTGATCAAGGATCTTATTCGATACGTTAGCCGTTGGGGTGACGTCAGCGGCACTAGCACCAGACTTCGTGATTTTAAGGCCAGCAGCTGCGCTATTACCAACGGTTGCAAGCGTAACACCTTCTTTGAGGTCATTAGCAAGATCGTCCGTAGCACCACCATTACAAATAGTAGTGAGGATTGGAGTTCCAGTGGTAAGACACGGAACAAGATTGGCAGACGTCTTGTCATACTCGTCGCGATAGCGGTTTTCCCACGTATAGCGGCTCGACTCAGTCATCAAGTCCATGATGGCGCGAAGCTGTTCGGTGCGATAAGCAGCGAAGCGAAGGTCTTCAAGCGAGATACGCGGCGACTCGATAACAGCGCGTGAGATGCTGTAGTTCTTGAGTTGCTTGCTGAATTGAACGTATGCGCGGTTATCTGTAGAACCAGTTCCACGGGGGCCTTGAATGTCCGAAGCAGCATCTTTGAGAAGCTGATCTTGCGAAGAAGTGCTAAAGGAGTTCGCGTTGCTGTTGAGCGTGCCCAACGATGCCCAGTTCACGCCAACGGTGGAACCGCCAGCAGTGGTCGTTGGGATCGTGCGGTCATACACAAGAGTCGTGAGCTGATAGCCCATGCCTTCAGGGAATGCGGATTGTTTGATCAAGTCCATCCAAGGCGACGTGTGAAGCGTGCGCTTGTAGATGTCTTGTCCGATGCGGTTTGCCTCTTCGGCAAGAATGGTGTTGATAGCACTGACGCCAGTGCCGAGATCGAAGGTGTTAGCCATAAAAGTAAGTTGGAAAGAAGTTGAACAGAGTTGGTTGTTGGAACTGAAGCGGTGTTTTTACACTGTATTCTTAGAACTAATTGAGGGCTAGAGCAACCGGACAGAGTATAGTTTCGAGCGCAGAGTCTCTTGACTTCGTTTCTTTCTGTAGAACTAATTGAGGGCTAGAGCAACCATTGAAACTTACGTCAGAAAGAAAATACAAAAAAAGGGTGCTGTTGTCAACACCCTTTTTTGATTGGTTTGCGTAATGAGTAATCAGCCGCCGAACGCTCTATTGATCGCATCCGTAAAGCTGACATCTGATCCCGCTGTGCTGCGCGATCCCGACGGCGATGGCAAACGGCTCGATCCCGTTCCCGAGATACGCGGTTCTGCGCCTTCGAATTCTGCCAGTCGGTCTGTCAGCGACTCGATTTCCTTCCTCTGGCTGATGTATTCACGGACCATGGCTGGCAGAAGCTGTGCCGATACCGCGTTGTAGGCGAAGTCGACCGGATGGATTACCGACGGATCGCTTTGCGCTGCCTTTTGCTGGATTCGCTGGATTCCTGCATCGTCGAGCTTGTCGAATGTCTTCAAGAACGGAAGTTTTTCCGTAATCCGCTCCATGACGTTGCGCGTTACGTTCTCCCGAAACTTTGCCCGTTCGGCCAGTTGGGCGTTATTGCGGGATTCCTCCAGCATTTCGGCTTCGCGTGCCGCTTCTTGCACGTTTTCGTAGAGTTCTGCGCGCCGTGCGAGAATCGGGTTCACATCCTCCATCAACTTGTAGATGCGGGCTTTATCCCGATCCGAAGCGTGGCTCATTACTTCCGAAAGGCGTTCATCTTGCAACTCCGTGTCGGAAAGAGCAAAAATATCGATGAGCGCGTTGGTAT
>Ga0209297_1000833_pt1 | contig 18893 bp, 15 predicted proteins | sample S_130805_MF_Meta_FD_187322 | JGI IMG/M metagenome (GOLD analysis project Ga0209297, IMG submission 187322) | Freshwater microbial communities from Lake Simoncouche, Canada to study carbon cycling - S_130805_MF_MetaG (SPAdes) (version 2) | ecosystem: Environmental > Aquatic > Freshwater > Lake ...
CGAGTGGGCAGCAAAGGGCCAATAGGGATGAGAGGAACTCATCAACTCTTACATGCTCTGCCATAATCTCACCATACTTGTTCGAGCTACTGAATTCGGGGATTGACGTGAACTTTCATAATGAAAAGTCTGATCTTCGAAAAAGATACCGTCGAGAACGAAGCGAACATGCAGTTGATACTCCTTATTCACATCTCATAAATTCGCATGAGATATCTCTTGCACGAGTTATAGCGAGTTACATTTCATATGGTGACGAACCCAACACTGCTGAACTCAATCAGGCAATTATTGCCTCTGGAAAAAAGTTATTACTACCTCGCATAATCGAAGCAAATGGTGAACCTGGATTGGAGTGGGTTCCATGGAATGGAGATGCACACAATCTTAAAAATCGCGGGAAAATTCTTGAACCAATTGGTCCTGCAGATATCGACCTCAACCAGATTGAAGTTGTCATCGTTCCTGCGTTGCGAGTAGATAGCGATGGTTATCGCTTTGGACAAGGTGGTGGATTCTACGATCGCGCGCTTCCACATCTTTCTGCCTGGACTATTGCGCTGATTTTTCCTGAAGAAATTTCTGGCCAATCTTTACCGCGCGAAAGTCATGACATTCCAGTTAATGCTTACGCGACGTACGACATGGTTGTTCGCTTAAGTTAAGGAATATTGCGAGCCATCACGATTCTTTGAACCTGATTGGTGCCTTCGTAAATTTGAGTTAATTTAGCATCACGCATCATGCGCTCAACAGGGTAATCAGATACATACCCATATCCACCCAAAACTTGAACTGCATCAGTAGTTACTTTCATAGCGACATCGCTTGCAAATGCTTTACTCGCCGCAGAGAAGAATTTGAGATCCTTATCGTTTCGCTCACTCTTTGCCGCTGCCGCATAGGTTAATTGACGAGCTGCCTCGATATTCATCGCCATGTCAGCAAGGATGAATTGAATCGCTTGGAATTCAAAGATCTCTTTTCCAAATTGCTTACGTTCGTGCGAGTACTTCTCTGCTGCATCGAGTGCACCTTGAGCAATACCGAGAGCCTGTGCTGCAATTGTGATGCGTGTGTGATCCAAAGTATCCATCGCGATCGCAAATCCTTTACCGACATCACCGATGCGGCGATCATCTGAAATCTCAACATTGTCGAAGTAGACCTCGCGTGTGGGTGAACCTCTAAAGCCCATCTTCTTCTCAGGTGCACCAAATGAAATTCCTGGATCTGATTTCTCTACAATGAAGGCTGTAATTCCCTTAGATCCTTTACTTGGATCAGTCTGTGCAATCACTGTGTAAAACTCAGAGACTCCAGCATTTGAAATCCACTTCTTGCTTCCATTGAGAAGCCATCCCTCAGATGTCTTCTCGGCCTTTGTCTTTAACGCAGCGGCATCTGATCCCGCCTCAGATTCCGAAAGGCAGTAAGAAAAACCTTTTCCTTTGGCGAGCTCAGGGAGCCAACGCTTCTTCTGCTCTGTATCTCCACCGATGATCAATGGAAGTGAACCTAATTTATTTACAGCAGGGATGAGAGATGATGAAGCACAGACGCGAGCGACTTCTTCAATAATAAGTACAACGGCTAGAGCATCTGCACCTTCTCCGCCAAATTCAGCTGGCACGTGTGCTGCATGCAGATTAGCTTTGATCAGGGCATCTGAGGCTTCTTGAGGAAACCGATGATCTTCATCGACAGCATGTGCGTGAGGTGCGATCTCTTTTTCAGCCAGAGCACGGACGCTTTCGCGCAGCGCTTGATATTCACTTGGCAGTGTAAATAGATCGCTCGTCATTTACTTCTCTTCCTTTGTATTCAGTGATTTTAAATACTCGTTGTACTGTGCAAGTTCATCTGGTTCACCCATCGCAGCTTTACGTTCTTCATTGCGATCAATGCGTCGGGCCTCTTTCGCATCATCACGCATCCAAAGAATAAAGGTTGCAATCAAGGCAAGAATAATTGGAATCTCGCCCATTGCCCAACTGGCGCTTGCCCCCGCACGTTGGTCATCCAAAATCCCTGAGCCAAGCCAAGGAATGTTCTGCGATGAGTAGAAACCTTTATCGATCAAGGTTGTGGTTGCGAGGAGGGCAATCGAGAAGAAGGCATGTATTGCCATCGCTGCAAAGAGAATCACAATGCGGACTAAGTGATGAATGCGTCGTGGGGTTGGATCTACACCGATAACAATCATAAAGAAGAGGAAGCCAGCCAGTATGAAGTGGATATTCATAAGTAGGTGCCCTGCATGGCTAGCCATAAGTGTTCCGAAGAGATCTGTGAAGTAGAGAACAAAGAGTGATCCATCAAAGAGTGCGAGGGCAATAATTGGATTGGTAAAGAGAGTTCCAATACGTGAATGTAAGAGTGCAACAAGAATTGCCCGCGGACCACTCTCAGTCGATGTTCGCCCTTGTGGCAAAGTTCTTAGCGCAAGAGTTATCGGTGCACCTAAGACCAGACCAATGGGAGCAATCATGCCAAGTGTCATGTGAGCGATCATGTGATATTCAAATGAGTACATCGCATAAACACCGAAACCACCGCTTGTTGCAAAATCAATTCCAGAGATGCCGAGTGCGAATGCAATCGTGCGACCCACAGGCCACGCATCTCCACGCTTTTTGAGAATGACCACACCTTTTATATAGAGCGCCACAGCAAGAACGAGTAGACCAATAAAGAAGATATCTGGTTCGTAGGCCCAGAGAATGCGCGAGAAGGTAGGTGCGGCAGGAATAACGGGCTCAATCACTCGATCTGGGCTTGCATTCAAGGATAACCAAACTCCGATTGCAGTTACCCCTGCCATCAAAATAACTTCTGCAGTAATTAAACGAGTTAGTCCGAGCCAATCAATTTTTTCCCGAAGAGATAAGTTCTTACGGTGCAGGTAGCCAATAAATATCAGTACACCAGTCAGAATTGTTTTAAGAATAATGACGCGCGCGTAGGTCGTATCCCAGGCATCGCGGAAATTCAAATGTACCCACGCATTAATCAAGCCGCTGAGTACAACAACAATTGCTGCCCACAGCGCTATCACGCTAAATCGCGGAACTGCCATCTTTCGATCGTCAGGTGAGAGAAAAAGCAGCGCTAAAAGGCCACCAACCCAAAGAGTTAATCCAGCTACGTGAAGGAGCATCGAACCAGTTGCCAGCGCATGTGAAACACCAGATGCCGAGTGACTTTCAAGGGCAGGTGCGGCTATCGCCACGAGTGATATCAGAAGAAGAAAGAGCGCAGGAATCACACGTTTCAAATACAGAATAGAGAAGCCAACAAAAAATGCCACAAGTGCTTGCGCGAATAAATATTTGCCGATGGTGATTTGAGTGACAAAGCCACGAATCGTGGTGGCATCTAGTACATCTGCAAATCCAGCTCCAAGAATATTGGCAAGGGTTGCAATAATGAATGTTCCTGATGAGAAAAACCAGATTAATCCGATTATCGATGCTTTTCTTCGTAGAGCTAAAGAATTCGCAGAGAGGCTACCTTCTGTATTGACTGTAAGAAGGCTCATCGCAAGTAATAGCCCTACGACAGCAAAACTAGAGAGAAAGCTGAGATATTTTGAGAGTGTCAGCAGCACTTCCACCATGTTGACTATCTCTCTTTAAAGATCTTACGTGCGTATGCGCCCATTCCAACAAGTACGAGAATGGAAAGTCCGAGTAAGAATATTACAAAGAGATTAGTTCCAAAATTGCTTCCGACTGGTTCACTCGTTGCCGAAGCTGATGGTTGTGGTGCTGCACTTGCAGATGGTGTAGAAATTACAATTGCTGAATATGTAAAAGTAAAAGATCCTTCGAGTGGAATATCTGCCTCAGCAAGTAAGAGATAGGTAACTTTATAAAGTCCAGATGTTTCCAGCGGCTTCATCTCTGCAACAGCATCAGTTCCAAGAACGGTGAGAATTCCAGTATCGACTCGCTTACCATTTGGATCGGTAACGACGATTTCATTTCCTTCTTCAATGAGTGGCAATTCTGTAGTGATGGTGACTGCACTTGGCCCAGCTTTTAACGTCGAGCCAGCAATGGGTGATGTTGCGACCAATGTATTGGCTTGTGCGGCAGGGGCACATAAGAAAGTAATAAGGGCTGCGGTTGCGAGTATCGCCTTGCGATTGCTCTTCACTCTATGCCTCCTGGCCCATTAGCCTGCGCCTCAATTCGCTTCTATGATCTCACTTCTTTAGACTATGCATCTACCCCAAGCGGGTTTAATTTTTAAGAATCTTCAATATTCGAAGGGAATGTGACGATGCCTACATATCAATACGCGTGCATTGCCTGCGATCACGCCTTCGAAGCGGTGCAATCCTTTTCCGACGATCCGTTAACTATCTGCCCAGAATGTAAGGGTGAAGTTCGCAAGGTGTATTCAAGTGTTGGCGTTGTATTTAAAGGTTCTGGATTTTATAAAACAGATTCAGCCAAACCTGCTCCGACTCCCAGCACTGAGTAGAGGGGCAAATCCCTAGTCTTCATGATGGGGTGGCACATCCGCTTTGATATCTTCGTCACGTTTTGTGTCGATGTCCTCACGAGGATCGCGTTCATCTTCTGTTGTGGACGGAAATAAATCGCTCATAAGAATCCCATAGTACATAATTACGCCATGTTTATGCGACTTGGGTCATTTATTGTCGGTCACCGTAAGAGTGTCTTGATTACCTACATTATTACGATACTTATTGCAGGAGGAATCGGCTCACTCTCATTTAGTAGGCTCGACTCAGGTGGGTACTCAGATCTCAACTCTGAATCTGCCAAAGCTGCACATTACATCACCGATACATTTAAAGTTCAGGATCCAGTTGCAATTCTTGTCGTTGATGCCGGCTCACGCTCGGTTGATGATCCAGCAGTTGTTGCTGAAGCCGCATCACTAGAGAAAGAAGTTGCTGCGACAAAGGGAATCAAACGTACACTTTCATATTGGTCTACAGGCGCTGTGCCTTCACTTCGCGCAACAGATGGCAAAGCAGCATTTATCTTTATCTATGCTGATATCGAAAATTATGATTTTGATGGCTACGGGGCAGTTGGAAAGATTGTGGCCGAAGAATTCGACGGTAAGTACAAATCTCTCGAAGTATATGCAGGTGGTGGCGCAGTAGTCACAGATGCAATTAATTCAAAAATCAAGACTGACCTCTTACTCGCTGAGGGAATTGCTATTCCTTTGACCTTTATCTTGCTCGCCTTCGTCTTTGGCGCACTCGTCGCATCTGCGATGCCGCTCGTTGTTGGCGTTGGGGCGATTCTTGGATCATTCTTCTTTACCTATCTATTAACCCTTGTGACCAATGTCAGCGTCTTTGCACTCAACCTCATCACTGGTCTTGGCCTTGGTCTAGGTATCGATTACGCCCTCTTGATCGTTAATAGATTCCGAGAAGAGATGCATCATGGCAAGAGCGTAGAAGAAAGTGCCATCATCACCGTGGGCACCGCTGGAAAGACGGTCTTCTACTCTGGCATGGCTGTCATGGTTACATTAAGTGCACTCCTCTTATTCCCACTTAACTTCCTTAAATCTTTTGGTTACGCCGGCGTTGTCGTCACTCTCTTTGCAATCTTTGGAGCACTTATCCCGCTACCTGCACTCTTGGCAATCCTTGGTAAGCGAGTAGATAAAGGTGTGACTCGTAAAAGTGGACTCACACCAAAAGAAGATGGACGCTGGGCAAAAACTGCACGCTTAGTGATGGCTCGTCCAATTCCGGTAGTTGCCGCTTCTCTTGCCATCTTAATTGTTATGGCCCTTCCTATCGCCAATATTGCATTTGCACAGGTTGATTCGCGTGTACTTCCAGAGTCAAACCGTGCTGCAGTGAGCTCGGCGGTGCTCAATGACAGATTCACAAGTTTCGAGGGAAGTCCTATCGAAGTCATTCTTCCTGATGGCGAAGGTCGCGAAGATTCACTTTATTCTTTCTTGACTAACGCAAAGACTATCGATGGAATCACCCGAGTAAGCGCACTTGAATATGTAGGAAAAGATATTCGCGTTCAGATAATTCCGGGAACAAGCTCCAGGTCACAAGATGCCGAAAGACTCATTAAGGAATTACGCGCACTTGAAAAGCCAGATGGTCTCATCATTGGTGGAGCCGCAGCTGACTTCACTGATTCGCAAGGAGGTATCGCACGAACTCTTCCGTGGGCGCTCGGCTGGATTGGTATCACCGTATTTATCTTGATCTTCGTATTTACCGGATCAATCATCTTGCCGATTAAGGCAGTGATTCTTAATGGTTTATCTCTTATTGCAACGCTAGGTGTAATCACATGGATCTTTATCGATGGCCACCTCAAGTGGCTCGTTGGTGATTTCACAGTGACAGGAACGCTCGACACTGGTTCAGTAATTTTGGTAGCCGTTGTCGTCTTTGGATTATCAATGGACTATGAGCTCTTCTTACTTTCACGAATCAGAGAAGAACACTTGCTCGGAAAATCTAATATTGAATCAGTAGCCGTCGGACTTCAACGTTCTGCACGCATTATTACAGCCGCAGCTCTGCTTCTTGCAGTGGTATTCGCAGCATTTATTTCTAGTGGTGTTACCTCAATCAAGATGCTCGGCTTCGGAGTCGCATTTGCAGTGCTTCTCGATGCCACACTTGTGAGAGCTCTCTTAGTTCCCGCACTCATGCGTCTCTTCGGAGAACGCAACTGGTGGGCCCCTAAGTCTTTGCGCAGATTTACTCTCACCCACTAAGAGGGCTTACGCTGAGGGCATGGATCTCATCGCCACCCTGCAATGTGCAGATCAACCTGGAATCGTTCACGCGATGACCAGCGCCATTCTTGCATGTGGCGGAAACATTATTGAAAACCAGCAATTCACAGATGAGCCAACAAATACATTTGTTATGCGCACTCGCTTTGAAATAACACAGGGAATAGATGTCGCGCGAAAGAGTCTCAACGAAGGTCTTGAAAAGTTTTCGCCCAGCCTCCACATCCGCCCAACCGAAAGCAAGCCACGTGCGCTTGTCCTTGTTACTAAAGAGAGCCACTGCCTGCGAGATCTGCTCTATCTTCTTGAACTCGGGGAGCTTCCCATCGAGATTCCTGTCGTCGTTTCAAATCACGAAGATCTTCGCTCGCTCGTTGAATCCCACGGCTTCACATTTATTCATCTTCCAGTAACTTCCAGCACCAAAGTCACACAAGAGAAAGAGCTCCTCGCGCTGATTCAACAGCATTCCATTGATTTCGTTGTCCTTGCTCGTTATATGCAGGTTCTATCCAATGATTTCTGCGCAGCCCTTCCTGGACGCATCATTAACATTCATCACTCATTCTTGCCAGGTTTCAAAGGTGCAAAGCCTTATCACCAAGCTCATGCTCGTGGCGTGAAGATCATTGGCGCAACCGCACACTTTGTTACTGCCAATCTTGATGAAGGTCCAATCATCGAACAAGATGTTGCTCATGTTTCGCATACATCAACGCCAGAAGATCTCATTGCACTCGGTCGGGATATCGAGCGACGCGTTCTTGCTAAAGCTGTAAAACTGTATGCACAAGATCGAATCTTTATTGTTGGCCAGCGCACTGTAGTTTTTTCTTAAATTAAACGTATAAAGAAATCACGTGTCCCCGGCGGGAGTTGAACCTGCGACCTACCGCTTAGGAGGCGGTTGCTCTATCCACTGAGCTACGGGGACTTACGTTTACTTGGCAAAGGTTATCGTTAGCGATAACCTACGCTCAATGCGCTCACGAGGAGCGTGCGTAAGAATATCTGAAAGGCCACCCATGAAAGCGCTCGTTATCGGCGCAGGCGGAGTTGGCAGTGCAGTCGCAAATATCGCATCACGTAGACCATTTATTACTCAGATGGTCATTGCCGATCGCAACCTGTCACGAGCCGAAGCCGCAATAACAAAGGTAAAAGATTCACGATTCTCCGCGGCGGAGGTGAATGCTGCAGAACTTGAGGACATACGCGCTCTCATTCGCAAAGCAAAACCGGATATTGTCATTAACGCAGTTGACCCTCGATTTGTAATGCCAATCTTCTTGGCTTGTGAAATCGAAAATACAAATTACATGGATATGGCGATGTCACTTTCTCGTCCGCATCCTCACTACCCAAACTCTGAGACCGGTGTAAAGCTTGGTGACGAGCAATTTGCACGCGACTGGAACTGGGCTGAACGTGGCATCTATGCAGTTGTAGGTATGGGAATCGAACCTGGCATGAGCGATATTTTTGCGCGCTATGCCTCCGATGAACTCTTCTCACGTCTTGATGAAGTCACCGTCTTTGATGGTTCTAACCTCACTGTTGAAGGAGCTGACTTTGCTCCTTCGTTTTCAATCTGGACAACAATCGAAGAGTGCCTCAACCCACCATTGGTATGGGAAGACGGTCGCGGTTGGTACACCACTGATCCATTTAGCGAACTTGAGGTCTTTGATTTCCCTGAAGGAATCGGACCTGTCGAGTGCGTGAACGTCGAGCACGAGGAAGTAGTTCTTATTCCTCAGAAGGTCGATGCTAAAAAGGTTCGCTTTAAGTACGGTCTTGGATCTGAATTCATCTCAACGCTTAAGACAATTCATATGCTTGGTATGGATAATAAAGAGTCAATTAACGTACAAGGCGTTCAGGTTTCTCCGCGAGATCTCCTTGCAGCAGCTCTTCCTGATCCAGCAACTCTTGGTTCACGTATGCGTGGCAAGACGTGTGCAGGAACTTATGTCAAAGGTTTGGATAAGAACGGTAAGCCAAAGGCTGTCTATATCTATAACGTTGTAGACAATGCATGGTCTATGGAAAATTACGGTGACCAAGCAGTTGTATGGCAGACCGCAATCAATCCAGTGATGGCGCTCGAACTTATTCATCAGGGAGCCTGGAAGCCAGAAGGCGTTAATGGTCCTGAATGGTTTGATCCAAAGCCATTCCTAGAACTTCTTGCGACTTATGGAAGTAGTTGGCATATTAGAGATGAAGATACGACAGGAATCGAGATCTAAAGATGGCGAAGTGGGCACTTGTCACGGGCGCAACAGCCGGGATTGGCGAAAGCTTTACCCGTTTGCTTGCATCAAAGGGTTTTAATATTGCTCTTGTAGCCCGTGATGAGGCTCGACTTCACGAAAGAGCAGCTGCGCTTCGTGAGAAGTATGGGGTTCAAACTTTCGTACTTCCTGCAGATCTTGCAACTGCGCAGGGCTGTACATCAGTTGAGGCGTACCTCGATGAATTTGATATCGAGGTATTGATCAATAATGCTGGCTTTGGAATCAATAAAGCATTTACTGCAAGTGATTTGGATGCAGAACAAGATTTGCTTGATGTTCTTGTTCGCACACCAATGCGATTGATGCACGTAATTTTGCCGAAGATGAAGGTGCGCAATAGCGGCACCATTATCAATGTTTCATCTGTTGCAAGTTTTATTGCGGGTGGAACATATAGCGCCTCAAAGTCTTATCTGACTGTGCTTTCTGAGTCGTTACATACAGAGCTCCTTGGAACAGATGTAAAGATCAGCGCTCTCTGTCCGGGTTTTACTCGTACTGAATTTCATCAGCGTGGTCGCATGAAGATGAAGGGTTTGCCCGAGTTTATGTGGCTTGATTCTGACCAGTTAGTCGCTGCTGCGTGGTCAGATGCTCAGTCAGGTAAAGCTGTCAGCGTCCCAGGATGGCAATATAAACTTTTGGTCGGAGTTATATCTAGCACTCCACGTCGCTTTGTTCGTAAGATCGGGATGAATCTTCGTAAACGCCAACGCTGACTCTCACAGGATTTTCACTGATTTTGCCTCTACCTTAGATAGAATTACCGCATTATCTACGGAGGTATTTCATGTTTCGCAAGGTTCTCGCTGCATCAACTGCGGCACTTCTCGTTTCTCTTACTCTGAGCGTTGCTCCAGCACATGCGGCTGTGAAGAACGGAACCCCTTGTACCAAAGCAGGAGCCACAACAAAATCTGGTGGCGTAACCTTCAAGTGCACAACCTATGCGCTGGTAAAGAATTCAAAACTTACATATCGCACAGCAGATTGCATTACGACAGTAAACGCATACTTAAAGGCTAATTCAGCAGTTGCTTCAGCTAAGTCCCAGACAGCAATGACTGTTGCAACATTAGATGAAGCGATTGCAAGCCTTCAGGAGTCAGTGACAGCACTTACTCCGACCGTTGCAGTAGATGTCAAAGTCGAGACAGATCGAATCGCAGCAATTAAGGTCAAGCTTGATGCAATGAAGGCAGACTCGGCAAACTTGGTCAAGAATGCTAAAAATATTAAGGATTATGAGACAGCGATTGCTTGGCGTGAAATAGCGGTAAAGCGCTTGAATAGCCAGATCACTGCATTTAACTCAAAGATCAAGAAGTTGCAGAATGAGAAGAGCGCTGCCAATAACAACCTCTCGCTCATTGAATCTTCAGCTAGCACTGCGCTGATTACTGCAAAAACTATCTGCGGCTAATTAACCAATAGTTACTACTGAAGCAGTTGCCTTAACGGGCAGCTGCTTCAGTGCTGTTGTGGCAGGTCCAACAATATTTTTTCCAGCTAGCGAGAATGTAGCGCCATGAACTTCACACTGCCATTGATTACCAGTTTGAAATAGCTGACCACCTTGATGTGTACACAATAAATTGACGGCTACATATGCCTTGGCAGAACTACGGACAAGTGCGATTGAACGTCCCTGCACATCATCAATGCGAACTACACCGCCGACTTTCTTGAGTGCTGGGTTAGATTTCAGCGTTACTTCAACTTTTCCATTAGCAAGGACTTTAACGCCTGTTGCAGCGACCGCACTCTCTGCTGAGGTAAAGATGCCAACACCAATGAGTGAGAGAGCACATATGGCTGTGCGCCGAGAAATACCTGTCTCTTCATTATTCTGATCCATCTCAGGCTTCCCCTATTCATCCTTGGTTCATTGGCTACAAGACTTATTCGGGTGCGAACTTACCCGATCATGCGGTGGAGCGCACCTGGAATATTTATACTTCATTTAGGGGCACGACTCTTACTCAATGGCCCACAAGTATGGGTAGATCTCGTTGGCTATAACCTGATCGCCCTTGTGGCATGTGTTGCCCTCTTTACCTCACCACGTCATAACGATCCACTGGCGATCGCGTTTTTGGTTTGCGCAATCGCAAGTTGGACATGTGGCTCAGCACTTTCAAGTTTCGGCCACTTCTTTACTCTGCCATCGTCGGCTGAATATCTAGCCAACATTTCATACATACTCTTCTACCCTTTTGCACTCTTGGCCATTCCGCGGGTTCTGAATAAGAGAAAGTCATTGTCGCTGACTGAAATGCTTGATGCTGCAATCTTTGGGCTAGGGCTCACATCTATTGCAACAGCGCTGATCTTCTCGCAAGTTATCTCAGTAGGTAGCGGTCAGAGTTTCTTTGAGCTCTTCTATCCGATCTGCGACTTAGCTCTTCTGATTACATTGGCGATCGCCTCGATTACTCAAATTATCAATCGGCGATTTCTTCTTCTTGCTCTGGGATTCTTCATCTATCTTCTCTTTGATTACCTCTATCTCTGGAATAGCTTCCAAGGAAGTTACCAATTTGGAACAGTCTTTGATAACGGATGGCTCCTTGGAATTATTCTGATCTCTCAATCTCTCTGGCTTTCACCGGCCATCACACGAGAATTTCTCCCAATACATCCAGCATTTATCGCACTCTCTATCTTCATCAGTCCATCGCTACTTGCGATGATGGCGTTACGTCCAGGAATCTTTCCTTCTTACATAGTCTTTCCAACGATTGCGACGCTCTTTCTCGCCTTTATCCGCATGACAGTGAGTTTGCGCCAAGCAAGTGCGCTTACAGATGAGAAGACGTTGGCACGCACCGATGAGCTCACAGGGCTACCTAATCGACGGAGACTCATTGCAGCCCTCGGTGAATTTTCAGAGGTTGAAGGTGCGCTGATGTTGCTTGATCTAGACGGTTTTAAACTGGTCAATGATCGCTCAGGACATAGAGCTGGTGATCAAGTGCTCATTCAAGTGGCGGCAAGGTTTGCGCGAGTTCTCCCTGAAGGTGCACTGCTGGCTCGACTTGGCGGTGATGAATTTGGGATATTACTAGCGGGTTCGAAGAGTGCAACTCAAGAAATCGCACAGGCGCTACAAGCATGTGTGAGTTATCCATTTTTAATTGATGGAGAGAAGATTTCAGTGGGTGTAAGTATCGGACACGTTGATAGCAGTGAGGGCGGAGATCTTTTAGCTAAGGCAGATGCTGCGATGTATCGGGTAAAGAGATCAGTTAACTCTTAGTTGGTTTCACTGGCTGTTCTGGCTTATCTGCTTTGATCTCTTGCAGACGAGCAAGTGATTCAAGACGTTCAAGAGCATGGTCGACAATCCGCTCTGGATAATTGTGTGAGTAACCATCGAGATAGAGCCATGGTTCATGAATCTCAGCAGCAGAGAGATGGGCTAGCTCTGGAACATACTTACGAATATAGGTTCCATCTTCATCAAAGCGGCGGCCTTGTTCGATGGGGTTAAAGACTCGGTAATACGGTGATGCATCTGTGCCGGTACCGGCAGTCCATTGCCAACCATGGGCATTAGATGCGACGTCGTAATCAACGAGATGCTCTGCAAAGAATCGTTCACCTAGTTGCCATTCAAGGTGTAGATCTTTTACAAGAAATGATGCGACAACCATACGAGTGCGGTTATGCATCCACCCTTCATGGATCAACTGGCGCATCGCTGCATCTACAAATGGATAGCCTGTTTTACCTTCACACCACGCTTTAAATTGCTTACCGGGCTTGTCATAGCGCATCGCTTTAAATTGCGGTGCGTAGTAATCAGTATCTGTATGTGGGTTGTTAAAGAGAACATCTGCGTAAAACTCACGCCAGGCGATCTCTTTTCTAAAGGTATCGTGCGCCTTGCTCTCACCTAGCCCTGCAAGCAGAGTGCGTGGGTGGATCTCACCGAACTTGAGATAGGTGCTCATCTTTGATGTTCCATCAATACCGGCCAGGTTGCGTGCCTCGTCATAACTATCAAGAGCTTTTTTAGAGAACTCTTTAAATCGCTTGAACGCTGCTGCCTCGCCAGCTTCAATTACTTCAACACCTGCCGGCATTGGAAAATCAGGAAAAGCACGGTACTTATCTGGCGGAACTGGTGCGTTAATTTTCTGCGGAGCCTTTGCCGGTGATCGCCACCCATGCACACACCATGCACGATAGAAAGGTGTGTAGACGCGGTATGGAGTGTCATCACTTGGCTTGCGTACGCGGCCAGGTGCAACTGCATATGGACTTCCGGTGCGAATAAGTTTTATACCTGCAGCTTCAACGCGTGCATCACGTGCAGCGCCGTATCGTTCGTATTCATCTGAGATATGAACTTCGGTTGCGCCATAGAGCTTCATCAGATCGGTAAGGATTTCGATTTGATCACCTTCGATGATGTGTAGGCGGTTACCCAGTGACTCATCCAGTGCTCGGAGAGATTGGCCCATATATGCAAGTAACTTTGCACCAGCTTCATCTATCTGGGATTTATCTAAGATAAAAACAGGTACAACTTCATCACTTGATTCAATCGCAGCATTGAGTGCGGGATGATCGCCGATTCGGAGGTCGCGCCGAAACCAGACGATGTTGCGCTTAGGCGTACTCATGGCATGATTCAATCACTATGAAGGCAATTAAGCAGTTCCAAGTTCGCGGCATCCCGGGTGAAGTCTCTCGCATCAGTTTTGGCGATCGCATCATCGATTACTGGGCCCCTAAAACCCCTACAGATACGCTCCTGATTGCCCATGACGGACAGAACGTCTTCGATGGAAAAACTAGTACCCATCGCAGAAAAACATGGGAGATGGGTCAATCAGTTAATCGCGTGAGTGCCGAACTTGGACTAACTCCCCCAGCGGTCATTGCAGTGTGGAATGGAAATAGCAAAGAGAAACCATATGCCCGATATAAGGAGCTAGCCCCCGAAAAAGTCTTTCGTGGTGGCGTAGAAGCCAACACCAATAATGCAATTCCAGTTACCGTTGATGACTTACATGGCGATCAATACCTAGATGAAATCTTTGGAACTATTGTTCCCCAACTTTCTCAGCATCTTGATATTGAGGTATCTCCAGAAAATACCGCGATGATCGGATCTAGTATGGGGGCGCTCTGCACACTCAATGCGATTGCAGAGTACTCAGATGTTTTCCATACCGCTCTCTCGCTCTCAACGCATTGGCCTATCGGAGGAAACCCTCTCGTTGATGCACTGATTGGAAATCTTCCATCACCTGGAAAGCACTCGGTTTATATGAGCCATGGAACAAAAGGGATAGATGCTTTCTATGAGCCCTTTCAAAAGCGAGCCGATGAATTGATGGTAAAGAAGGGCTACCGCCAAGGTGCTGACATGCTCAGTCGCGTACATGTCCGTACTGGACATAACGAAAAGGCGTGGGCCTCTTATATCGACGAGCCAATATCTTTCTGGTTAAAGAAAATATTTATTTAACAATCCAGATGCCCTGAGTTGCCGTTGTACTCGAGATCGAAATAGTTGAACCTGATCCTTGCACGCCAAACAAAGTGCGCTCGATTGCGATGCCAAATGGTGATAAATCAATGGTCGTTGTCACACCCGTACGAGAGATAAAGATAAGAACTTTCTCGCGCTTTGATTCACGGATAAAGAGGATGTAATCATCGTCAACGGCCAACCAACGTAGGCCGCCTTCAGCAAGACCATGTCGGCTCTTGCGAATAGCAACGAGGCTACTAACTGAGGCTAAGAAATCGTTATCCCACGCCTCTTTCTTACCCCATGGCATCGGACGGCGACCGTCTTCTCCCCACGCACCTTCAAGACCGATTTCATCTCCGGCATAAATTGATGGCACACCTGGATATGTAAGGAGCAACGCCATAGCGCTTACGTGGCGATTGCTATCACCGTTCACAACGGTGCGCATGCGCGCAGTATCATGTGAATCCAGGAGCACCATGCTTGAAACAAGTGAGCGCCATGGAATCGACGCTGTAAAAGATTTCATACTCTCAACCATTTGTGATCCTGTAATGCGAGGCATCGCAAATGGAAGTCCTTGGAATCCCCCACCGATTTCAGAGTTTTGGTTAATCCAGTTCCAGAGTGGTCGCATAAAGCCTTGGTAATTCATCGCACCATGCCAACCAAGACCATCAAGGTCGGATGCGTAGAAATCACCGTTCTCGGCAACAAGCCAAGCGTTTGGATTTGTCTCATCCATGGCCTTACGAATTCCGTGCATTACTTCATCGTGAAGATCATCTTTGCCGAGTCTTCCCGTCATATTGCCAACATCAATACGCCAGCCAGCCATACCAAACTTCGGTGAGAGCCACTTACGTACAATCGAATTCTTTCCTTCATACATCTCTTTACGTAAAGCTTTTGAGTTGAAGTTCAATTTAGGAAGGGAGGCATGGCCCCACCACCCTACATATCCATGTTTGACGGATCTATCCCAGTAAAAATATCCGCGCTCTTTGGAGTTCTTATCCTTCTTTGCCTTAGCAAGCCATGGATGGCCAGCACCACAGTGATTGGATGTCAGATCTCCCATGACAGCGATCTTTGATTTACGTGCAGCTTTAACTAGTGAGAAGAGCGCTTCATTTCCACCAAGTAGAGGATCGGCGTGATCAAAACTTGATGCGTCATAGCGATGGTTTGATCGTCCTGGGAAGAATGGTGTGAAGTAGATGCCGTTGATGCCGAGGGCCTTGAGGTGATCGAGATGCTCCTCGACTCCTTTGAGATCGCCTCCGAAAAACTCAACCCCAGTAGTCGTATCTCGCCCACGAGGCGCATCGTCCCAATCACGGGGATGGGCCCAATCTGGGATCTCTCTCTTGATATCTGACTTTGCAAATCGGTCAGGAAATATTTGATAGAAGACAGATGAGCGAATCCATGAGGGGTATTCAGGAATTGCCACAATTTTGAAATCATCATTGGTATGTACATCGTGATCGCTAAGCCCACGAGCATTAAGCCATTCGTATTTGCTCTCTGAGATAAAGACGAAGCGATAGGAAGTTTTGAGATTAATAATCTCAACCTTGACCTTCCACCAGCTTTCGACGGTGCCGCGCTTTTCGAGCTTGAGCTCGTATGAGCGAGGTTCGCCATCTTCATAGATTCTGATAAATGCCTTTGCAAAAGAGTACGTGTGCGGAACACGAACACGTAATTTAATCTTCTTGCCAATTTTTGGAGCGCTATCACTGATGTAAATTTCACTTCCATCGTGATGGGGCAATAGAGCCATCTCGCTACTTGTTGACAGCTTCAATTTGTTTGAAGACAACTTTCTCCCCCTTGATATTGAATGCGGTTGCTCTTATCGAAACTTTACTACCGTACTTGTAATCTGTTGGAGAAAGATAGACGCGGTATGGGCTATTGAAATCGGATCCAGCGCTGACCCACTTTGTTGAGCCAGCTGCCTTTGCGGAAAACTCAACCCGACTCAACCCTGAGCTCTTCAGCGGGGCTGAAACCTCGAGCATTCCAGTGAGGAAATCCATCCGAGTCTTAAGAGCCGCAGTTGTGATTTTTGCTGCAGGCATCACTGCGGTGGATTGAAGCACCACTGCATCAAAGGCAGGGACTGTAAGCGTTACTGAAGCACCCTGATTTGAAAATGTTGCTCCACCCAAGAGTGACTTCCAATTCGCTGTACTTGAAGTTGTCACCGTAACTTGCGATACGCGCTTGCTGTTATTAAAAGCGATGAGATATTCAATCTTCTCAACGGGATCCCATTTTGATAGTACAAGGGTGTTTCCCGCAGCAGAGCGAATCTGCATCTGTCCATTGGCAAGGGCTGGATAGGTGGCACGCAGCTTTGCTAATTCGGTGATGTAGATAGCTAGCGGGTGGGCCGCACTCTGAGTAAATGAGTTGCCATCGCCTACTGGGTCAGAGCCCACACGTTCTTCACTCTTCCATGTACTTATCTTTGTCTCAAACATATCTTGGCGAGCTCGTTGATCGCCACCGTTACCCGATCCTGTCATTCCTACTTCATCTCCATAATAAACGGTTGGAATTCCGCGTGAGAAGTACATCAATGCGTGAGCCAACTTGGTGCGCGCAAGTAGATCATTCTTAGCTTGTGCTTGTGTTTGCGGAATAATAAATCCAACACGACCCATGTCGTGATTACCTAAGAAGGTAACAAGATTTGAAGCAGTAGAAGTCGATGTTGTGTATTGATCATCAACGTTAAAGAGTGTGGCAAGAACTGAGGCATCTGAATACCCGGCAGCAAATTGTGTTGCTGATCTTTGGAATGCAAAATCTAAAACTGTTTGAATCTTCTTCTCGCGTACATAAGTAACGAGGTTCATTGGGTTAACATCATAAACTTCACCATAAATTGTGAAGTTATTAATCCCCGCGCTCTTTGCTGCGCTATCAATTCCAGGTGACCAATTCTTAAAGAAGTCGTTATCTACGTGACGAGCTGTATCAACGCGGAAGCCTTCAAAACCGTACTTCTTAATCCACTCTGAATACACATTAACCCAACCCTGATAAACCTCAGGCTTTTCTGTTGCTAGATCATCCAGGCTATAAAAATCACCAATCTGTTCACAACGTCCGACTCCCCAGCATCGATCGATACTTCCCACATTGTGATAGTTATCTAACTTATTGAGCCATGCAGGATTCTTTGCAGTCTTCACATCGTCAGGAAGGTAAGCAGTCTTATCTGCATATTGAATAACATCACCCGTATGGTTGGTGACAATATCTAAAATCAATTTAAGTCCGAGTCTCTTCGCGCACGCTGAAAGAGCTAATAGATCTTCATTCGTACCTAGATGTGGATCAACGTTGAGAAAATCCTTGCCCCAATAACCGTGATAACCCGCGCCGCCGCCTGTTCCGTCAACTTGTGTCACAAGTGGAGTCATCCAGACTGCTGTAAAACCAAGGGCTTTGATGCGCGCTAAACCGTCATCGCCAGGTTGGCAGGTGCCGGTGAGACCTTTCAAATCGCCTCCATGGAAGTGGGCGGTACTTGTTGGGTTATAACCTGAAGTCGGATCTGAAGTCTTTCCACCAGCTAAATCATTAGATGCATCACCGTTACGATAACGATCAGGAAAGACAAAGTAGATAACATCTTTCGAAAGTCCAACCTGAGGCGTAACTATTTCTTGAGCAGTTGCAGCGCTCGGAATTACAAGTGCGCAGAGTGCAATACCTGCAATGAACTTCTTAAGCATTAGCCTTTTACAGATCCAGCGGTAAGTCCATTAACAATGTACTTCTGAAGACTCAGGAAGATAGCCACAATCGGAACTGATGCAATGATCGAACCAGCGGCAAATGGTCCCCAGTTTTCAGAGTACTGGCCACCGATAAATTGCTGCAGACCAACAGCAACAGTACGAGCTTCCATATCAACCAAAAATAGACGTGCGAGAATGAACTCATTGAAAGTACCGATAAAGCTCAAGAGTGCAACCACTGCCAACACTGGTGCGGCAAGTGGCATAAAGATCAACCAATAAGTTTGCACGGCAGATGCGCCATCAATCTTGGCAGCTTCATCAAGTTCCTTGGGAATTGAATCTACGAATCCTTTAAGGAGCCAGATATTTACACCCATCGCGCCACCGAGATAAATCAACAAAAGTCCAGCTTGAGTACCAAGACCAAGACTTGGGGCAAAGGTGTAGACGCGCTCCATGATGACGTAGACGGCTGAGATTGCAAGGATCGCTGGGAACATTTGAACCAAGAGTAGAAGTTGAATTCCAGTCTTTCGACCCTTGAAGTAAAGGCGACTAAAT
>Ga0209297_1000838_pt1 | contig 18818 bp, 16 predicted proteins | sample S_130805_MF_Meta_FD_187322 | JGI IMG/M metagenome (GOLD analysis project Ga0209297, IMG submission 187322) | Freshwater microbial communities from Lake Simoncouche, Canada to study carbon cycling - S_130805_MF_MetaG (SPAdes) (version 2) | ecosystem: Environmental > Aquatic > Freshwater > Lake ...
GTCAGTTGCAAAGGCGCTCCTTGTTGATCAGAAAGCGCTCAAGGCTGCCCAACTTGCCGGCGATGTTCTTGCTGGACACGAATGCTTAATGGATGCATTTAATACTGATGTTCGTCCACTGCTTCGTGAATGGCGCGAAGGTCATGGAATTGATCCAGAACCAATGAAGGCTTATGCCGCAAGTGGTTACTCCGCAAAAATTGCCGCAGAGCGTGTTGGTGGCAACCAAGCTGGATGGGGTGCTTAATTTATGGCGGGCAATAAAACTGTTGAAGAGTTGTTGGCACGTAGCAATCGACTCGGTTCTAATCCCAAGTTCACCAATTACGCCGGTGGCAACACTTCGGCAAAGGGTGAAGCAATTGATCCATCAACTGGCAAGAGTGCAACCGTGCTCTTTGTTAAAGGATCAGGTGGGGATTTAGGAACTCTCACAGAGCCTGGCTTAGCAAAACTTTATTTAGATCGCTTGCTCGCACTTGCCAATGTTTATCGTGGTGAGAAGTTTGAAGATGAGATGGTTGCACTCTTTGATTACTGCGCCTTTGGCCGCGGCGGGGCTGCCCCATCTATTGATACTGCAATGCACGGGCTAGTTGATTACGCGCATGTAGATCACCTACATCCAGATTCAATCATCGCAATTGCAACATCGGCCGATGGTGCCGCGCTCACTCAAGAGTGCTTTGGTGAAGAAATTCTCTGGGTTGATTGGCGCCGTCCTGGTTTTGAATTAGGTGTGGAGATGGCGAAGTTAGCGAAAGAAAATCCCACTGCAAAAGGTTGCATCCTTGGTGGCCATGGTTTATCTACTTGGGCAGCCACTAGTGATGAATGTGAAAAGCGTTCTATCGCTGCAATTGAAAAGGCAGAGAAATTCTTAGCGGCTAAGGGAAAGAAAGATCCATTTGGTAAAGAAGTTAAAGAGTGGCAACCACTTGCACCAGATGAGCGCCGGGCAAAAGCTGCGCTGATTGCACCAACACTTCGCGGCATTGCATCACGCGATGCCCGCATGCTTGGTCATTTCACCGATGCTGATGTTGTTTTAGATTTCATCAGTAAATCTGAAATGCCACGTCTTGCCGCTTTGGGCACTTCATGTCCCGACCATTTCTTACGCACCAAAGTTTCACCGATGGTTTTAGATACACCTGCAGATGCAGATGTTGAAACAATCATTGCAAGAGCGCATGAACTCCATGAAAAGTATCGCGAGAGTTATGCCGCTTACTACAAGCGCCATGCATCACCAGATTCACCTGCCATGCGCGGGGCTGATCCTGCAATTATTTTGGTGCCTGGAATTGGCATGTTTGCCTTTGGTAAAGATAAGCAGACTGCGCGAGTTGCATCTGAGTTCTACATCAATGCCATCAATGTGATGCGCGGCGCCGAATCCGTTTCGAAGTACACGCCAATCTCTGAGAAAGAGAAATTCAACATTGAATACTGGGATCTGGAAGAGGCAAAACTTCGCCGGATGCCAAAGCCCAAGGCACTTGCTGGGCGAATCGCACTAGTTACGGGCGGCGGTTCTGGGATTGGAAAAGCCACGGCCCAGCGCTTAAGTGCCGAAGGTGCCTGTGTAGTCATTGCAGATCGCGACTTTGACGCGGCAACACTCGTTGCAAAGGAGTTAGGTGGTGCAGATAAAGCGGTTGCCTTCGCAGTTGATGTGACATCAGAGGAGCAGGTAGCAGCTGCAGTTCATGCCGCATCTCTTGCCTTTGGTGGCGTTGATTTAATTGTTAATAATGCAGGGCTTTCAATTAGCAAGGCCCTTGTTGAGACAACTACCGCCGATTGGGATATTCAACACAATGTCATGGCACGTGGTTCATTCTTAGTTTCGCGAGAGAGTGCAAAAGCGATGATCGCTCAGAAAATGGGCGGCGACATTGTTTACATCTCATCGAAGAATTCCGTTTTTGCCGGACCTAATAACGTTGCTTATGGTTCGACAAAGGCAGATCAAGCCCACCAAGTTCGGTTACTTGCTGCAGAACTGGGCGGTGAGGGAATTCGCGTTAATGGTGTAAATCCAGATGGTGTTGTTCGCGGCTCTGGAATCTTTGCAAGTGGCTGGGGCGCACAACGCGCTGCGGTGTATGGCGTACCGGAAGAGAAACTCGGTGAGTACTACGCACAACGCACTATCTTAAAGCGAGAAGTTCTGCCCGATCACATTGCAGCAGCGGTCTTTGTTCTCTGCTCATCTGATTTACCACTCACAACTGGACTTCACATTCCAGTTGATGGTGGAGTAGCTGCCGCCTTCTTGCGTTAATTATGGGGCGCTACATTGCAGTTGATCTTGGTGCTACCAGCGGTCGTGTTGCCTTAGTTGATACCAGCAGTGGCTCATTTGATATCAACCTGGTACATCGCTTTCCACATGAAGTAGTAGAGCGTGATGGCAAAGTCTGCTGGAACTGGGATTTAATTGTCACTGAAACTCTTAACGGCATTAAGAAAGCTGCCGCACTCGGTCCTGTTACTTCACTAGCAATTGATGCGTGGGCAGTTGACTATGGCTTTCTCGATAAAGCAGATGCTCTCCTACCGCCAATCGTTTCCTATCGCGACCCTCGAATAGTGGCTACTTTCGCTGATATTCCAGAGCGAATCGGGCGAGAGCGGATTTACAGCACAACTGGAATCCAATTTATTTCACTCAACACGATCTACCAATTAACTGCCGCAACTAAAGATGCTAATTACTTAGCTGCTGACATCTTCTTGTTGCTACCTGATTTACTCAACAATGTACTCACTGGTTCTCGCACAACCGAAATTACCAATGCATCGACGACTCAACTACTCAATAGCCATAGTCGCCAATGGGACTTCGATCTCATTGAAATGCTTGAATTAAATCCACAGATTTTCCCAGAGTTACACGAGCCAGGAACAACGCTCGGTGTTATTCGAGGTCATGGCGAGTTAGATGGAATTACTGTTGTAGCAACTGGTTCACATGACACCGCATCGGCAGTTGCCGGTGCGCCGATGAGTGATCCGACAAGTGAAGGGTATTTATCAAGTGGTACTTGGTCACTACTTGGTATCGAGTCAGCTACGCCATTTACAAATCAGGCAGCGCTCGATGCAAATTTAACAAATGAGCTTGGCGTCGATAACACAGTCCGTGTTCTGAAGAACATCACCGGCCTTTGGATCTTTGAAGAGTGTCGACGCGCGTGGCGCGATAGTGGTCATGCCCATGAGGTCGAAGAGTTAATTGCACTTGCTCGCAAATCAACTTTCAATTCAGTCATCAATCCCAACGATCCAATTTTTGCAACACCGGCAGATATGCCAGCCAAAGTTGCTCGTTATTGCAGTGAGAGTGGACAGCCTGCACCGAAAGAGCTCGGAGATTTTGTTCGCACTATCTTTTTAAGTTTGGCGTTGGCCTATCAAGTCACAATGGAAGAGATTGAATCTGTCACTGCCCGCTCTATTAAGAAGGTACATATTCTGGGTGGCGGCTCACAGAATAATTACCTCAACCAATTGGCCGCCGATGCCATGGGCAAAATCGTTTCGGCCGGTCCCGCCGAATCTACGCTCTTGGGAAATGTCGCAATGCAAGCCATCGCCGCAGGAGATTTCGCTGATTTAGCAGGGGCAAGAGCAGCTATTGCTCGCAGCGTAAATGGCGCCCTCTTTACCCCTCAGAACGAAATTGATTGGGTTGAACTCAGAAAGCGGATTTACTAATACCGTTAGCCCATGAACCAAACGCTGGCACTTATGGCTATTGCATATTTAGTCACTGCAATCGCTCTCATCCTAATTGCACTTCGCGTTCGTGCCCTGATTGGAATCTTTAAAAAAGGTCAACCTGATCCAACCCGAAGCGATAAGCCAGCACTGCGCCTTCGAAAGATGTTAGGCGAAGTTCTAGGTCATACCAAGATGTTGAACTTCACTGGAACTGGAATTGCACATTGGTTTGTCATGATTGGATTCGGTGCACTCTTTGGAACACTGATCACCGCTTACGGTCAAGTTACCAATCCTCGCTTTACCCTCCCATTAATCGGGAATTGGTTTCCTTATGAATATTTCACGGAGTTAATCGCATGGGCAACTGGAATTGGCATCGTTGCACTCATTGGGATTCGCCAATTCACTCGCCTCTTTCGCAAGGGTCGTAAATCTCGGTTCTATGGCTCAAGTTCCTGGAAAGCATATTACGTAGAAGCAACCATCGTTCTCATTGTTATCTGTGTGATTGCACTGCGTGGACTAGAGGGTGCACTCTCACCATACGATGCATGGAATAAGCATTACTTCACCACTTGGCAGATTGCAGCAGGTTTCAAGTCTCTCTCACTTGGGCAAATTGAATCCTGGATCTCTATCGTTGCGACAATCAAAATCTTTCTTTCGATGCTCTGGTTTATCGTTATTGCACTTAATTTAAATATGGGAGTTGCTTGGCACCGCTTCTTGGCCTTCTTTAATATCTATTACAAGCGCCATGCCGATGGAACGCCATCACTGGGTGAATTGCCAGAGATGCTCTCTCATGGCAAGGCAATTAATTTTGAGGATCCAGCAGAAGATGATGTCTTTGGTCTTGGTACTCGTGCAGACATTTCTTGGAAGGGTCTGCTCGACATGACAAGTTGTACCGAGTGTGGGCGCTGCCAATCGCAATGCCCAGCCTGGCACACTGAAAAACCGCTCTCTCCCAAGCTATTGATTATGGCTATGCGCGATCACGCATTAGCAAAAGTTGTCGAGAATGAGTTAATCGTTGGCGATAATTCACCAATTTCACTCGACGTTCTCTGGTCCTGTACGACCTGCGGTGCCTGCGTTAATGAATGTCCCGTTGACATCGAACACATCGATCACATTGTTAACATGCGTCGCTTCCAAGTATTGGTGGAATCAGAGTTTCCTACTGAACTCGGTGGCACATTCCGTAATTTAGAGAAGACGGGCAATCCTTGGGGTGCCAATCGAACAGATCGCAATGCGTGGATTGCTGAGTGTGATTTTCCAGTTCAAGTGGTTGAAGGTGTATTACCAGATGACATCGAATATCTCTTCTGGGTTGGTTGTGCTGGCGCATTTGAGGATCGCGCGAAGAAGACCACAAAGGCTGTCGCTGAGTTGCTCTACATGTCGGGTGTGAGTTTTGCCGTATTAGGCAAACGTGAGACTTGTACTGGAGATCCGGCACGTCGGGCTGGTAATGAATTTCTTTATCAAATTCTCGCGAAAGAAAATATCGAAACACTGACTGAAGTATTTTCTGCACGCGAGGCGAGTAAGGGTAAGAAGAAAGTCGTAGTTACTTGTCCTCATTGCTTCACAACAATTGGTCGCGATTACAAACAGAGTGGCTTTGAATTAGAGATGGTGCACCACACTCAACTACTTAATCAATTGGTCCGCGACGGAAAATTAAAACCAATCACTACAAGTTCCAAGACATTGACCTATCACGATCCTTGTTATCTTGGCCGTCACAATCAAATTTATGCACCACCTCGTGAATTGCTCAAGGCAAGCGGAATTGAAGTCACTGAGATGCCGCGTAATCAAGAGCGATCTTTCTGCTGCGGCGCAGGTGGTGGGCGAATGTGGATGGAAGAAACACTTGGTACGCGCATCAATCTCAATCGAGTCGATGAAGCTATTGCTACCGGTGCGCAAGAGATTGCCGTTGCCTGTCCCTTCTGTCGCGTGATGGTGGGCGATGGCGTAAAGGCAAGAGAGAGCGATGTTGAGGTCCTCGATGTAGCGCAGGCACTCTTGCGCTCAGTGAAACCAGCATAGATAGCCACTCTTCGGAGGCTAATTGGGGGCTATTCACAGTGATCTCCCAGCCTGGAGGAGAATCCTCTTACTCAGAGGTGAAACCTATGGAAAGTGTAAAAGAGCGAACTGTGGATCCGAAGCAGGCAAAGACGGTCTATCGAATTCTCGTTGTTGATGATGAGAAGAGTATTAGCGATCTCATTTCCACCAGTTTGAAGTTCTTTGGCTTCGATGTACGAACTGCTGCAACAGGTGCTGAAGCGCTATCAATGGCTGAGGAATTTAATCCGCATGCTCTCATTCTCGATGTAATGCTTCCTGACCTGAGCGGTAATGAAGTCTGCGAAAAGCTTCGCCAATCTGGTTCAACTGTCGGCATTCTCTTTCTCACTGCAAAAGATGCGATGGATGACAAGGTCGAAGGCCTGACTATCGGCGGCGATGATTACATGACTAAGCCATTTAGCTTGGAAGAGCTAGTTGCCCGGGTGCGTGCACTTCTGCGCCGCACTGGTGCAATTGATATTGTGGCCGATGAAGAGAAATTGCGCTTTGCCGATCTCGAACTCAATGAAGCAACTAGCGAAGTGCATCGCGCTGGTCAATTGATCTCGCTCTCAAAGACTGAATTCCGTATGTTGCGCTATCTCATGATTAATGCTGATCGCGTTGTATCTAAAGATCAGATCCTTGATTATGTCTGGAATTACAACTTTGATCCAGGAATTGTCGAAACTTACATCTCTTACTTGCGCAAGAAGATCGATACCTTTGAGCCGCCACTAATTCATACTGTGCGTGGTTTTGGATATCGCCTTCGTATCCCTGCAAAGTGAGTAACCTTGGCAGATGAGTTCGCTTCTTTCCCGCATTCGTAGCCCGCTCGCACAGGTAAGTTTACGTAACCGACTTGTCGTCGGTGTTCTCATACTTTCGGCACTCGGATTTACCGCATCTGACATTGCAGCTCGCAGTGCGCTTCGCTCCTACTTAGTCGATCAAGTTGATACTCAATTAAGCGGCATCGCAGGTGGCTCAGTATTGCGATTAGATCGCGCCGGAATTCAAGCAGAATCTGAGGAAGAGGGAGATCCACGCCGTACTGCGCAGCCCTTGCGCCCCTTTGGTCGGGTTCCTACTGAAATTTCGGTAACGCTGCTGGATCAATCAGGAACAATTATTGGTGCAGTCGGTGGAGATTTAGCGACACAACAGATTGCAGATTTCCTCACCGGTTTCACGCCCTCATTTGTTTCTCAGAAAAAGAATCAGCCATTTACTATTGAGACACCTGGTTCGGAATTTCGAGTATTGGCACGAGTGCTTCCATCCTCAGTAGGAAGTGTGGTTGTTGCACAATCTCTAGAGAGCGTCGATCAAGTAACGCAGAAATTGCAATTCTTCTTCATCTTTATTGGTTTAATTGCACTACTTATTATTGGCTTTGCTTCTCGAAAAGTTATAGATCTTGGGCTGCGGCCGCTAGCTGCAGTTGAAGATACTGCACAAGCAATCGCAGCGGGTGACTTATCAGCGCGTATGCCAATTGCAAAACCCAATACCGAAGTTGGAAAATTAGTTTCTAGTCTTAACCAGATGCTTACTCGGATTGAAGAGGCATTTAATGCACGCACAACTAGCGAAAATCGCTTGCGCCGCTTTGTTGCCGATGCCAGTCATGAATTGCGTACGCCACTCACTGCAATTCGCGGCTTCGCTGAATTGCATCGCCAAGGTGCGGTACAAGGTGAAGTAGCAACAAGTGAATTGCTGGGACGAATTGAGAAAGAATCGATTCGTATGAGTTCACTCGTTGAAGATCTCTTGCTCTTGGCGCGCATGGATCAATCACCAGAGATTGCAAAGTTGCCAGTTAATCTCAATTCAGTCGTTGTGGAAGTTGTTGAATCAGCACGTGCTGCAGGGCCTGAGCATTCAATCGAAATTTCATTGCCAGATACTGCGCTCATGGTTACTGGCGATAACGATCGCCTCCATCAAGTGCTGGCAAATCTCCTAGCAAATGCACGAGTGCATACTCCAGCTGGAACAAAGATCACCGTTACAGGTAAAACAGTTGAGAATGGAATCACAATCGATGTGGCAGATGATGGACCGGGTCTCTCCCAAGAGGCACAAGGACGTATTTTTGAACGTTTCTACCGTGCAGATCCCTCTCGTCAACGCACGGGACAACAGGGCAGCGGTCTGGGCTTATCTATCGTTGATTCGGTAATGAATGCCCATAACGGCAAGGTTAGTGTTGCATCAGAACTTGGCCAAGGCACAACCTTTACCTTGTTCTTTCCTACTGGAATTTAACTTAAGGATTCCATCGCGCGCAACGTTTCAATGCGCTCTTGAATCGGTGGATGAGTAGCAAAGAGGCGAGAAATATTTCCACCATCAAGTGGGGATTCAATCCAGATATGCGCGACTGCATTGGAGCGCTGTTGCACAACGGTGGAATCTGCCGCAAGCACTTCTAGTGCTTTGCGCAGGCCAGTTGGGTTACGAGTAAATTGAACCGCAGTTGCATCGGCTAATGACTCACGCTTGCGTGAAATAGCTGATTTCAGGAGCACTGATGCAATGGGAGCCAAAATTAATACCAGAAGTGAGAAAACTAAGAGTAGTGGATTGCTATTGCTCTCACGATCTCGGCGCCCACCAAACCACATCATCCTCATAATGAAATCACTCAAGATTGCGATTGCTCCAGCAGTTGTTGCAGCAACAGCAGAAACTAAAGTGTCGCGATTGGCAACATGCGAGAGTTCGTGTGCAATAACTCCTTGTAGTTCATCGCGCTCCATGACATCGAGTAAACCGGTAGTAAATGCGATGAGCGCATGTTCTGGATTTCTACCTGTTGCAAATGCATTCGGTGCAGAATCTTCAACGACTGCAACCTTAGGCATTGGCAGGCCACTTGCAATAACAACCTCATGAATAACGGCAAATAACTTTGGATTATCACTCTCAGCTATTTGGCGCGCACCGGTCATGCGCAGAACTAGTGAATCGGATGCGTAATAGGAACCCCATACTGAAATCAGCGCTAAACCCACTGCGATCGGAACAATTCCCGCTGTGCTCTGTCCGGCATATGTAAGTGCGGCGAAAACTACAACCCAGACAAGCGCACCCATAACGGCGAGCAGGAGGAAGGTCTTTCGCTTATTTGCTGATTGCAGGGTGCGAAAATTACTCATCTATGCGTTTTAAAACTTTACGGTTGGCGCTTGGCGCGATGCTGGATCTTCCACTTCGTAGAATTCGCGTGCACTTACCTTTGCAAGTGGTGCGAAAAAGCTAGTAGGGATAGTTTTTACAGCGGTATTGAGCGAGCGCACATTGTCATTATAAAACTGGCGCGCAAATGAAACTTTATTCTCTGTGCCAGATAATTCATCTTGCAAGTTTAAGAAATTAGCTGAGGCTTTGAGATCTGGATAGCCTTCGGCAACTGCAAGAAGCCCACGAAGTGCTTGAGTCATTGCGCCATCTGCTGCGGCAACATCGGCAACAGTTGTTGCAGTTGTGGCTTTGGCACGGGCATTGACTACCTTCTCAAAGGTATCTTTTTCATGTGCTGCATAGCCTTTAACAACTTCAACTAAATTAGGAATTAAATCAGCGCGACGCTTGAGCTGTACTTCAATCTGAGCGAATGCTTCATCGACTGAAACATTGAGTCGCACTAGGCGGTTGTACTGCGCAATGAAAATTAAGGTGAGAAGTACGAGGAGTGCTACAACGACCAAGATAGTTTTCATGTGAGTAATCTACTTTCGATCTCTGTGAAATTACTGTGTTTTTGATTTGTGAAAGTTGAGCCACGAGCGTGAAGGTGTTGGGCCACGCTGGCCTTGGTAGCGCGAACCATACTGCGCAGATCCGTAAGGGTGCTCTGCAGGGGATGAGAGTTTGATCAAGCAGAGTTGACCAATCTTCATTCCAGGAAAGAGCTTGACTGGCAAGTTCGCAACATTGGAGAGTTCTAGAGTGATGTGGCCAGAAAAACCTGGGTCGATAAAACCTGCAGTGGAGTGAGTCAGTAAACCAAGACGGCCTAGTGAAGACTTTCCTTCCAGGCGTCCAGCAATGTCATCGGGAAGAGTAATTACTTCGTAAGTACTAGCAAGAACAAATTCACCCGGATGCAAGATAAAGAACTCATCATCGGCTACTTCTACTTCACGAGTGAGTTCAGATTGTTCGATTGATGGATCGATTACTGAGTACTTATGATTTTCAAAGACACGGAAGAAGCGATCAAGGCGAACATCAACGCTGGAGGGTTGGATCATTCCTGGCTCGAAGGGTTCGACTTGAACCCGGCCAGAGCTTATTTCGGAGCGAATATCGCGATCACTGAGCAGCACGATCGGTGACCTTACCCTCTCTTTCGCTGCGATGCCTAACCTGCCGCGCCACGCTCAATTTGCATAAGTTACTGACCAGTAGCAAAATAAAGCCATGGGCCATTACATAGCAAACCTGCGGGATATCGAGTTCTGCCTCTTTGATCTCCTCGAGCGCGAAAGCGTTTTAGGGAAATCGATTTACAGCGAACTTGATCGCGAGACTGTTATGGGAATGCTCGAAGAGATCAAGCGCCTAGCCGAAAATGATTTAGCTGCATCTTTTGTTGATGGCGATCGAGAAGGTGTGAAATTTAATCCAGCAACTGGTGAAGCAACTCTTCCCGCCTCATTTGTTAAGTCTTACCGCGCCTACATTGATAATGAATGGTGGCGCATTGACGCACCAGTTGGTTTAGGTGGCACCGTTATTCCTGCTTCAGTGCGTTGGGCAATTGCTGAAATGGTTCTTGGTGCAAACCCTGCAATTCATATTTATGGATCATCCGCCTCATTTGCACAAGTGATCTGGCAACTCGGCACTGAAGAACAGAAGAAGATTGCAAAACTTATTGTGGATCGCGACTGGGGCACCACAATGATGCTCACCGAACCAGATGCAGGTAGCGATGTCGGTGCTGGTCGTTCTAAAGCGGTGCAACAAAGTGATGGCACATGGCATCTCACTGGTACTAAGCGCTTTATTACATCGGGTGAGAGCAATCTCAATGAGAATATTCTTCACTATGTTTTAGCGCGACGCGAAGGTGGCGGACCTGGTACAAAGGGTTTGAGTCTCTTCCTTGTTCCTAAATATCACTTTGATTGGGAGACCGGCGAGCTTGGTAAGCGCAACGGAGTTTATGCCACCAAGGTCGAACACAAGATGGGTCTAAATGCATCATCGACTTGCGAAATGAATATGGGCGAGAACGAACCAGCAGTGGGATATCTCCTTGGTGAAGTTCATGATGGCATTCGCCAGATGTTTAAAATTATTGAATTTGCGCGCATGATGGTGGGCACCAAAGCAATTTCAACTCTTTCTACTGGCTATCAAAATGCACTGAGCTACGCCAAGGTGCGCGTGCAAGGTGGCGACATGAAGGTCATGAATGACAAGGCCTCGCCTCGCGTCACGATCATTCATCATCCTGATGTACGCCGCTCGTTGATGACACAGAAGTCTTATGCCGAAGGAATGCGTGCTTTAGTGCTTTATACCGCCTCCATTCAAGATGAAGTCGCACTCTCTGCTGCTGCAGAAGATGCAGATCGCTTGGAAGATTTAAAAGCGCTCAATGACTTATTACTTCCCGTTGTTAAAGGTTTTGGTAGCGAGCGCTCTTGGACACTTCTTGGAACTGAATCGCTCCAAACTTTTGGTGGCTCTGGATTTACCGAAGATTGGCCACTTGAGCAGTATGTCCGCGATGCAAAGATCGACACACTTTATGAGGGCACTACTGCAATTCAGGGTTTGGATTTCTTCTTCCGCAAAATTGTGAAAGATGGCGGTCGTGCAATTGGTTTACTTGGTAAAGAGATTCAAACCTTTGCCGAATCTGGCGGAGCGCTCAGTGATGAGAAGGCACAATTACTCAAATCCCTTGACGATCTCAATGCAATTACTGCCACACTTGTCGGTCATGCCATGGCTTCGCAAGAGAAATCCGAAGAGATTTATAAGGTGGGCCTCAACACCACGCGCCTTCTCATGGCAGTTGGCGACATCATCTGCGCCTGGTTGCTTATTCGTCAAGGCGTTATTGCAGAGAGTAAGTTGGCAAATGCAAGTGGCAAAGATAAAGATTTCTACACTGGCAAAATTGCAGCAGCGAAATTCTTTATCTGCACTGTTCTGCCACGCATTACCGCTGATCGAAAGATCATCGAAGCAGGCGATGGCGAGATCATGAATCTCTCTGAAAGCGCCTTCTAACTCCGCTACCCTTCTGGGGTGTCATCCACCTTCTTCACTCGCCATAAGGGTGAAATCCTTACGACTGCTGGCGCAACTTTCTTCGCATTTAATGGTGTTATCGCCAAATTAGTTTTAGCTGGTGGATTAAGTGCATGGCGCCTTACCCAGATTCGCTGCATTGGCGCATTTCTTATTCTTGGAAGCATCGTCTTCTTCACCGCTCGTCAATCTTTGAAATTTTCTAAGCGAGAAATTCCAGCCCTCCTACTTTATGGCGCAGTGGGTTACGCCGCGGTACAGGTCTTCTACTTCCTCTCGATTTCGCTGCTCCATGTGAGTATCGCTTTAATTATTGAATTTACCGCTCCGATTTGGATCGTGCTCTGGATTCGCTATGTACGAAAGGCGCAAGTACCGCCTCTGATGTGGGGGGCTATTGCACTCGCACTTCTGGGATTGGCCCTCGTTGCACAGATTTGGAAGGGGGCAACGCTCAATGGTTGGGGTGTTACTTGGGCAATCGTTGATGCCCTTGCCCTAGCTGTCTATTTTCTTGTCGGTGAGAAATTATTAGTCAATCGTCAGCCTCGCGCACTTACTGTTTTAGGTTTAGGTGTTGCGGCAATTCTCTGGGCGATTACGCTGCCGCTCTGGAATTTTCCAGTTGCTATTTTGACTCAATCCATTGAGTTGCAGGGAAATTTTGCGGGTAAATATCTTCCTGGTTGGGTTTTAATCCTCTGGATTATTGTGATGGGAACAATCGTTCCTTACCTCTTAGTCCTCTCTGGCCTTAAAGAGCTATCTGCATCAACAAGTAGCGTTATTGGAATGAGTGAACCAATCTTTGCTGGAATCTTTGCATTTGCCTGGCTGCAAGAGAGTTTTACTCTCATTCAATTACTTGGCGCAGCAGTTGTATTAACTGGAATTTATTATGCAGATAAGGCGCGCATCGCCGCGCATTAACCTTCGCGTTGCTCGGAGAAGTCGGTTCCGGATGAGTGAGTTGGCATATCAACAAATCGAGCAAAGTGAAGTTGCGCAGTAACAGTGATTGTGCGAGTAGGTCCATTGCGATGCTTTGCCACTATGAAATCTGCCTCACCCAACCGAGATTGACTGTCATACATATCTTCACGGTGCATCAAGATAACTAAGTCAGCATCCTGTTCGATCGATCCAGATTCACGAAGGTCAGAGAGCATCGGCTTCTTATCGGAGCGCTGTTCTGGTGAACGGTTAAGCTGCGAAATAGCGATAACCGGAACATTGAGTTCCTTCGCCATAAGTTTAAGTTGGCGTGAGAAATCAGAGACTTCCTGCTGGCGATTCTCCACGCGCTTTCCACTGGTCATCAGCTGGAGATAGTCAATGACGACGAGTTTGAGATCGTGGCGCTGCTTAAGGCGACGCGCCTTCGCCCGAATCTCCATCATGGAGAGGTTGGGTGAATCATCGATAAAGAGTGGCGCATCGGAGATTTCGCCCATACGACGAGCAAGACGTGACCACTCTTCATCATTGAGTGAACCAGAGCGAATCTGATTAAGACCCACACGTGATTCGGCAGAGAGCATACGCATGGTGATTTCGGAGCGACTCATTTCAAGGGAGAAAATCACTGAGGTCATCTTCTTCTCAATCGATGCATGGCGCACAATGTCGAGACCGAGTGTGGATTTACCGACGGCAGGACGTGCTGCAATAACAATCATGTTGCCGGGATGAAGACCATTCGTTAATTTATCGAGATCGCTAAATCCAGTCATGACACCTTCGACGCCGATGCCCTTAGAGATTGCTTCGATCTCATCGAGTGCTTGTGGCAACAAAGTGCTCAGCTGTACATAATCTTCGCTGGCTCGTCGCTCGGTTACGGCAAAGACTTCGGCCTGTGCCTGATCGACCGCATCATCGACTTCACCTTCAGTGGTGTAACCCAGTTGCACAATCTTTGTACCGGCTTCAACTAAGCGGCGCATAATTGCATGTTCGCGAACAATCTTTGCGTAGTAGCCAGCATTAGCTGCAGTAGGAACTGATGAGATAAGTGTGTGGAGATATGGTGCACCGCCTGCGCGTGCAATGTCACCGCGTTTGGTAAGTTCGGCAGAGACAGTGACTGCATCTGCGGGTTCACCGCGACCATAGAGATCGAGAATTGCATCGTAGATAAGTTCGTGTGCTGGTCGATAGAAATCGCGTTCGCGTAAAATTTCAATGGCATCTGCAATGGCATCTTTACTTAATAACATGCCACCTAAAACGCTCTGCTCTGCAATGAGATCTTGTGGCGGAGTGCGTTCGAATTCTGTATCACTCCCGCGGGAGGAGCGGTTGGGAAGTTCTGCAATACTCACAAGAGCACCTTCCCAGAGAGCACTGACATAAGCGCTTCTCTACAGGGCTAAAGTTATTGCCTTACGCTGCGTTGATGCGAGGCGCACTCATAGCGCTGTGCGCAGGGGTGGGTATAACTCTCATTTTCCTGTGGGTGAGCATGTTGATAAGTAGGCCAAAGCGGTGGATAACTTCCAGAATTAGTCGATTATGAGCGTGGGCGCCTGTGGGTAAAACTTTATTTCGCGATGTCACCATTTGAGATTTCGACAAGTTGAAATCTCCAAAAAAAATTGAGATATGAGAACAGGCCCGCTATCTCTAGCGGGCCTGTTACTACTTATTACTACTAGTTATTAGTTAAGCGCCAACAACTTTCACAGTAACGCTTGCAACAACATTGTGTTGCAGAGCTACCTTGAGTGAGTGGCTGCCGAGCTTCTTGATGTGTCCGGCAAGTTTGATGCTGTGGCGATCGACATCGATCTTGGTTGCACTCTTGATTGCAGCGGCAAGATCTTTATCGGTAACCGAACCAAAGAGACGACCAGTGGAGCCAACTTTGGCAGCAACGGTAATAGTTGCAGCCTCTAGCGCCTCTTTGATCTCCTTGGCATGATCGATATCGCGAACTTCGCGAGCGCTACGTGCGCGGCGAATTCCGGCGATCTGCTTCTCTCCGCCAGCACTCCACGCAATGGCAGTTCCGCGTGGAATGAGGAAGTTGCGGGCGTAACCATCTTTAACGGTGACAACATCGCCTGCGTGACCTACACCTGCTACTTCACGAGTAAGGATGAGTTTCATATTTGTCAGCTCTCCTTATCGCGCAGTTGATGTGTAGGGCAATAGAGCAACTTCGCGGGAGTTCTTAACCGCAGTTGCAATAGAGCGTTGATGTTGGGTGCATGCACCTGTCACACGACGAGCACGGATCTTGCCGCGATCGGAGATGTATTTGCGAAGGAGTGCAATATCTTTGTAATCGATATAGCTCACCTTGTCGCGACAGAAGTTGCATGGCTTCTTCTTAAACTTCTTATTTAAAGCCGCCGCTTTGGCGCCCTTATTCTTTGGCTCTTTGAGCGCTCTGTTATTTCTTGCTCCCATTGTGGTGCTCCTTATTCGGGTGCCCTGTTATGTAACAGGAATGGATGGATAGGGGTTTAGAACGGTGGTTCGTCGTTGGTGGTGGTTGCCCAACCGCCGCCGGCGGGTGCTGATGATGATGGTGCTGCAGCTGCCCATGGATCATCGCTAAATGATTCAGTAGCGGGTGCACCGAATCCGCCACCAGCATTTGCACCTTGGCGAGCAGTCTTTGTGACCTTCGCTGTTGCATTGCGTAGTGATGGACCGACTTCATCAACTTCTACTTCAAAGACTGTGCGCTTTTCGCCCTCTTTAGTTTCGTAAGAGCGTTGCTTTAAACGACCAGAGAGAATGACGCGCATTCCCTTAGTGAGTGACTCTGCAACATTCTCTGCCGCTTGGCGCCAGATCTGACATTGCAGAAAGAGGCTCTCGCCATCTTTCCACTCATTTGTTTGACGATCGAGGTATCGAGGGGTAGATGCGACACGGAATTTTGCAACCGCAGCGCCCGATGGTGTGAAACGTAACTCTGGATCGTCAACTAAGTTGCCGATCATTGTGATTGTTGTATCTCCTGCTGCCATCTTCTTTTTCTCCGCTTCTCTCTACTCTTCGAGTCGTTACTCTGGGCGTATTACTTTGGTGCGCAAAACTGCTTCATTCAAATTAAGTTGGCGATCCAACTCTTTGATGGCAGCTGGCTCGCAGTGCATATCTACAACTGCGTAAATGCCTTCACCTTTTTTATTGATCTCAAAGGACATCCGACGACGGCCCCAAACATCGAGCTTGTCGACGCGGCCACCACTCTCTTTGATGATCTTGAGATAAGTCTCAAGGCTTGGCGTGACGGTGCGCTCTTCTAGTTCTGGATCAAGAATGACCATTAATTCATAGTGACGCATGCGTTAACCCGACCTCCTCTGGACTAAGACGGCCACGGTATTTCCGTGACAGGAGGGTTAGTGCTCCCACATCGAAATCGGCTAATGCCAGCTCCGGTGAGGGAGGTTAAGGGTAACTCTTGCCTGCATCGAAAAGAAAATCGAGGAGGCGGCTCTGCGGCTTTCCCGCGTGTTTGGCGCCTGCGCGTAGCTGGAAGCGCACTATCTGCGTGATAAAGAAGTTGGTGGTAGCAATTCGCAGGAGGGTGGCCAGCGCATAGCCGCCATCAGATAGGCCAAATTTCGCGCCCGAGTAGCTGGCCAAGTGTTGCCAGATTGCTACGTGATAGAAAAGTTCACCACCTTGCCAGATCCAGAATGCGGTGAAGAGCGATCGATTCTTCTGTAAAACCATAATCGCAAGTGGTGCGAGCCAGAGAACATATTGTGGCGAGTAGACCTTATTAACTGCCGTGGTTGCTGCCATCACAATAAAACTTATCTCAGCCAGTGTGGGAGAAAATTTAAGTTCGAAGAAGTAGAGCGCAAATGCTGCAAGCAGAATTAAAAATGTAAGAAGTGAGAAGAGATTGAGTTGGTTAAGTGGTACACCTAAAAGCGAGAGTGCATACCAGAGTGATCCCCAATCTGCGCTGCGATTGATATTGAGTGAATAGAAGTGCCACCAGCCCGATGGAGTCGTGAGAATTACTGGCAGATTTATTACTAGCCAGGTAGTTAGTGCAATAGCAAGATATTTTGCCAGCGCAAGAAGTTGATTTCTTCGCCAGAGAATGAGTGCAATCGGAAGTAGAAAAATTATCGGAAAGAATTTAGTGGCAACTGATACTCCTAAGAGAATTGCGCTCCAATGAAGGCGCCCTCGATCAAAGAGATAGATCGCTCCCACCATCGAAATAATTGCCCAAAGATCCCAATTGATATAAAGCGATCCAATTACTGCCGGCGATAGTGGAAGTAAGTACCAATATTGTGGGTGTGAGCGGCGAAGCAAGAGAAGTAAAGCAAAAAAGAGGAGTGCGATCAGAATTGCATTGGCATTGAAATAACTTTTAAAGCTATGTGAAATGTAGGTGGTTGCCCACATAACGACTCCGGTAATTACTGGATACTCAACCGACTTTTCGCCCAGTGAGTAGACCCAGTGATGTCTGCCTAATCCGCGCTCTGAGTAGAGGGCTGGAATATCTGAATAGCAGGCGTGAATGTATTGATCTGGCGTACTCCAGCTTCTATTTTCACAATGAGAAAATTTTGCGAAGGAGAGAAGTGTTGCTAGGAGAGAAAGTACGAGGAGTGCGCGTACTGCTCCTAATTTCATCCGAAACTAGCGCTTCTTTGGCGTCGGAGATGGCGATGCGCTCGTCTTCTTTGTTGGCGCGACCGAAGGAGTTGGCGATGCAGTGGGTGGCGAAGTTACTGGATTGGAACCAGGTGTTGTCATAATTATTGGATCGGTACCACCGATGTTTGTTGGCTTTGGAAATTGCAGAATTGGCTCTCCTTTGAGAGCACCCTTCATAAATGCAGTCCAAATTTTTGCTGGGAAGGTTCCACCTGTTACTGAATTAAGTCCGCCGATTCCATTCAAACTCTGCGTTGCATCATCGCGAAAGAGTGCAACTGATGCCGCAAGTTGTGGCGTGTAACCACTAAACCATGCTGATGCATTCTGCTCAGATGTTCCAGTCTTTCCGGCGGCTGGCCGACCTAAGCCCGCCGTGCCATAAGTAGCAGTTCCATCTTTCACAACTTGTTGGAGCGCGTAAGTGAGATCTGCCATTACATCTTTAGTAAATACTTCTTGGCCCTGAGGATTTGCTTGATAAAGAACGCCCTTATTTGCGCCCAATACCTGCGAGACCATGTATGGCTTTGCGTAAACACCTTGTGCCGCAAATGTGGCGTAAGCCGATGCCACGTCAATGACGTGAGGACTTGCCGCACCGAGCACCACTGATGGAGTGGCAACCATTTCTACCGAACTTGGAATTCCCGATCTACGAGCAACATCTACAACTTTATCTGGTCCAACTTTAATTCCGAGTGGCACATAGATGGTATTAACTGAGTGTGCAGTGGCTTTGAGCAAAGTAATCTGCCCCCATTGTTCGTTTCCATAATTAGAAACAAAGTAAGGGCGACCTAAGTCATCAAATTCTTTCGGTGAATCGCCATCCCACATCGATGTGAGCGGAATGCCCTGTTCTAGAGCCGCAAGGATGGCGAAGGGTTTAAATGTAGATCCGGCAAGTGCAATGGATTGGGTTGCATCATTTAATTGACGAACTACATAATCTTTTCCGCCATACATCGCAATCACTTCACCGGTACCGGGGCGGATCGCAAGTAAGCCAATGTGAAGATTATCTGGCGCTTTTGGTGGTGTCTGCTTATCAA
>Ga0209297_1000839_pt1 | contig 18807 bp, 17 predicted proteins | sample S_130805_MF_Meta_FD_187322 | JGI IMG/M metagenome (GOLD analysis project Ga0209297, IMG submission 187322) | Freshwater microbial communities from Lake Simoncouche, Canada to study carbon cycling - S_130805_MF_MetaG (SPAdes) (version 2) | ecosystem: Environmental > Aquatic > Freshwater > Lake ...
AAATTAGACCTCCCTGCGCACGCATACGATGGTTTAACTCCCAATCTTGCGCTCTGATATATCTTTCATCAAAACCACCTGCTGCCAAAATTGCAGATTTTTTAAATGTGCCAAGGTAAACCGTGTCAGAAGGACCAGCCTTGCCACCGGTATGGAACTTAGAGGCACCTACTCCTAATTTAGATCGCATCGCTTGTGCAATTGTTCGCTGTAAACCAGATTGGCTATCAGCATGCATGAGCCCACCAACATTTACTGCGCCCTTTTCCTGCATGATCGATATTGCAGTTTTTAGATAAGAGTTTGAAATCTCTGAGTGCCCGTCAATTCTACAAATGATCTCAAACGAGCTCTCTGCAATTGCCAGATTCAAACCCTTAGCGGTTTGCCCAGTTGGATTATTAACTAATTTGATTCGTTTATCCGCAGCAGCCAAATTTTGGGCAATTTGATTGGTTTTATCTTTAGATGGACCTAGCGCCAAAATTATTTCTATTTCACCAGCGTAATCTTGCTGAAGGATTGCTGAGATGCAATTTGCAAGATCTGCTTCTTCATTGAGAATTGGCAAAATAACTGTGATCGAAGGCGATGTTAAATGATTCATAACCACTCCGATCATAATTTGTGCTCAGCAATTCCCTGCCCATAATCTAGGATAAGAAGATGAAATCTGCTCGAAGTGTCAGGATCTTTACTGGTATTTCGTTAGCAACTCTGGCCATATCGGCAATCAGCGCACTGGCTTTTGGCACAGTCTCAGCTTCTATTACCAAAATTGATGCATTTGCAGGTATAGATAAGCGGCCTGATAAAAAGTCTTCAGCAATAAATTACCTACTAGTTGGCTCTGATACTCGAGAGGGATTAACAAAGGCTGAACTAAAAGAGTTACGGGTTGGTTCAGTTGCTACCGCAGCAGGAAAAAGATCTGACACCATGCTGTTGGTCCATATCTCAAAGGCAAGAGATAAAGCGGTACTAGTTTCTATTCCTCGGGATACTTTCGCGCTAATTCCAGCACATCTAAATAAGGCTGGTAAAACTATTCCAGCTGTTCACTCTAAAATAAATTCAGCATTTAACTGGGGTGGGGCGCCTTTATTAATTCAAACAATAGAGGAGATGACCCAGCTTAAAATTGATCATTATGTTGAGGTAAATTTCGCAGGATTTGCCAGAGTAATTGATTCACTTGGCGGTATTGAGGTTTGTACTAAAAAAGATATTGATGATCCAAAGAGCCACTTAGTTTTAGAGGCTGGAGTTCACACGTTAAATGGAATTGAAGCCCTTAAATATGTTCGAACCCGGGAGTTTGATGGCATGGGTGATCTTGGCAGAATGCAACGTCAGCAAGCATTTATGTCTTCGGTATTGAAAAAAGCCACCAGTGCTGGTGTTTTGCTTAACCCGATAACAATGACAAGTTTTATAAATTCATCCCTGGCTGCCGTTACAACTGATGAAGGATTAAAAAACTCTGATTTGATAACCCTTGCTAAGCAGATGAAATCACTTGCAACATCAAATGTTCGTACATTGACTGTTCCACTTTCTGACCTAAATTACTATTCAAATGGTGTAACAGCATCCGTCTTGTGGGATCCAGTTCTAGCACCAGAATTATGGGATCGTCTGCGTGAGGATCGAGCAGTCGTTGATGAAGTAACTGCCTCACCATCACCATCATCAACAAAAGCCGCAAAGGTTGAAATTGTAGATAAATTTAAAACCCGAACAGCTAACGATAATATCTGCCGTTAATTATCGATCCCTTAGATAGGCTCTTGCCATGGCATTAAAGCTTTCAGTAATCGGCACCGGATATTTGGGTGCTACACATGCTGCCTGTATGGCCAGCTTGGGCTTTGAAGTAATTGGTTTTGATACTGAAGCAAGCAAAATCGATTTGTTGAGTAAAGGCAAAGTTCCATTTTATGAACCTGAATTAGAGGAATTGCTATCTGATCAAATTAAATCTGGTCGCCTAACCTTCACAAATAATGTTGCAGATCTAGCAGATGCCGATGTTCACTTCATTTGCGTGGGAACTCCTCAGATTAAAAATGGAAATGCAGCTGATCTAACCTATGTAAATTCAGCGTTAGAGTCGATTGCAAAACATGTGAAGCCAGGCGGCTTAGTAGTAGGTAAATCAACAGTTCCAGTTGGTACTGCAACAAAGTTAAGAAACAGATTATTGGAGCTAAATCCGAAGGCTGATCTTGCCTGGAATCCTGAATTCTTACGTGAAGGTTTTGCCGTTGAAGACACATTAAGACCAAATCGATTGGTGGTTGGTGTAGTAAACGACAGTGCTGAACAGATGTTAATGGAAGTTTATGCAACTAACCTTAAGGAGAAAACTCCATGGGTTAGAGCTGATCTTCCAACTGCAGAATTAGTAAAGGTTGCCGCTAATTCTTTCTTAGCAACAAAAATTTCCTTCATCAACGCCATGGCTGAAATATGTGAAGCTGCCGGTGGTGATGTCACTGTGCTTGCAAAAGCTATTGGTTACGACCCAAGAATTGGAAGTCGATTCTTGCAAGCTGGAATTGGCTTTGGTGGCGGCTGTCTACCAAAAGATATCCGTGCATTTATGGCCAGGGCAGAGGAGCTCGGTGCCAGCCAAGCAGTTGAGTTTCTAAAAGAAATTGATGCAATCAACTTACGTGCCCGCCAGCGAATTATTGAATTAGTTCGTAAAGATTTATCAGATGATCTACAAGGTAAGAAGGTGGCAATTCTTGGCGCGGCATTTAAACCTGATAGCGATGATGTTCGCGACTCTCCAGCACTAGATATTGCAGCACAGATTCAAGCAGCCGGAGCAATTGTTACCGTCCATGACCCTAAAGCCATTGCTAATGCTCAAAAGCGCTTTCCTGCTCTGAATTTTGCAGATGATGTGAATACAACTCTTAAAGATGCTGAAATAGTTCTGCATCTAACAGAGTGGAAAATCTATCGAGAAATTGACCCAGTCAAGGTTAAATCAATTGTTAAAAATCCAATTGTGATAGATGGCAGAAATGCATTAGATCGTGAGCTATGGCAATCTGCTGGCTGGAAATTTAGAGCCCTTGGCCGCAGCCATAATGAATGATTCAATAGATAAGTTATTAGCCTTAAAAACTTGGGCAGTTGTTGGCTTAAGCAATAATTCTGAACGAGCCGCTTTCAGAGTTGCAAAGTTGTTAATCGAAAAAGGACACCAAGTAATTCCAGTTCATCCAAAGGCAGAAACTGTTCATGGACAAAAAGGGTATGAGAAATTATCTGATATTCCTTTTCCAATTGATGTTGTAGATATCTTTGTTAACTCAGATTTAGCTGGCGAAGTTGTAGATAGTGCAATTGCAATAAATGCAAAGGGAGTCTGGCTGCAACTTGATGTAATTGATCAGAGCGCTTTTGAAAGAGCTGCGAATGCTGGGCTTGTGGCAGTCATGAATCGGTGCCCAGCAATCGAATATGGAAAACGACTTTAGTTATTCAACAATTTTTCCGCTGTAATACTGCTGTGCATGAATTATCTCTGTCAGTAGCTCCTCAAGATCATCACCGGCAACTCCAACCTGTTTAATTGATTGATCAAACTTGAGCCTTGGATTTCTGGCCATTAAATGCAAATATGGCCGATAGTCATCGCTGTTTTGATCGGTTTCCAAGGTGCCTGTTACTACATATTTCGAAATCAATTGCGTGCTGCCCAAAGGTAGATCAAGAATCGCGCGTAGGTTTTGTTCGTAAAAGCTAGTTACGGAGCCAATTTGATTCCAATAATTTGCCGTAGGTGTAATCCAGTTTATTCCGATTAATTTTTTATACTCGGTCGCGTCAACTACCAATTCAAATCCACCAACTAGATCAACCTCTGCGGCTAGTTTTAGAACCGACATTTGAATTTCCTGTGCTATTTCATCACTTATTCCCGGAAGGGGGGTAATGCATAATTCATTTGTTAGCAAAGTAATCGGCCAGCTTGCTGCTTGTGCATGAGCAGATCTAGTTACTAATACCGAAAGCTGATCAGCTTCACCTGTATGAGATGTTATCTTCGCTAGCTCATCAATAGTTTTAGATGAAGGATAAATTCGAATTCCAGATTTCTCCGCAGTTTTTATTGCCGAACTAGAGATGATTGCCGGATCTACATAAAGTAAATCGCACTCTTTAGCGAAGTCAATTAACTCAGAGCCTGACATTTTCTTGTTCGAAGTTTTTAACCCAATACCCAATTTTGTTGCCTGTACTTGGTAGGCACTTTGACTCCACTCTTGCGTAATGAGTCCAATAAATGGTGGCTTCATGTAATAAGGTTACCTGCATAATGGTTCAGATAATCCTCGCCTCAGCATCACCATCTCGACTTCGCCTTTTAGAAAGCGTTGGGATCACTCCCAAGGTTTTAGTTAGTGGGGTTAACGAAGAGACCTCTGAACTTGATTCACTTACTCCCTCAGAACTAGTTATTGCTTTAGCGATTCTAAAGGCACACACTGTTAAAGAGATTGCTCCTGCCGATTCGCTAATTATTGGATGTGATTCCACATTTGAGTTTGAAGGAAAATCACTTGGTAAACCAGGAAGCAAAGAAAATGCAATTGCTAGGTGCAAACAATTAAGTGGTAAATCTGGATATCTTCACACTGGACATTGCGTGATTGATTTAAAAAATGGCATAGAGTTAAGTGAGAGATCAACTGCTAAAGTTCAATTTGCTCAAATGACTGATGCTGAGATTAATGATTATGTAGATTCAGGTGAACCATTAAATGTTGCGGGTGGCTTCACTTTGGATGGCTTAAGTGCTCCATTTATTACAAATATTGAGGGTGACCCGAGCGGAATTATTGGCTTATCGCTCCCTTTGTTAAGAAAGATGTTTATCTCATTAGGGTATAGCTGGCCTGACTTAAAAAATAAGTAAGTATTTAGGATAAGTTTGCCTTATGAAGAAGTTATATAAAGACCCAATTGGCACAGCTGAAAAAGCTGCCAAAGCAATTGCAAAGATAACTGGAAAAGCCAAGCATGATGTTGCGCTAGTTATGGGATCAGGTTGGATTTCAGCCGCTGACGCACTTGGTTCGCCCACTCATGAATTTCCTGTAACTGAATTACCTGGCTTTCCTGCGCCAACCGTTGCAGGCCATGGCGGAAAGTTGCGTTCTTATAAATTATCAAATGGTTCAAACGCTTTAGTTTTCTTAGGTCGTACCCATTTTTATGAAGGTTTGGGCATGGAGCCGGTAGCACATGCGGTCAGAACTGCAGTTAAAGCAGGATGTAAAAATATTGTACTTACTAATGCTTGTGGAGGAATTAATACAGATTACAAAGTAGGACAGCCGGTATTAATCAGAGACCACATCTCACTGACTGCTGCTTCACCATTAATTGGTGCAGATTTTGTTGACCTTACTGATTTATACAGTAAAAGATTAAGACAGATTGTTAAGGAAGAAGATCCGTCATTAGCTGAAGGTGTATATGTCCACTGGCGTGGGCCTTCTTATGAAACACCTGCTGAAATTAAAATGATGAGAAGTATGGGAGCAGATTTAGTTGGAATGTCCACTGTTCCAGAGGCAATTGCTGCACACGCACTCGGTGCAGAAATTCTTGCAATCTCATTAGTGACAAATGCTGCTGCTGGTGTAACTGGTGAAAAACTAAATCATGCTGAGGTTATTGCCGCTGGTAAAGCTGCTGCTGACCGAATGGGAAATCTACTCGCGAAGGTTTTACCTAAGTTGTGATCTCAGATCAGTTAAGAAGTGAAGTTTTAGATTGGATTGATAATGATCCAGATGTAAAGACAGCTAACCAATTAACGCAGTGGCTTGAAGAGGAAAACAAAACAGAGTTAGAAAGATGCTTTGCTGGTTTTTTACAATTTGGCACAGCTGGAATACGCGGCCCAATGGGACCTGGTCCTTCCTGTATGAATCGAGCTGTTGTAAGTAGAACAGCTACTGGAATTCTTGCATTTATGAAGAAAAATAATTTAAGTTCAGTTGTAATTGGCTGCGATGCTCGACATGGATCAGAGGCATTTGCTAAAGATAGCGCTGAGATATTTGCTGGTGGTGGCATGAAAACTTATGTGTTGCCGAGAGTTCTTCCCACTCCAGTTCTTGCTTTTGCGCTAAAAAAAATTAAAGCTGATGTTGGAATTATGGTTACAGCAAGCCATAACCCGGCAAATGACAATGGATACAAAGTTTATTTGGGTGGCAATTTTGATGGAGTTAGTTACCAGGGCTCGCAGATAATTTCTCCCATTGATTTTCAAATTTCGGAATTAATTGAAAAAGCTGAAAAACAACCTGTAAGAGCTAGTAAGTATGAAATTGTTGATGAATCTGTAATTGATCAATATGTTTTAGAGGTTGCAAAGTTGGCAAAAAAGCCCAATAGTTTAAAAGTCATTTATACGCCTCTACATGGAGTGGGAGCTGAAACATTTATAAAGGTTTTTGAAAAATCTGGATTTAGAGCTCCAATAGTTGTGAAAGAACAAGTAAAACCTGATCCCGATTTTCCTACTACAGCATTTCCTAATCCCGAGGAAGCCGGAGCCATCGACATGGCGCTTGCATATGCAAAAGAAAATAATGCAGATTTAGTAATTGCTAATGACCCCGATGCTGATCGTTGCGCAGTTGCTATTAATGATCCAGTAAATGGTTGGCGAATGTTGCGAGGGGATGAAGTAGGCGTACTACTTGGTCACTATTTAATTAGTAAGAATTCAGTAAACGGTCTTCGAATTGCTAATTCCTTAGTTTCATCATCGCTACTTGGAAAAATTGCCGCTAAGAATGGACTGGAATTCAAAGAAACTTTGACGGGATTTAAATGGATTTCTAAAGTCGAGAACCTTTTATTTGGTTATGAAGAGGCACTTGGTTACTGCGTTGATGCAGCAAATGTGAATGATAAAGATGGAATCAGCGCTGCTGTCGTAATTGTTACGATGGTTGCTGAATTGAAGGAAAAAGGCTTATCGGTAATTGAGTATTTAGAAAAGATTGGCCAAGAGTATGGCTTTCATTTAACTGATCAGATATCACTTCGATTTACCGATCTTAAGCAGATAGATCAATTGTTGAATAAAGTAATTGATCAACCACCTGCAGTTTTGTCAGGTCACACATTGGTATCTAAGGAGAATTTAAGTCAATCAAAGTTAATGCCAACCCCCGGCATTAGATTGAAATATGAAAATGATATCCGAGTAATTATTAGACCTAGTGGAACTGAACCTAAACTGAAATGCTATATAGAGGTGGTCGCTGCAAGTAAAAATGGGGCGGAATCTCTAATCTCGCAAATAAAGCAGGCATTGACTAAAGTACTCACATGATTATTGATGGAAGCGAAAAATCGCTTCGAAAGTTTCTGTCAGATCTACCTCCCGTAGATCAAGTTGGAGCAGAAGCAAGAGCAGCAATGTTGGCTACGCGAAGTATTAAAACTAGTAGTAAAGCCTGGGCCATTGATATGGCAATAAGTATGGTTGATCTGACCACCCTCGAAGGAGCAGATACTCCCGGCAAGGTTAAATCTCTTTGTGCCAAAGCAGTTAGACCAGATCCATCTGATTTAACTGTTCCATCAGTAGGAGCAATTTGTGTCTACAACGATATGGTAAACATTGCGCGTACTGAATTAGACCGAATCGGCGGTAAATCACTGCCAGTTGCAGCGGTTGCAACAGCATTTCCGTCTGGTCGAGCTTCCCTTGCAGTAAAGAAGATTGATACACAAGATGCAATAGATGCTGGTGCTAATGAAATCGACATGGTCATAGATCGTGGTGCTTTTCTATCAGGCAGAATTTATGATGTCTTTGAAGAAATTAGAGTTATTAAAGAAATCTGTGGGAAAAAGGCGCATCTTAAAGTTATTCTAGAAACAGGTGAATTAGTCACTTATGACAATGTGAGAAAAGCTTCATACCTTGCGATGATAGCTGGCGCTGATTTCATTAAAACTAGCACTGGAAAAGTTGCACCAGCGGCTACCGCTCCAGTTGTTTTAGTAATGCTTGAGGCAGTCCGTGATTACTTCACCTTAACTGGTGAAAAAATTGGCGTGAAGCCTGCCGGTGGAATTCGTACAACCAAAGATGCGATCAAACAATTGGTGCTTGTAAAGGAGACTGCTGGCGAGCAGTGGCTAACGCCAGAGCTATTTAGGATTGGCGCAAGCGCCTTGCTAAATGATTTACTGATGCAGCGAATGAAGCTACGTACTGGGCACTACGCTAGTGCCAACTACGTAACTGTAGATTAGGAGCGTTATGAGCGATTTTGAGTACGCAAACGCACCTGAGTCAAAGGCTATTGCAAATATTGCACCAAACTACGGCTTGTTTATTGGCGGTAAGTTTGTAGATCCTAAAAAAGGTAAGAGTTTTAGCACAATTAATCCAGCAACTGAAGAGTTGTTATCAAAGGTTGGTTATGGAGATAAATCTGATATCGATGCAGCAGTAAGAAGCGCAAGAGCTGCTTACACAAAGATATGGTCAAAAATGCCAGCCAAGGAACGCGGTAAGTATCTCTACCGAATCGCTCGCATCATGCAAGAGCGGGCTCGAGAGTTTGCAGTGGTTGAGACTTTAGATAATGGCAAGCCGATTAGGGAATCCAGAGACACAGATATTCCACTTGCTGCTGCACATTTTTTCTATCACGCAGGCTGGGCAGACAAGCTGGAATATGCTGGTTTTGGAAGTAAGCCAAAACCACTTGGCGTAGTTGGTCAGATAATTCCATGGAACTTCCCGTTATTAATGCTCGCTTGGAAAATTGCGCCAGCACTTGCTGCTGGAAATACAGTTGTTTTAAAGCCAGCTGAAACAACACCACTTACCGCACTTTTATTTGCAGAAGTTTGCCAACAAGCAGGACTTCCTGATGGTGTAGTAAATATTGTTACAGGTGATGGAATTACTGGAGCTGCTTTAGTTAACCACCCAGATATAAATAAGGTTGCATTTACTGGCTCGACAGAGGTTGGCAAGGCAATCGCTAGATCAATTTCGGCAACTAAGAAGAGTGCAACATTAGAACTTGGTGGTAAGGCTGCCAACTTAGTATTTGAAGATGCTGCAATTGATGAAGCGGTTGAAGGAATTATTAATGGTATTTTCTTTAATCAGGGCCATGTTTGCTGCGCTGGTTCGCGTTTAATCATTCAAGAAAATGTTGCTGATGAAGTATTGGAAAAACTCAAAAAACGCATGAGCCTGATTCGAGTTGGCGATCCGATGGATAAGAACACAGACTTGGGTGCAATTAACTCCAAAGAACAGCTAAATAAGATTGAGGAGATCTCTAAAACTGGTGATGCTGAGGGTGCCAATAGATGGTCACCGGATGTAAAACTTCCAACAAAAGGATTCTGGTACCCACCAACTATTTTCACAGGTGTTACGCAATCACATCGAATTGCCAGGGAAGAGATATTTGGTCCAGTTTTATCAGTGCTTACATTTAGAACACCGTCTGAGGCAATCGAGAAAGCCAACAACACAATGTACGGATTATCGGCGGGAATCTGGAGCGATAAGGGTGCAAAGGTTTTATGGGCTGCTAAGCAATTAAAGGCTGGCGTAATTTGGAGTAACACATTTAATAAATTTGATCCTGCCAGCCCATTTGGCGGATACAAAGAGTCAGGTTGGGGTCGTGAAGGTGGACGTCATGGTTTAGCAGGTTATTTAGCCTCTGATGCGAAGGTGAATAAATGAGCTCACTAGATGTAAACAAAACTTATAAATTATTTATTGGTGGAGCTTTTCCACGTAGTGAGTCCGGTCGAGTCTATGAAATTAAAGGTGCGAATAAAAAATTCTTGGCTAATCCTGCCCTGGCATCTAGAAAAGATTTAAGGGATGCAGTCGTTGCTGCTAAATCTGCCCAATCAGGTTGGGCAAATGCAACCGCCTTTAATCGTGGCCAAATTCTTTATCGAATTGCAGAGATTATGCAGGGCAGAAGTGAACAGTTTGTTGAAGAGATCTGCGCCCTTGAGGGTATAACGACAAAGGCGGCGAAACTTCAAGTAGTAGAAGCGATTGATACTTGGGTTTGGTACTCCGGTTGGTGTGACAAGTTATCTTCAGTTTCTGGATCACAAAATCAAGTTTCTGGACCGTTTTATAACTTTACAACTCCAGAAGCCTTAGGAGTTATTGCATTATTTGCCGAGGGCAAACCTTCTCTTCTTGGTGCAGTGCGCACACTTGCCCCAGCTCTTGCTGGTGGAAATTCAGCGATTTTAATTGCTAGTGAGTCATTTCCTCTGCCAGCAATTACTTTGGGTGAAGTAATTGCAACAAGTGATGTTCCAGGTGGCGTGGTAAATATTCTTACTGGTAAAGCTTCTGAACTTTTGCCTTGGATTGGTTCTCATATGGAAATTGATGGCGTAGATGTGGCTGGCTTAAACAAGAAGCAGGAAGATGAGATTAAGTTAGTTGGGGCCGATAACTTAAAACGTATCTCTAGATTTGCGCCAGGTAATCATCCAGAGAGAATTTTGAGCTTCATGGAGCATAAAACTATTTGGCACCCGATCGGTATTTAACTACTCAGCTGATATTGCTGCGTAAGCAGGCTTTACTACCTTTTCTATAATTTCAAGTCTTTCCTCAAATGGGATAAATGAGCTTTTAAGTGCATTTACAGTTACTCGCTGTAAATCGGCAAACTTCCAGCCAAATGATTTAACACATTCAGACATCTCATTACTCATTGAAGTCCTGCTCATTAATCGATTATCAGTATTTAGAGTTACCCGAAAACGTAATTTGGCAAGCATGCCGATTGGATGATCAGAGTAGGTTTTAGCAGCACCAGTTTGAAGATTTGAGGTTGGGCAAAGCTCAAGTGGAATTCTGCGATCCCTCACATATGATGCAAGCGGGCCAAGCTTTGGCTTATCCCCGCTAAAATCAATGTCATCAATAATTCTTACGCCATGTCCAAGACGTTCTGCGCCACAGATTTGAATAGCCTCCCAGATTGATGGCAATCCATAAGCCTCACCAGCGTGGATTGTGAAATGAGCATTCTCTTTACGCAAATACTCAAAGGTTTCTAACTGGTTTGTTGGCGGAAAGCCATCTTCTGGTCCTGCAATATCAAATCCAACCACACCTTTATTTCGATACTTAACAACAGCCGCAGCTGCCTCTTGCGAGCGATCATTTTGTCGCATACCGCAAAGTAATGATTCAACCCTTATTTTGTTACCTTCACGAGCTGCCTCTGCCATTCCTTGTTTATAACCTTCAAGCGTGGCTTCAACAACTTGATCAAGTGTTAAACCTTGTTCGGTAAACAACTCAGGGGCGCCTCGCACCTCTGCATAGACAACACCATCTCTTGCAAGATCAATTGCACACTCTCTTGAAACTCTAATGATCGCTTCTTTGCTCTGCATAACTGCAATTGTGTGGGAAAAAGTTTCAAGATAGCGTACTAGAGAGTGCGAATTACAGGATTCTTCAAACCAATCTCCAAGTTGTTTTGGATCATCAGTTGGTAACTTCTTGTAACCAATTTGCTGAGCAATCTCAATAATAGTTTCAGGGCGCAATCCACCATCTAAATGATCGTGTAATAACGCTTTTGGTACACGTTTTATTTGATCACTTGTTGGTGTTTTATCTAAAGACACTTACCCCTCAATTCTTTCAACAACCAATGGTAATCGCTTAACTTCATCATCTTTACCACCAATTGAAAATCCACCAGTTAACGCATCTATGGCGCGTTCAAATCTTGCCACATCATCTGTATGTAGAGTTAAAATCGTTTGATCCTTTGTAACTAAATCCCCTGGTTTAGCATGAATTTCAATTCCCGATCCAAGTTGTAAAACTTCACCTTGTTTTTGTCTACCTGCACCTAATCGCCATGCTGCAACGCCAACTTTCATTGCATCTAAAGTTAAAAGCTTTCCAGATGAAGTTGCCTTAATTTCCATTGCTTCTTTCGCAACTGGCAATGGCGCATCATTATCTCCGCCTTGCGCAGCAATCATTTTTCGCCAAACATCCATTGCCATGCCATTTTTAAGCGCTTCTTCTGGCGATACTTTAGGTTTTATACCCACCGCATCCAGCATCTCATTTGCCAACAAAAGAGTTAATTCGATGACATCACTTGGGCCACCGCCAGCTAACACCTCAAGTGTCTCCCTGATCTCAAGTGCATTTCCGGCAGTTAAGCCAAGTGGCACATCCATAGCAGTAACAAGGGCTCGGGTTTTCACGCCGGCATTTTTTCCTAAATCAACCATTGTTCTGGCTAGTAATGCTGCATCCTTTGGATCGCTCATAAAGGCACCAGAACCAGTTTTAACATCTAGTACTAACGCACTTGTTCCTTCTGCAATTTTCTTACTCATAATTGAGGATGCAATTAATGGAATTGCTTGCACAGTTCCTGTCACATCACGCAGGGCATAAAGTTTCTTATCAGCTGGTGCTAATCCGGCGCCTGCCGCGCAGATAACCGCGCCACACTCTTGAATTACTTTTAACATCTCTGCATTGGAAAGATTTGCTTTCCAGCCTTTAATAGATTCGAGCTTGTCTAGAGTTCCACCGGTATGACCCAACCCTCGACCAGATAATTGTGGCACTGCAGCACCACATGCTGCTACTAAAGGCGCCAGCGGTAAAGTTATTTTGTCGCCAACACCACCAGTTGAATGCTTATCAACTGTTGGGCGGTCAAGCATTGACCAATTCATTTTTTCACCACTTGCAATCATGGCTTCGGTCCATCTTGAAATTTCTCGATTATTCATTCCGTTAAGCAAAATTGCCATCAGCAGTGCAGACATTTGTTCGTCAGCTATAACTCCTCGAGTGTACGAATCGATAGTCCAGTCGATTTGTTCGTTACTTAATTCAAGTCTGTCGCGCTTTGCTGAGATTATTTCAACTGCAGCAAATTTTTCACTCATTTAAGGTCCTCTGGACCAAACCCCCAAGGCAATAGATATGACAATGCTTTAGGGCCATCAGGAGTCATAAACAACATTTCATTACCGCCATGTTCAAATAACAATTGTCGACAACGGCCACATGGCGATAGATACTCACCTTTTCCATCAACACAAACGACGGCAATTAATCTGCCACCACCTGTCGCGGTTAATGAAGAAACAAGCCCACACTCTGCGCAAAGGCCAACGCCATAACTTGCATTCTCACTGTTACAACCAACAACAATTCGCCCATCTGAAACCAATCCAGCCACTCCAACTTTAAAATTTGAGTAAGGGGCATAAGCTTTTTGCATTACATCTTTTGCAGCTAAATGCAGTTGATCCCAATTAATATCCATGGGCTAATTCTCCTACGAAAATAAACTATTTATTACCGCGAGAGTATGGGATTCCATCTGCTGCGGGGGCTCGAACACGTCCGACTACCCCTGATACGGCAATTATTGTTGCGATGTAAGGAACCATGAGCATAAATTCCGACGGAATAGAAACTCCAATTATTGATAGATTGCCTTGGAGATTATTTGCAAAACCGAAAAATAGCGCAGCAATAATGGCTCCTCTTGGTGTCCATTTTCCAAAAATTAAACATGCAAGTGCAATAAAGCCTGCTCCCGCTGTCATGTTTTGTGAGAATGGACCCACGGCTCCAACAGTGAAATAAGCACCACCAGTGCCAGCTACTAATCCAGCAAGCATTACATTCTTAAATCGCAATCGATTAACATCGATGCCAACGCTATCGGCAGCAACTGGTAACTCACCGATTGCTCTGGTCCGCAGTCCCCATCTGGATTTAAACAATGCAATTTGAATAAAAATCACAAAAATATACATTAAGTAAACAATTATTGTTTGATTAAACAAAGTCGGACCAATGATTGGAATTTTTGATAAAAGTGGAATTGGAATTGGTGAAAAACTTCCTCCCATATTCCACTTATCTTCATACGGGACTAGCAGTGTTGTATAGAAAAAATTCGTTAAGCCTAAAACTAAAACGTTAATTACGAAACCAAGAATTACTTGATCCACTTGAAATCTAATTGAGAAATAAGCAAGTATTAAAGAAATTAGAGCACCAGCTATTGGTGCAACAATTAATCCATAAAGAGTATTTTGGAAGAAGCTGGCAACAACAGCTGATATGAATGCAGCAAATAGTAGTTGCCCTTCTATCGCAATATTGATTACTCCTGACTTTTCACAAAGTAACCCAGACATTGAACCAAAAATGAGGGGTACAGACAACATAATTGCGCCTTGTAATAGACCGGTAAATGGAATGAATTTACCCGCAGCTGCCCAACATAAAAATGCCAATATGCTCCCAAATCCAAATAGAAAACTTCCTACAGTTAAATTTTTGTTGTTTTTGAATTTAAAATATGAAACTATAACCCCAGCAAGTGCAATAGATAAAAAGATCAGTGCCCCAGTTTTGGAATCAATTTTCCATTCATTTATTAGTTTCCATTCATCTCCCAAGATAAACCCAAAAGCCACTTCTTCATCTTTGTTTGATCTGAAATAAAAGAGAGTAGAAAAAATTAAAAATGAAATCCCCATGACAATTACGCCGCGTTTCTGGCGTTTTTGCTTTTCGCTTAAATTATTCATTATCCATTCCAGCCTTTGGCGGTCATTGATTTATCAGCAAAAGATTTCTTTACCCGGAAAATCATTTTCATTAAAGCAGGAGCTGCAATAAACAAAACTATTAAAGCTTGAATTACTTGCACTATATCTGGTGAAGTACCAGTGTTTGATAGCAATGTCCGGCCACCAGTCTGCAAAGCACCAAATAAAAATGCTCCAAAAACAGTGCCAATTGGTGTTGCTTGACCAAGCAAAGCCACCGTTATTGCATCAAAACCTAGACTGCCGGCGATTCCGGCAGCTAAGGCATACTCTGTTCCAAGTAGGTGTACTGCACCCCCTAAGCCTGCAAGACCGCCACAAATAAACATAGTTACCGTAGTTACAAATGGAATTGAAATTCCCGCGGTTCGTGCAGCATTTGCATTTGCCCCTACAGCACGAAATTTAAACCCAAGAGTGCTTCTATTTAATAGCCACCAAACGAAGGCAGCAGCTAGCAATGCAATAAATATGCCCAAGTGAATTCTTAAATTCTCCCCTAACAATTTTGGCAATCTTGCACTGGGATTTACCTCTGGAGCCAATGGATCTTGGCGACCTTCTCGCAAAAAAACCGTTGTCTTTAGCAACCAAAGTATGAATAAGGCGGCAACATAATTGAGCATAATTGTCACAATTACTTCGTGTGCACCAGTCTTAGCTTTCAGCAAGCCAACTAAACCGCCAAATATTCCTCCGAATAAAACTCCGACCAAAATTGCTAAAGTCACATGAATAACTGGTGGGAAATCATAATTAAAGCCAACATAAGAAGCGCCAATAGCTCCGAAAATAAATTGTCCTTGGGCTCCAATATTAAATAGACCAGATCTAAATGCTAATGCCACTGAAAGGCCACTCAGAATCAATGGAGTTGAAGTTACGATCGTTTCTGAGAGTGGATAAAAACCATGAAGTAAACCAGATTGCCTGGATAAATTGACATCGAACACAGAACCTTGAAAAACTGCCAAGTAAGAATTGCCAATTTTTGCCCCAGCTGATGTTAGAAATTTACCTGGTGATGAAAGCTGCCCCATAACAACAGGATCAGATAATACGATGATTATTCCACCAATAAAAAAAGCAAATATGAAAGCTAAGAATGGCAATAAAGTATTATCACGAACATTTCCAAGGAATTTTCTCATGAGGTAATACCTGCCATCATTAAACCAAGCTTCTCTCTGGATACATCAGATGAAACAATTCCTACTATCTCACCTTTGTAAATCACAGCAATACGATCAGCCAGGGCGGTCACCTCATCTAGTTCGCTGCTAATTAATAAAACTGCTCGATTGGCAGATCTCTCGGCTAATAGACGCTCATATACAAATTCAATAGACCCAACATCCAAACCACGCGTAGGTTGAGAAGCGATTACTAATTCAACAGTTCTAGAAAGTTCTCGAGCAAGCACAACCTTTTGTTTATTTCCTCCAGATAAAGATGACGAGTTTTCAAAAATACTTTGTGCTCTTACATCAAATTCTTTAACTAATTTTTGAGCATTTTTTCTAATGTAATCCTTGTTCAATTGACCGGAGCTTGCTACCGGAGCTAAATCATGAACGTCTAAAATCAAGTTTTCGGCAATACTAAATGAACCTATTAGCCCATCTAATTCCCGTGACTCTGGAATAAATGCAACTCCACTTCGCAAAGAATCCCTAACGCTTTTACCCACTATTTCTTGGTTATTTATTTTAATTGAACCTTCAACATGACTTTCCAGATTTACTAAGGCTCTCGCAAGCTCTGATTGCCCATTTCCTTGGACTCCAGCAATAGCAAGAATTTCTCCAGCTTTAATTTCAAGAGAAATTTGATTGACAATTTTTCTGCCAACTGAGTTAAATACACTCAAATTTTTAACATCCAGAATTGTTTTGCCTGGATTAATAGGGGGTTTATTGGGGACTAAATCAACAGCCCTTCCAACCATCATCCTGGCTAACTCTTCCTTAGAGCTGCTTGGTGATGTAACACCAACGACTTTACCAAGTCGAATGATTGTAATTTTGTCTGCAACAGCTTGAACTTCACGCAGCTTGTGAGTGATAAAAATTATTGATGTGCCCTTTTGCTTTAATGTCCGCATCATGGTTAACAATTCATCAGTTTCCTGGGGCGTCAGAACTGCAGTTGGTTCATCCAGAATTAATACTTTTGCGTCATACATAAGCGCCCTGATAATTTCAACTCGTTGCTGAACTCCAACTGGCAAATCTTCAATATATGCATCTGGATTTATTTCAAATTTAAACTCTTTGGCAATACTTGCAATTTTTAATTTAGCCTCTTCAAGTGTAAGTAGACCCCGCTTACTTCGCTCATGACCAAGCACAATGTTTTCAGCAACGGTAAATACTGGAACAAGCATGAAGTGCTGATGCACCATTCCTATGCCACAATTTAAGGCATCGGAAGGTTCATTTATCGATACATTTTTTCCGTCAACAATTATTGAGCCACTATCTGGAGCTAGTAATCCGTAGACAATATTCATTAAGGTGGATTTGCCAGCACCATTCTCTCCAAGAATGGCGTGAATCTCACCTTTTTCAACTTTAAGATCTATTTGATCATTAGCAACTAAAGCGCCAAATCTTTTGGTGATCGCTTTAAGCTCTAGTGACACCTTTATCTCCTTAAATAAAGCTGGGTGAGTTAGAAATCTAACTCACCCAGCGATACTACAGAACGACTAACTTTTAGTCGATCGATTAGTTAACTGATATATATCCCGCTGCAATGTTTGCTGCAAGATCTTTAACCTCTGCCTGCAACTTCGCAGGTATCTTCTTTGACCATGATGGTGTGATTACGATGGATACACCCTTATTTTTTAGTGTTCCAACATAAACAGCGTTTGAGAATTTGCCATCATAAGCTTCTTTAACTGTTGCAAGCACACCCTCTTTTAAGCCCTTCAGAGCTGAAACTGGTGTAACACTTGCAAATTGCTTTCCTGTGTCCATAACAGCAGCATCTACCCAAATAACATTTGATTTCTTTGACTTCAAGCTGTTACCTGCAGTTGTTGCTTGCATATTACCTGCAACAGGGAAAATAAAATCTGCGCCTTGTTGTTCAAAAGCTACAGATGTTGAAAGTGCCTTAGTTGTGTCATCAAAACTTCCAAGGAAAGTTCCCTTTTTAGTAGCTGGATTCCAACCAAGTACTTCTACTTTCTTATTGTTTACATCGTTGTAATACTGAACGCCATTTGCATAGCCATCCATGAAGATTGTTACGGTAGGAATTTGCATTCCACCGTAGGTAGCAACCTTGCCGGTCTTTGACATACCAGCAGCTAGGTAACCAACTAGGAATGAGTTTTCATCAGTCTTGTAGGTAATACCTTTTTGGTTTGCTCCACCTGACCAACCATCAACAAGTGCGAAGTTAACTTTTGGATATTTTGCAGCGGCAGCGCCAATTGCATCACCTAGCAAATATCCAACACCGATAATTACGGTACATCCCTTGTCCACGAACTTCTGAACGTTAGGTGCATAGTCGGCGCCTGACTTAGCCGGTAAGTACTCGATTGAAGATGCATATCCAGCAGCCTTAGCAGCCTTTGCACCTTCGTATGATGTCTGGTTAAAAGACTTGTCGTTGATTCCTGCAGTGTCTAGCGCAACACATACTTTCTGCTTAGTTCCTGCTGCATTTGCTGGTGCAATAGCAACAGATGACACTAATGAAGCAGCTGCTAGAGCCACCACGACTTTATATGATTTTTTCAAAATCCCTCCCAAGGACTAAGACCCAAATAATGATGGGGTTGGTTGTGTGCTGACCCTATCGGTGGGCACGCTGGCTTTAGGTCAGGCTGCCAAGTTGCGTTGATTACGATTTCTTTAGATTTCCTTAAACTCTAACTAGAGAGTTTAAAGTTATAGGTAATTATTTCTCACTAAATAAGATTTTTGACCCGACCGGCCTTTAAATTAGCCATTATTCCTTGGATTTTTGCTGAGAAGGCTGATCCTGCAACTACCTTCACTGAAAGCCCACCATCCTTTAAATTGTAGCGATTTCCGTAGATTCCCTTTTTAGAATCTAGAATATTTAAAATATTTTTATCCGATAACTCAGCGGTAA
>Ga0209297_1000841_pt1 | contig 18781 bp, 15 predicted proteins | sample S_130805_MF_Meta_FD_187322 | JGI IMG/M metagenome (GOLD analysis project Ga0209297, IMG submission 187322) | Freshwater microbial communities from Lake Simoncouche, Canada to study carbon cycling - S_130805_MF_MetaG (SPAdes) (version 2) | ecosystem: Environmental > Aquatic > Freshwater > Lake ...
TCGCCATGGTCGCTAATCTCTAAATGGATGGCCTCGTGGAAGAGGACGAAATCTAGAGCGTTGCTCGGCGCCCCTTTTAGGCGATCTGAGATTCGAATCGTGCGATCCACACTCGTGCATGAGCCCCAGCGCTCGCGCATCGCCCGCCAGCTCACATCTGCTGGGCGAATTGTGATCTCAGGGGCGAGTTCGCGCAGAAGTTCATCTATTCTGGTGGCAAGTTCACTCTGGCTCATCGTGGAGGCCGCCTCTTGTGCCCGAATCTTGGCCACCATCTCTGGCACCATCGCCCGTTCATCGGCCTTACTCATTCTGGCTGGGATTGAAACGACTATGCGCCCACCGGCCCTATAGGCCGAGATGTTTTTCCTTCGCCGTGTGGAGCGGATTACGACGATCTCACCCTCATTAATCCCGGGCAGAGTGGCATCCCGATCCAAATCCTCACCCTCATCAGGGGTGAGCTCATTTGAGAAACTATTTGCGCCCACTGATGCACGATATCTCTGACGCCGCATTTCTCCCCAAATCTCAACCATGTGTTGAGAGATTTAAATTTCATGGCAGTTAGTGCACGGCGAAAAATCCTCATTACATGATAAAAAACTCATTTGTCAATGCGCAGTTCAGTTGATTCTGCGGCCGTTTCCATTTAGTTTACAACTACGAACTCCTCGGATAACCGTTCTTTATCAGCAAGGGGAAGGCTGATACAGAATGAGCGCCCGGGGAGTTCGCTTTTAATTTTCGCAGGAACTAACTCGTTTTATCTCCGGAAGAAAAGCATTGGCCCGACTTTTCTGAATGCAGGCTGTGCAAGTAAATCAAAGCGATGATAAATCGTCAGGTATTTCAATACTAGATAAATAACTTTCGGGAGTTAATAGATCCTCCGCAGTTGGCAAAATTCCACTCCAAATCTGATCACGGGATTGCAGATCTCGAAGTTCACCGACCGCTCTCCAAAAAGCTGTCGCTTCACGGGCAAGACGGGGAGAGACTTGTAGTCCAAAGAGATTTGAAAAGAGTTGTTGAGTAGGCGCAGATGTTGCTCGGCGGCGGCGCAACGTTTCTTCGAGGGCAGAGAGATTTGGCAAGCGATCGCCAGCGGCAAGGTTTACTACATTTTCACTCCAGCCATCAACAAGTGCAAGAACGGTTTCAAGCTTTACTAATGCAGCGCGTTGGGCTGGACTCTCTTCAGGTGTGAAGACTCCTTCGTTAAGTGCCATTGAAAAACTCTCAGGGTTTGTCGGATCAAACTCGCCTGAGTTTGAAGAAGATGACTCAAATAACTCTTGTGCTTGACGCTGAATTGCATCGATATCGATATGAATTCCGCGCGCATAATCTGTCACTGCGCTTCGGATATATGAAACGAGCCAGGGGTTATGTGAGAATAATCTGGCACCTGCGCTCTCACGAAGTGCATGAAAGATTCGCACCTCATCAATTGGAATATCTAAATCGCGCGCCCACTCGTCGATGTTTTGAGGAACGAGGGCGGGATAGACGGGATCAACAAGTGGCAGGCCAACATCGTGTATTCCCGTGACGGTGCCAGCTAAGCCCCCAATGGACTGTCCAAGTTGTGTTGCCATCAATGAGCCTATAAATGAGCGAAGAAGTGTGGCAATCATTCCAACAGGGACTTGCATCGAATCTTCGGCTGATCCCTCTTCACCTTCACCCGCAGAGTCCCCACCCGCAGATTCTTTGAGGAGTTCGGCGATCGCACTTGTTAATCCAACTGCAAGTGGCTCGACCGTGCTCTGCCATCCGGCAAGTGTTGAATCGACCCAATCGGTTCGGGCAAGTGTTGAATTAGCGGCAACCGTTGATTGAGGGAAAAAAGTTGCTTCGTTCAGCCACAATTCAGCGATCGAAAAAGCCTCCGCAACTTTCGATACATCATTGGCACCGATAGGCGCCGAACCTTTTGCAGTAACGAATTTTTTTGCATTATCGCGAACTACATTCTTAGGTAACGCCTCAGTAGTCGGCGCAAAACCCGGGCCACTCATGCCAAGCTTTGAAAACTGTTCTTGAATCTGTTGCTGCATCTTTTGCATCATGGCAGCAAAATCAACCGAATCATCGCCGTTATTTTTCTCGGCATCATCGGAGCTATCGGGTGTAAAACCAAATGGCGGCATGTGTTAATCCTCTCAGCCATGTAACCAGATATCCATTGGATTTCTTCCCGCGGATTCAATGAAATTCCGCCCGAGGAAATCACCGTCAACTCACGTGTCTGGTCAGCCAAGCTCACGGCGGCAAGGTCGACGCAGTCGCGGTAGGCTCGGCATATGTCGAGTGCAGCAACAGCCTTAATCTGGTGGGTCGTTCCCGCTCTGGGCTTAATCGGAGGGCTCGGATACGTACTTTGGATCTCTAAGTTCCAAGTGAAGTTTCACCAAGAGACACAGCGCTCTGTCGGTCAATTCCAGCGTTTCCAAGATTCGTTGCGTACTACTCAGGCTCGCGATGTTGATAGCAGCAATCGCCCAATAACTGGAACCAGCCCAGCTGGTAGTGATACTGATTCAGTTAAATCTAAGCCTGGCCCAGAGTCTTCTTAAGAGTTCACTTCCCGACCGTGCGATTCTCACCGCTTCCCCGTTTTGTTATTGCGCTCCTGAGTGTTTTCTTCACTTTATCCTTAGTTGCACCACTTCCCTTTGCCATTGTGATGCCAGGGGATGCTCAAAATATTTTTAGCAAAATCATCTCCGTTCAGCATCAAAAATCCTATCCAGCTACCGGGCGTCTAGATTTGATGTCGGTTCGAGTGACCAATCCAAATAATTGGATTATTGGACCTGAAATTCTCTATTCATGGCTTCGAAGTGACGAGGCTGTCTATCCTCGTGCTGCGATTTATCCACCCGGGGCGACAAATGAATCTGAGAAAAAAGCTGCAGCCGTTGATATGACAAGCTCGCAAAGCAAGGCGATCGGGGCGGCATTTTCTTTTCTGAAAACAAATCCAGATTTTGGTGTCGCTCAAAATCAACTTATTGAAAAAAATATAGCCTTCGATGTTAAACGAACGGGTGGTCCAAGCGGTGGAATGATCTTTGCGATAGGTGTCATCGAACTTCTAACACCAGGAGATATTTTAAGGGGCCGTCATATTGGCGGCACTGGCACTATCTCTATCGATGGCACAGTCGGAGCAATCGGTGGAATAAACGAGAAGATAAGTGCAGCACATAAAGCTGGTGCGGAGATATTTTTAGCTCCACTTGGAAATCAAAGTGAGATTCAAAACCCGCCTAAGGGAATAAAGGTAGTCATCGTGGCAACGCTTTCCGATGCCATTAAGGCGCTCTCCTTAAAGGGTTAAGGCAGAAAAGGGTTAAGTCAGGTTTTTCACGACCTCCTCACGTTTTTATCAGCGCAGGTGAGTGTGACGGTTGAGTGGAACTGCTCACAAGCTCGAGAAGTGGGCCTGCCTGCGGTGCGCTAGCGTTATCCCATGACTAATGCAGCCCCCCAGTTTAACTTTAAACGTCGTCGCGGTCCCCTTCCTATAACAATTGCAATCCTTGTTGTTATTGGCGTTGCACTCGTTTCAATGAGTGGCTTCTATGCCGATTGGCTCTGGTTTAAATCCGTTAACTTTACGTCGGTCTGGTCAACAGTTCTGGTTACTAAAGTCGTACTTTTTGTGACCGCCGGATTAATAACATCATCGATTATTATTCTTAATATCATCATCGCCTATAAGCGTCGCCCCTTGTACGTTCCAATGAGTATTGAGGCAGACAATCTTGAACGCTACCGTGCGCAAATCGAGCCAATAAAGCGATGGGTTGTTCTTGGGTTGAGCGTTGTACTCTTCTATTTCGCCGGAACATCGGGCTCAATGTTATGGTCAACGTGGTTGCTATTTAAAAACTCCACTCCCTTCGGAGTCAAAGATGCCCAGTTCAATATGGATATATCTTTCTTCGCATTCCGCTTGCCCTTTTGGCAGACTCTAATTGCGTGGGGAATCTCAACTCTTGTTCTTTCGATTATCGCATCTGCAGTTGTTCACTATCTGTATAGCGGAATTCGTTTACAGGTCAGGGAAGATAGAACTACCGTTGCAGCACGTGTACAACTCTCAGTGCTGCTCGGAGGAGTTGTTTTATTAAAGGCCGTTGCTTACTGGTTTGATCGCTATGCCCTTGCATTAAAGGAGAGCAAGTTAATAACCGGACTTACATATACAGATGTAAATGCAGTTCTGCCGGCCAAGGCTATATTGGCTGCGATTGCAGTTGTCTGTGCGCTTCTATTTTTTGCAAATATTGTGCGCCGATCATGGGTACTTCCAGCAGCTGGTACCGCTCTCCTTGTTATCTCATCGGTTTTGATCGCAGGAATCTACCCAGGCGCAATTCAGCAGTTCCAGGTTAAGCCAAGTGAGTCATCGAAAGAAGCGCCTTTCATTCAGCGCAACATCGATGCAACTCGGACCGCATACGGTCTAGATGATGTTCAGGTAAGCGATTATCAAGCGACTTTAACGACATCTGCGGGACAGCTTTCAAAGGATGCGGCAACGATTGCAAATATTCGCTTAATGGATCCCAATGTATTACCGGCTACATTTCGCCAGCTACAACAGATTAAGCCGTATTACACCTTCCCGGATTCATTGGACGTAGATCGCTACATGGTCGATGGAGTTATGCGCGACACAATTGTTGCAGTTCGCGAACTAAATATCGCGGGCAACCCATCTCGAAACTGGATCAACGACCACCTCGTTTACACTCATGGTTTTGGTTTCGTTGCGGCGTACGGCAACACGCGCGATGCCGATGGAAAACCTTCATTTGCAGTAGGCGATTTGCCACCGACAAAGGGCCTAGGCGAATTCCAGCCACGAATATATTTCGGAGAAAATGTTCCTGACTACTCAATTATTGGTGGAGTAAAAACAGACTCCCCTGTTGAGTTCGATTATCCCGACGATGCCTCTGCTAATGGTCAGAAGAATTACACTTACACAGGCACAGGCGGTGTTCCTGTTGGATCACTAATCAATAAATTAGTCTTCGCACTTAAGTACCAGGAGCAAAAACTCTTGCTCTCTTCACTTATTAATAAAGACTCAAAGATTCTCTTCGAACGTAACCCTCGCGAGCGTGTAGCAAAAGTTGCGCCATGGTTAACTCTGGACGGGGATCCATATCCCGCTTTAGTTGATGGCAAGGTCTTGTGGATTATCGATGGCTACACAACTAGTGCTGGCTATCCATATTCAAAGCAGATTTCGCTTTCATCTGCAACAAATGATGCTCTAACTGCAAATTCAAACGCAGTTACTGCACAAGGAAATCAAAGCGTTAACTACATCCGTAACTCAGTCAAGGCAACAGTTGATGCCTATGATGGAACGGTAGTTTTGTATCAATGGGATGAAAAAGATCCAGTCTTAGCCACGTGGAGCAAAGCCTTCCCTGGCACCGTAACTTCAAAATCTAAGATCTCGAAGGATCTCATGTCGCATATTCGCTATCCAGAGGATATGTTCCGTGTGCAACGTGAAATTCTCTCTTCTTATCACGTGCAGACCGCTGCAGCGTTCTATGGCGGCCAGGATTTCTGGCGCGTACCTCGCGATCCATCGACTTTCGGAGCCAACGCAAGTGCACAGCCTCCCTATTACTTAACTCTACAAATGCCAGGCGAGCCAAAGCCTGAGTTCGCAATGACCACTCCATTTGTTCCACGCGGTGGTCGTGAAAACTTATCGGCCTTTGCAGTCGTTAACTCTGATGCAGGCCCTAACTACGGCAAGATTACGGTGCTTCAACTTCCTCGAAGCACTAACGTGGCAGGACCTTCTCAAGTTGCATCAAACTTTGAAGCTAAACCTGAAGTTGCAAACTCCCTTTCACTATTGCGTCAGGGCGGTTCAGATGTAGTACTTGGAAACTTGTTGACGTTGCCAGTTGGTGGCGGCCTACTTTATGTTCAGCCAGTCTATGTTCGCGCAACATCTAACAGTGCTGCCTATCCATTACTTCAGAAAGTCCTCGTTTCATTCGGTGATCAAATTGGATATGACGACACATTAAAGGGTGCCCTCGATCAAGTATTTGGTGGAAACTCCGGAACGACGTCGGCATCAGGTAGTACGCCAACGACTGGAACTACAAATAACTCTCTAGCGAGTGCATTAGCAAGTGCCAAGCAGGCACTTGCCGATGGCCAGGCCGCTCTTGCAAAGGGCGACTTCGCTGCATATGGTCGAGCACAAGATCGATTGAAATCAGCTATTGCATCTGCAATTGCTGCGCAAGTAAAGAAATAAATTGCAGCAGAATTAATTAAATCTCCTCGAGGGATTGCCAGATAAAGGCCAGATTCATGGGTATTCATTCATGGATTTGGTCTTTATCTATTGAGCCCATAAGATTGCCGATACCGACGCGGGGTGGAGCAGCTCGGTAGCTCGCTGGGCTCATAACCCAGAGGTCGTAGGTTCAAATCCTGCCCCCGCTACTAGTAAGACAGTAAGAAAACGCGCAATTGTTTGCTCGAGATTCGCTTTAATTTAGAATCTCTACGCCGAACAATTAGCGCGTTTTTTACTTTATGCGCAGTGAATTTGTAACCACAAATACAGATGACAAGGCCATCGCTGCAGCGGCATAAATTGGCCGAAGGAGGCCGAGGGCGGCTATCGGTAATCCAATGACGTTATAGATCAGTGCCCAACCCATATTGAGATGGATAATTTTTAAGGTTTTCTTAGCTAGCTTGAGTGCACCAATAACACTGCCAAGACCTGAGTTCATGAGAGTTATATCGGCACTTGAAATCGCCGTATCGGTGCCAGTGCCCATCGCCATTGATAAATCAGCGGCAGTCAAGGCTGCGGCGTCATTGATGCCATCGCCGATCATTAACACACAGTGGCCCTCTGATTTAAGCCGCTCAACTATCTGCAACTTCGTTTCTGGAAGTGCGGCAGCGACAACATGTGCTGCATCTATTCCAACAACTGTTGCAACCGATGCGGCGACTTCGGCGCTATCTCCGGTAACTAGCCAAGGCGTAATCCCCATTGCACGTAGAGCTGCAACTGTTGAACCTGCATCTTCTTTTAGCTCATCACCAACTGCAAAGACGGCCAACGCAACGCCATCCCATGCAAGAACAGAGACTGTAAGTCCAGCTGCCTGGCCATGTGCAATCGCTAACTTTAATTCGGCATGAAAATCAGTACAGCTATGGGCTACGGCCGCAGGAGAGCCAATCAAGACAACTGGTGAATGAGAGCCAAGATTTACACGGCCCGCAGCCCCCGATCCTGGGGTAACTGCAAACTCACTGACGTCGTATGTTCTGGCACCTTTACCAAGTGCGTGGCGCGAAATTGCCAGAGCAACTGGGTGTGAGTTCTGAGATTCAATTGCTAGGGCAGATGAAAGAATTATCGTTTCATTCATAAGAGATGCGAATGAACTTCCAAGAATGGCACCAGCAGTGGTTGACACCGTTGCCTCAACAACATTCATTACACCCTGAGTGAGCGTGCCGGTCTTATCGAATACGACGGTATCTACCGTTCGGGCAACTTCTAGAACACGAGGTTCACGTAAAACTATTCCACGAGCTGCCCCGCGACCAGATGCAACAAGCAATGCCACTGGCGTTGCTAAGCCCAGTGCACATGGACAGGCGATCACTAAAACCGTAATCGCTACGGAAATTGAGCGTGTTAAAGAGTGATCGGTGTAGTACCAACCTAGAAATGTTCCGATCGCCATGAGAGTCACAATGGGAACAAAGACTGCGCTTATGCGATCGGCTAAACGTTGAATCGGCGCTTTTGTACCCTGTGCGCTAATAACCATTGCAGTAATACGAGCTAACTCTGTATCGCTACCAATTCTTGTTGCGCGAACAATCAAACGTCCATTGTGATTAACCGATGCTCCAATAACTAAAGAGCCCGGGCGAACATCCACGGGCTTTGATTCACCCGTAAGCATGGAGTTATCGACGGCGCTTTCGCCTTTGATGACAATGCCATCAGTTGCAATGCGGGCACCGGGTAGAACTTCAAATTCGTCACCGATATCGAGTTGATCGATAGGAACAATAAGAGGAAATCCGCCACGAACAATCGTTACCTCTTTGCTTCCCAGGGCAAGAAGTGAAGAAAGAGCTGCACCCGCACGTGATTTCGCACGGGTTTCAAGATATCGACCAAGGATTACAAAAAAGATTACGCCCGCTGCTACCTCTGTATATACATCGCCGGCACCCGTTGCATTGGCATAAATTGACCAAGTAAATGCGGCAAGTGAACCAAGTGAAATCAAATTATCCATCGTTGGATGTTTCAGATTACGAAGGGCTGCGCGGTGAATTGGCCAGGCAACTAATAGGACAACTGGTGCGCTCAGTGCAATGACTACCCAGGCAGTTGCTGAATACAGCGGATGAGGTAAACCGAAGTAATCAAGTGAACTATGAACCCACATGTCGATCTGGTGATGCCAACTCATTACCATTGAGATTGCAACGGCTGGAACTGCAAAGATGAAGGCAAAGAAAAGGGCGCGCGCAGATTTCTTACTATGCAGTGTGATGGATTGCCCATCTGCTAGCAGGGCAGCTTTATATCCCGCTTTTTCTACGACCTTCACTAAATCCTTAATATCCATATCGGCCGGCGCCATAATGTGAGCTGTTTCAGTTGCAAAGTTAATTGTTGCGCTAACTCCTTCAACGGAATTTAAAGCCTTCTCAACGGTATTAACGCACGATGAACAGGTCATGCCTTCAATGGCAAGCGTTGTGGGTTCTAGTAGGGTGCTCATGGATTTAAAGTGTTGATCACGGCATTATGTAAAACGCCATTTGTCGAAACTCCACTACCGCCAAATGGACCAGATTGACCTGAGATATTGGTAAAGATTCCACCGGCTTCGCGAACAATGATGTCAAGGGCGGCCATGTCCCACAGCGCAAGTGTTGGCTCTATGGCAACATCTACAGCTCCTTCTGCAACCAACATATGGGACCAAAAATCTCCCATTCCTCGTGTGCGCCAAGCATCGTTGAGCATTTTTTGAAATGCCTCAAGGCGATCATCAAAGCCAATGAAATCTGAATAAGTAATTGAAGCATCAGAAAGTGATGCCACCTGTGAGACTGAGATTTTTTTAGTGCTGCCATTAAATCTAACAAATGCACCTTCGCCAGATGATGCAAACCATCGCCGAGATAAAGCGGGTGCGCTAGCAACTCCTACAACTACTTCATGCGTTCCATCATCGCTTACCTCGACGAGTGCAATTAAGCATGCCCAGGTGGGAACCCCGCGCATAAAGTTTTTTGTCCCATCGATTGGATCGATAATCCAATACCGTTTTGCGCCAGTGATATCGCTGCCGAACTCTTCGCCTAATAAACCATCGCTTGGGCGATGTATTGCCAGAGCCTCGCGAATCGCAGTTTCAACTGCGCGATCGGCATCGGTAACTGGAGTGTTATCTGGCTTAGTAGTAATCACAAGGTCTAAAGATTGATATCTATCCAGAGCTATTGAATCGGCCAAGTCGCCCAAGAGATGGGCTAGAGCTAAATCATCGGCATAGCGGGTAGATTCACTTGTCATAACGCCCATCTTAATCCTCAATGCCTTGTACGGCCTGATCCTTTACGGCTAACAACGAGCGAAGGCTGGACAGACGAGCAGTTCGCTCGACATCTATAACTCCGCCAGGGGCGGCCCAGGCATCGAGGGCACACGAACTTTCAGAGTGTGAGCAGTTGGACAGGCAGTTAGCTGCTACTTCAGATAAATCAGTAAATGCATCGACGATTCGGTGAGTATCAATATGGGATAAACCGAAGGCGCGAATTCCTGGCGTATCGATAATCCACCCATCGCTGTCCGCAAGTGGCAGTGCGATTGCACTCGATGATGTGTGGCGCCCGCGACCAGTTGCGGCATTCACATCACCTGTTAAGCGATCGGCCTCTGGAACTAATGCATTGATCAATGTTGATTTTCCAACGCCAGAGTGGCCAACTAGAACTGAGATTTTGCCTTCAAGCATCGCATGCAATGCTTGTAAATCATGTTCGCGCGAAGAGCCCTTAACCGAGGTATAAAGAATTTCAACATCTAACTTTGCATATTCAGAAAGGAAGGCGGGAATAACACCGAGGTCGGTCTTTGTGACTACCAACTTTGGAGTAATCCCCTCAGTAAATGCCGATACCAAGAAACGATCGATTAAACCCCTTCGGGGTTCTGGATTTGTTGCCGCAACGACAATAACTAACTGATCAATATTTGCAACGATTGTGCGCTCTACTTGCGCGGCATCATCCACGGTTCGACTGAGAGAGTTACGTCGTTCGCTCACCGCCACGATTCTCGCAAGAGTGCCTTCTGTCCCACTCACGTCTCCGACTATAGAAACTTTATCTCCAACGACGACTGATTTCGGTCCAAGCTCTCGCGCACGCATGGCCGTTATTACTAATCCATCATCAGTGATACATGTTTGTCGGCCGCGATCAACCGTTGTAACTAATGCCGTTATTGCATCACTATGAGATGGACGGTCTTTGCTACGCGGGCGAGTACTGCGGGCCGGCCTAATACGCGCATCGGACTCATCGTATTCGCGCGGGCTCATCGCTTAACTCCTGGCGTTCTCATGTAAGCAGTGAGCTCCATAAACCTGGAAAATCTGGCAGAGTTTTGCGAGTAGTCGCGATATTTTCGACTTCGATGCCTGCCACCATTAGGCCGATAACGGCGCCAGCAGTTGCCAATCGGTGATCATCATAAGTATGAAAAACTCCACCATGAAGTGGCGCAGGGGTTATATGCAGAGAGTTCTTATGTTCTTCAACATTTCCCCCTAAGGCATTAATTTCGCGGGTTAATGCAGCTAAACGATCGGTTTCATGCAGACGTAAATGACCGATGCCTCGGAGATGTGATGGCGAATCTGCGAACACTGCCAATGCGGCAATCGATGGCGTCAACTCACCAACATCATGTAAATCAATATCAATACCGTGAATAACTCCGGTTCCGGTGAGGGTTAAACCTTTCTCGTCCATTGAAATCTGCGCGCCCATGCGAGAGAGAATCGAACGCAGCTGATCTCCTGGCTGAGTGGTCTTTGTTGGCCAATCCGCGATGGTAATGCTGCCACCACACAACATTGCAATCGAGAGAAATGGCGCAGCGTTTGAGAGATCTGGTTCGATCACTAATTGATGACCCTTTAGAACACCAGGTTCAACTCTCCAACTCTTTGCATCACTATCGACGGTAACTGTTGCGCCGAAGTCGCGAAGCATTTCAACGCTCATATCGATATGCGGCATTGAGGGAAGGGCTTCGCCTTTGTGCGTTGCAGTAATTCCATTCGTAAAACTTGGAGCGACTAATAAAAGCGCAGAAAGAAACTGACTCGATGCACTGGCATCAATTGTGATTTCTCCACCGCGCACAGTGCCATTGCCGTGCACAGTCAGAGGCAAGCTATATCGACCTTCGTGCTCGATCGAAACACCGAGCTCTTCAAGGGCTTTAATTACAGGTGCAAGTGGGCGTTCATAGGATCGTGGATCGCCATCAAATGAAATCTCCCCCGTTGCAAGTGCTGCAAGCGGAGGTAAGAAACGCATTACTGTCCCAGCATTTCCAACGTCGACTCTTGCCGGTCCACTCATTGGTGCAGGAGTAACGGTCAATTGATACTCGGGTAATCCGTTTACAATTGCATCCTCTTCGACGATTCCGATTCCCATAGCCTGCAACCCTTGAACCATGAGCTCGCTATCGCGTGAAACCAGTGGACGGCGAAGAACGGTTGGAGAATTTGCCTGCGCCGCTAAAATTAGTGCGCGGTTTGTGACGGATTTTGATCCTGGAATCACGACGCGTATATCAACTGGATTTTCCCCACGAAAGATCGCGGGCCAGTGGACGTCGTTTTTATTCATTGATTGAGTCTATCCTTTCCATATGTGTGGCCGTTATGCGCAATCTGCCGATATGCGCGAACTCATGGAGGCATTCGAGGTCACTGGTAGTTCACCCACACAGTCCCTGCCCGCGAATTGGAATATCGCACCAACTAATCCCATCTACATTGTTCGTGCCGATTCAGGGGATCAGACCAAAAAGTCACTGGCAACTGTCTCGTGGGGATTAATTGCACCTTGGCTCAGTGACCCAAATGATGCGAAGGCCTCGCAATCGAGAGCTATTAATGCGCGTAGCGAATCGGTTTATGAGAAGCCAACTTTTCGAGCAGCATTTAAGTCAACGCGTTGCATAGTTCCTGCCGAGGGATATTACGAATGGGCAACAGCTCTGGGTAGATATGCACCCAAACAGCCTTTTTATATTTCAGCAAAAGATGGCGGGCAGTTACCGATCGCTGGGATTTGGAGTAGCTGGCGCTCTCCTAGTGGCGAGCGAATTGAAAGCGCTTCAATAATCACCCAGGAAGCAGTGGGCGAACTCGCAGACATCCATAGTCGAATGCCGGTGTTCATGCCCCGTGATCGTTGGTCATCATGGTTGGACCCAGAGAATAATGAAATCGAAGTTTTGAGAGGATTGATGATTGTCGCATCCCCCGAATCAATACTGTCCGCCCATCCAGTATCACGTGCAGTCAACTCAGTGCTTAAAAATTCCAAAGAGTTAACGCAAGAAGTCGAATTGGGAGAGCCAGAAACCCTCTTTTAACGATAGCCTTTTACTGCGATGACATCAACTGATTTAGTTAAAGAGAGCTCGGCGGATCGTGCTATCCGCTTCGAGCGTGATGCCCTTGTCTTTACTAACCAGTTATATGCAGCCGCTCTTCGCTACACAAAGAATCCGCATGATGCTAAAGATCTCGTTCAAGATACCTACCTAAAAGCCTTTGCCTCTTTTCATCAATTTGAACCAGGCACAAATTTAAAGGCATGGCTATATCGCGTTTTAACAACGACATTTATTAATACGTATCGAAAAGATCAACGACGTCCGCAGATATCTGGGGGTGAAATCGAAGATTGGCAGTTGGCTGATGCCGCATCTCACTCTAGCAATCTTGGAAAATCGGCAGAGGTCGAGGCTCTCGAAAATCTTCCCGATAGCGATATTAAAAGAGCTCTCAATGAGATCCCTGAAGAGTTTCGTATCGCAGTTTATTTAGCCGACGTCGAAGGCTTTTCATACAAAGAGATCGCAGAAATCGTTGGCGTGCCTGCCGGAACTGTGATGTCGAGGCTTCACAGGGGAAGAAAACAGCTTCGCGAGCGGTTAACAGAGTATGCAAAGGAGCTTGGATACACAGTCAAAGCTCCTCAAACCTCTGCTTCAAAGGTTGCCACAAAGGAGGAGGTTCCATGAGCAATTACGAGCTAACGCCATGTAATCAAATTCTTAACTCTTTCGTACTATTGCTTGAAGGAAATACTGACCTCCCGATGGTTCATAGTATTGAAGTTCATCTTTCAGAGTGTCCGGACTGTGCTCAAGAACTAGCTCACGAGAAGAAAATGCGCGAATTAGTACAAAATGTTTTACGCAGAACATGTTGCGAAAGTGCACCTGAAGAACTGCACGATTCGATTTACCAACAAATACACGCCCAAATGGCTGGCGCCTTTACAACAGGAGTTACGACCGAGTTTAAAATGACCGAGATTTCTATTGAAATTGATGAGTTTGGCAATGTCGAACATCGCGAGATAACTATTGAACATACGGAAGAGATTCGTTATCTCAGTGAAGACTCAAACGGAGAAGGAAAGTAATTCGTGAAGCCGGCCGAAGAGATCATTGGTGCCGTTGGTTTTTCCGTCATGGAGGTCCGCCCGGGTGATACATCCCTTGCCTTAGGTGTTGGAGATTTACCAATTGTTGCCCAGTCTCACCTTGTCAATCTTATGGAGCATGCAGCGGTTATATCTCTTGATGAGTATCTAGAACCGGGTGAGACGACGATAGCAATTAGCATCGAGATTATTTCTCTGGCCCCGGCTGAAATCGGTGCCGAACTTCGTGCAACATCACGGTGCATAGAAGTTGAAAATAAAGAGTTAACTTTTGAATGTGAAGTCTATGAAGGCGAACGCCAAGTGGCTGCAGCTATGATAAAAAGAGCGACGGTAGAGCGAGTATCTTTTCTCGCACGTACCGCCGCTCAGTCACTTATTAATTAGTCTTACTTTACTTACGCCTTCTTTGTCGCCCAGAAAATCTCTGCGATCTCATCGATCTTTGAAATTAACTTATCTGCAACCGCTACATCTTGAGTTCCCTTTGTTCCTGCAGCACCGGCAAGTTTTGTCGCCTCATTAAATAGTGAGTGCAGTTGAGGATAGGCCTCAAAGTGTGGAGCCTTAAAGTAGTCAGTCCATAGGACCCATAGGTGCTCTTTTACTTGATGTGAGCGCTCTTCTTTGATTGCTACTGATCGTGAACGGAAATCTGCATCGGTATTGGCGGCGTACTTTTCCATGCATGCCTTTACAGATAGAGCTTCAATCTTTGCTTGAGCTGGATCGTAAACACCACATGGAAGGTCGCAGTGCGCGTAGACGGTTATCTTTGGTGCAAACATGTTTCTCTCCCTTAAAAATTTCGCGTGTAAACCTTACAAGTGACAGACTACCGTTCGTGAGCAAATATGGCACAGTCAGGGTCCAGGGAGAATCAATGGCACCTGCCTACAGAGATGGCGACTGGCTCTTTGTGCTCTGGATGCAAGAGCCTCCCAATAGAGCTCCCCTCGGAAGCGTGGCTGTAATCGAGCGCGAAGATCGGCCAGGCGTTTTTCTAATTAAAAGGATACAAAAATCCCACTCCGGAAATTACTGGGTCGAGGGAGATAACAGTGAAAGCACTGATTCAAGAACATGGGGTTGGATCACGCCAAATGAAATAGTTGGACGAGTCCTGTTTCGCTATCGAAAAGGAAAAGCGATTAGCGAGTAAAAGCCTCAAGCATTAATGCTTTTTGCTCATCCTCATGCAAATGATGATTACCAGTTGCAGGTGATGCCGTGGCGCGCCGTGACACTCGGCGCAAAATGCGTGAGCCAAATCCACGACCGCCATGTTGCTCTGATGTGCGAAGTGCAACTTGTGTCCAAGGGCCTTGGTTGGCAGGTTCATCTTGTACCCACAACAAATGAGCATTTGGATGTTTATCTGCTTCGGCGATCATTTCATCGATTGGTAAAGGATAGAGAAGCTCCAGGCGAACTATTGCCGTTGTATTTTCGCCAGTCTTTGCGCGCTCTGCAACTAAGTCGTGATAAATCTTGCCTGAACAAAAAATTAACCGTGTTGCGTTCTGAACAGTCTCATCTGCAATAACTGGACGGAAATGTCCGCTCGTAAAATCAGAGAGAGATGACGCCGCTGCACGCAGGCGCAACATTGATTTTGGTGTGAAGACAATCAAAGGTCGACGAGTTGGATTGAGCGCATGCCAGCGCAAAAGATGGAAGTACGAGGCAGGCGTTGATGGTTGAGCCACAGTCATGTTTTGCTCGGCGCATAGTTGTAAATACCGCTCAATGCGTGCCGATGAATGATCCGGGCCTTGGCCTTCGTAGCCATGCGGCAGTAGCAAGACAAGCGAGGATCGTTCTCCCCATTTTTGAAGGGCGGAGGAGATAAATTCATCGATGATTGTTTGAGCGCCATTGGCGAAATCACCAAACTGACCCTCCCAAAGAACTAGGGCATCTTCACGCTCTGCGCTATATCCATACTCAAAGCCCATTGCTGCATATTCACTCAACAGGGAATCGATGACAAAGAAATGATTCTCGTCGCTATTGAGCGCGCGAAGCGGTGTCCACTCATTGCCATTTTCTTTATCGATAATGACTGCATGACGATTACTAAATGTTCCACGTCTTGAATCTTGGCCAGCAAGACGTATTGGTCGATCCTCTTTTAAGAGTGAGCCAAAGGCGAGCATTTCTCCCGTAGACCAATCGATTGAATCATCGTTCAGAGATTCAACGCGTTTGGCCAACTGAGGAAGTAACTTAGGGTGGACATTAAAACCTTCAGGAATTGCCGTCTGCGTCGCAGCGATTTCGCGAGCTAAACTCTCGCTAATTGAAGTAATAATCTCATGTGCATCGGGTGCAACGGGTGCTTTAAAATTCGGATCAGATTCCGTGTGAATGTTATTTACTGCAGCATACACAGCCTCGAGTTGACTCTGATAATCGCGCGCAACTTCATCTGCCTCATCTAGTGAAATATCTCCACGTCCAATGAGGGCCTCTATGTAAAGAGTTCTTGTAGAGCGTTTAGCATCAATCATCTTGTACATCAGTGGCTGAGTAAAGCTTGGTTCATCGCCTTCATTGTGGCCACGTCGGCGATAACAAACCATGTCGATAACTACATCTTTATTAAACTGTTGACGGTATTCAAATGCCAAGCGTGCAATGCGCACACAAGCCTCTGGATCATCGCCGTTAACATGGAAAACCGGTGCCTGAATTATTTTTGCGAAATCCGTTGAATACGTTGACGTACGTGATGCATGCGGCGATGTTGTGAATCCGACTTGGTTATTGACGACGATATGAATCGTTCCACCAGTGCGATAGCCCGCTAGCTGTGACATCTGCAGAACTTCGGCATTTACGCCCTGTCCGGCAAATGAGGCATCGCCGTGGAGTAGAACGGGCAGTACCGAGTAAGCGTGCTTGATATTTAATCTATCCTGTTTGGCGCGGACAATTCCCTCAAGAACTGGGTTCACTGCCTCAAGGTGTGAAGGGTTGGCCGCCAAGTAAATCTTGGTAGTGGCGCCAGAGTGAGAAGTGAAAACACCCTCAGTACCTAAGTGATACTTAACATCACCAGAGCCTTGTACCTGATTTTCTGCGTAATGGCCTTGGAACTCTTGGAAAATCTGACCATGTGACTTGCCAGCGATATTTGCTAAGACATTTAAACGTCCGCGGTGCGGCATTCCGATACAGACTTCAACGAGGCCTTGATCTGCAGCACTCGATAGAACCGCATCCAGCAATGGAATGACAGATTCGCCGCCTTCTAGTGAGAATCGCTTTTGTCCAACAAACTTTGTCTGAAGGAAAGTTTCAAAGGCTTCTGCGCCATTGAGTTTATGCAAGATTCGAAGATGTTCTTCTGGAGCGAATTTCTGAGCACCGACTTCGACTTGAGTTTGAATCCATTGACGCTCTGCGCGATCTTCAATGTACATATATTCAACACCGACAGTGCGACAGTATGAGTCACGCAACAATCCTAGAATCTTGCGAAGCGACATAAAGGTTTTTCCACCAAAGCCACCAGTTGCAAATTCGCGATCAAGATCCCATAGCGTTAATCCATGTGTCACAACATCTAAATCTGGATGTGAGCGTTGTTTGTATTCCAAAGGATCGACATCGGCCATTAAGTGGCCAAAGGTTCGATAGGCGTGGATTAACTGTTGAATTCGAGCGGTCTTGTTAATCTGCTCATCTTTACTGAACTCAAAATCCTTTGCCCATCGAATTGGCTCGTAAGGAATTCGAAGGGATGCAAAGATCTCATCGTAGAAACCATCTGCACCTAACAAATACTCATTCATTCGGCGCAAGAAATCACCAGATTGTGCGCCTTGAATAACGCGGTGATCGTACGTACTCGTAAGGGTTACAACTTTGCTTATCGCCATTCGGGCAAGCGTTTCGTCGCTAGCTCCATGGAACTCTGCTGGATAGTCCAGTGCGCCTACTCCAAGAATTAAACCTTGACCTTGCACCAAGCGCGGCACCGAATGAACGGTGCCGATGGTGCCGGGATTAGTAATAGACAAAGTCGTGCCAGCAAAATCATCGACAGTTAAAGAGCCTCCACGCGCCTTCTTAATAATGGCCTCATAAGCGTTCCAGAAGGCGGCGAAATCCATTGACTCGCAGCCTTTAACCGAGGGCACCAACAGTTGACGCGATCCATCGGCCTTAGCTAAATCGATAGCGATGCCTAGATTTATATGTTCGGGATGTCCGACAGCTGGCTTTCCATCAAGCTCGCCGAAAAATGAATTCATCTCAGGCATCGCGCGAACCGCTTTGATCATTGCGTAGGCGATGATGTGAGTAAATGATGTCTTTCCACCGCGCGCGCGCTTTAAATGATTATTTATAACTATTCGATTATCAATCATTAACTTAGCAGCCACTGCACGAACCGATGTAGCAGTTGGAACCGAGAGTGATGCCTCCATGCTTTGAACTACTCGGGCCGATACGCCGCGAATTGGCTCAAGCGTTGATGCACTCGGTGTTGCAAGAACTCGAACCGGCTTAACAATTGGGTCTGCAGGTGTCGGTTGTGATGATGCAATGTCTTTAACAATTGGTTGTTGAACTGGCGCTGGTGCATTTGGCGCGGGGGGAACAACGGCGACAACTTCCTGGACTGCTGGTTGCTCGTTCATTGGAGCAGGTGGCGCGGTTTGTGCAGGGCTCGGCATCTGGTCGCGCTGCTGCGACTTAGGAACAGGCGGAACACCCTTTGAAACTATCGCTGAGCTTTGATTTGTTGATGGCGCACTTGATGATGGAGTACCCGGTTTATTGTTTTTAAAGTACTCAACCCATGTTGGGTCAACCGAAGATGGGTCTGCTAAATAATGCTCGTACATCTCATCGACGAGCCAATCATTTGCACCAAAATCCTGTGCCGACACGTTCGAACTCCTTCTTGGCGTGGATAAGGCGCAAGCCTATCGGCACT
>Ga0209297_1000842_pt1 | contig 18708 bp, 17 predicted proteins | sample S_130805_MF_Meta_FD_187322 | JGI IMG/M metagenome (GOLD analysis project Ga0209297, IMG submission 187322) | Freshwater microbial communities from Lake Simoncouche, Canada to study carbon cycling - S_130805_MF_MetaG (SPAdes) (version 2) | ecosystem: Environmental > Aquatic > Freshwater > Lake ...
GAAGATTTCCCGACGGACCTTTTTGAATTGATGGATCTTTTAGGTGATCGTCGTTTTGATACAACGATTGGTGATCACTTCAAGGCGACACCTGCTGCCTCGTCGTATCCCAAAATCTTTTTGCTTGGATCAAGTGGATACAGCGCGCATCTTGCCGCCAAGTTGGGATTGCCTTTTGGTTTTGCTCATCACTTTGACATGGGTGGAACATTTGAAGCGGCCGAGATCTATCGTTCACGCTTCGTCCCATCGCATATTTTGAGCGAGCCACACATGATTGTGACCGCCAATGTTTTGGCAGCCGACACCGACGAAGAAGCACTGTGGCACGCTAAGTCATCACGATTGACCGGCTATTTGCGTCGAACTGGTCGATTCTTGCCATTGCCCTCGGCAGAAGACGCGGCTCGTCATCCTGATATCGCTGAAGCCGAACGAATGCCATCGAGCCGCATCGTTGGCAATGGCGAACAGGTTGCCGAACAACTTCATCAATTGGTTCAGCGAGTCAATGCCGACGAAGCGATGGTGACTGCGGTTGCGTACGAGACTTCGGCCCGAGTGCGCAGTCTTGAATTACTCGCCAAGTACTGGTGATTTAGTCAGCGGCTGTTTATTGCAGTCCGTGTAATGCTCCGCCATCGAGTGGCAAGCCGACACCGGTCATGAACTTGGCATGTTCTGAGCACATGAATGCTGCCACATGACCAAAGTCGTCAGGGTCGCCAACGACTCCAGCCGGAATTGAAGATGCAAGTGCCGCGGGGTCGGGATACAGCGACGACAGCCGGTCGGTGAGATGCAATCCGGGCTGAATCGAGTTCACTGTGATGCCGTCTTTGGCGACTTCACGCGCAAGAGTCTTCAAGAAACCGGTCAACCCAGCGCGTGCAGTGTTCGACAAAATCAAACGATCAATTGGTTCACGAACCGAACTTGATGTAATCGCCAAAATGCGACCCCACTGTTGTTTTTGCATGGCGGGCACAACGGCTTGACACATGGCCACACTTGACACCAGGTTCAATCGCAATGCCACGTCGTATGCCTCAATGGGAGTTGACGCAAAGTTGCCTGGGGGAGGCCCACCGGCATTGGCAATCAAAATGTCGATTCCGCCTAGAAGATCGTTGGTTTGTTCAATCAATGAAGTGACCTGAGCAAGATCGCTCACATCGGCGACGACACAATGCACAGTTGCGCCATGAGCGGGCTTGATTGAGTCCTTGGCGATGGCGAGTTTTTCGGCTGATCGCGAAGCTAAGACGACGCTGACTCCATCTGCGGCGAGTGCTCGAGCAGTAGCGAGACCCAAACCACTTGAACCTCCGGTGACCAGCGCGCGACGACCAATAATTCGTAGTTCCATGCACGACATCCTAGGCAGGTGTCTATTGGGGGTGACTATCTCTGGCGAGCTGCGAGAACTGTCTTGAGTCGAGCATCTGCCGAGGGTCGTGCCCCGATGTGCTCAATGACCCAAGCAGAAATTGTTGTCGCGAAACGCGCGGCTTCAACGGGCGATTTGTGAACGAGATAATGCGCCAAGAAAGATCCAGCAAATGAGTCACCAGCACCAGTTGCATCAACCAGGTTGTTGGTCGCCGGCGGAATATGAGTTGCGTTTCCATTGTCGTACAGCAGAGCACCTTCGGCATCAAGTTTTAAAACGATGAGTGCTTGAGGAAATATTTTTGTGAGCGCTTCTGCGATCGCCAACGGTTCGTCGCAACCAGTAAGAACTTGACCCTCTTCTTTATTAGGGAGCACGATGTCAAAGTCGAGATCGGCAGTGACTGCCAAAAAGTTACTGACACCCATTTCTTGAATCATCTGAAATGAGCCAGGGTCAAAAGAAACTGTTGCGCCATGTTCACGAGCAAGGCGAGCCGCTTTGCGAGCAGCCGAACGAGGGGGATCAGTGAAGAAAGACCAAGCAGTGAGATGTAAATGTTGCGCTGAAGAGATTGCCTCAACGGGTAACTCACTCGACATCAGATAAAAGTCGGCGCCGTGACCCGAGACCATCGAGCGTTGGCCAGTTTGATCAACAAACACCGCAACTGATCCCGTTGAGTGGGCTTCGGTTTCTACGAGGTGAGCAATAACTCTTTCGCGTTCGAGGTCTTCTTGGGCAAGTTGTCCAAATCGATCACGACCAATTTTGCCGACGAAACGCGTATTCATTCCGCATCGACTGGCCCAGACCGCAACGTTGGCTGCACTTCCACCAGGCGTGAGCATTACTTCACCAAATGTGTCTCCACCGCGTAACAGTTCGGAGTTCGTGCGAATGAGAACATCCCAAGCAAAGTCACCAAGAACGCACAAAGGTGTCTGGGGATCGGTCAGGGAACTTGAGTTGGCACCCAAATTGGTACTCATGTTGATCAGGGTATCTGCGAGACTAGAAAGAATGCCGAGCAGTACCCCCGTCACTTTTAATCGCACGGTTGTGCTATCGCTCGCAGCGGTATGGGTCATCTGGGGATCGACCTATTTGGCAATCAAGATTGGCCTTGAGACCATGCCTCCGTTCCTGATGCAGGGCATTCGCTTTACCGTGGCGAGCACGGTGATGTTGAGCGTGTTGAAAGCCAAGAAAGTTGCCTGGCCATCGAGGGTGCAGATACGCAACGCTTCGTTGATCGGTGTGCTGTTGCTGATCGGTGGCCTAGGCATGGTGACTGTGGCTGAAGACCGTGGTGTTGACTCGGGCTTGGTTGCCACGATCATTGCGATTCAGCCGATGTTGATGTCGTTGTGGGGAGGCTTGTGGAAGACCTGGCCTATTCGCATGCAATGGGCGGGCATGTTGATCGGCATGGCCGGAGTTTTAGTTCTCGTTTCAGATAATGGTCTTTCCGGAACATGGAGCGGAACATCGCTTGTTTTCATTGCGTGTCTCTCCTGGAGTTTTGGTTCGGCTCTCAGTCGCCGTATTGATATGCCATCTGGTTTTATGGCGACCGCTTTTGAAATGGCCGCAGCAGCGATTGTGTATTTGCTTTTAACCTTGATTACTCGCGAAGACATTCAGATGCCGAGCATGCGCAGTTCGCTGGCGGTTATCTACTTGATCTTCATCGGTTCGATCGTCGCCTTTACTGCGTTCACCTACTTGATTAGTCATGTGAGTGGGCCATTGGCGATGAGCTACGCCTACGTCAATCCGGCTATCGCGGTGTTGCTGGGCGTCGTGCTGAGTGATGAACATGTTTCGACCAATATGGCAATTGCATTGCCCATTATTTTGGTGGGCGTTGCCATCGTGACGAATTCGTCACGTGGCGTTGAGTCGTGACTCAATCAATTTGACTCGACTAATGAGTTGGGCAAACTCGTCGTTGTCGTTGTCGTTGTCGTTGTCGTTGTCAGATGGCTGAATCAGTACGGCATCAACCAATCCGCCAAACCAATCGTTGATGACACTTGGAAGTTCGTCCCATGTACCTGAAGGAATGAGGGCATCGAGCACTTCGTCGGTCATCAGTACGCCGAGTTGCGACCAATCGCCACTGCGAGTCATCAGCTGTAATTGGGCACCTAGATCATCCCAGCCAAACAGTTCAAGGGTTCGTCGATAGGCGGGAGTTGAGTACAAGAAACCCAACACTGCTCGTTGTGCTTCGCGACTTTGATCAACGGCTAATTGATTCGGTCCAGTGATGTAAGGAATTGCAATAGCGACCTGAACATCGTTTGAAGTTCGGTTGGCGGTGTTAATTCCCTCGACGAGTCGGGGCAAGGCGCGATCTCGCAAGAACCGCGGATGCGAGTTGGTGGGGTGAGTCACAAACCAATCGGCAACTTCGCCGGCAAGTCGAATCGCATTGTCGTTTACTCCACCGAGTAGCAGTTTCGGACCATCGTGAGCAAGCGGACCTGGGTTGAAAAATGGTTGCAACCGATTCATTCGGTATTGCTCGGTTTCAACAATGAATGGATCGCCGGTCGTAAAACTGTTCCACGCCGTTTTGACGGCGATGACATAGTCATTCATTTTGCGAATGGGCGATGACCACGGAATTCCGAAGCGACCTTCGATGTTCTGTTTGATCTGAGTTGCGAGTCCAAGATCGAAACGTCCGCCGCTCATTTGCGAGAGATCCCAGGCCTGCAGCGCGAGCAACATCGGACTTCGTGGGAATGCCAAAGTGAGACTGGTCTGAACTCTCAAGGTTGTGGTGTGTTCGAGTGCCAAAAGAGCAACGGCCATCGAGTCGTGGATTGTCTCGGGGATGTGCAGAATGTCGTAACCGAGGGATTCAACATGTTGGGCGAAGAGACCGATGTCATTCAAGGGAATGCGGTCGCTCATGCCAGCGATGACTTTCATAGCGGTGACGACGTTTCTGGGTTGGCGCTAAGAATTTCTGTGATGACTTTCATTAACTGTTCGGGGGAGTTTTCACACGAAGCAAGTTCATGTGCATTCAGGAGCAATTTGAGTGAACCATCTTCATATTCACAGATGACGCAGGGCGCCATATATCCAGGTGTTGCAGTGACCGATGCTGGAGCATCGTTTCGGTGGTGGAGTCGGAACTCACATCCAAGATCAGCAACACAAGAGTCCCAGGCTGGCCGACGCGTAAACGTTGAATGGGTGATATCGCAAAGTGAGCAATGTTGGTTCATGAAGGTTCGACGGAGAAAATACGAGATTTCTCCGACGATTGTTCCTGAGGCGTCGTACACCCCGTGAAGTCGCACGACCCTGTTTGAGAACGCCACCCTCATATGTTGGCATAACACTCTGAGAATGGTTGTAGCAGTCGTCGCCACCTCGGTATTTTTGGTAGAAATAGAGCAAGGAAACGAGGTCACCGTGGTTCATATTCCAGTTCGAGGAGAATTGCCAGCTCGTTTAGGTCCGTCGGTCAAGGCGCTTCCCGAATACGGCCCAAGCGTCATGGACGCAAGTGTGTATCGCGATCCGACTCGTTTTGAACTTGAACGTGAGCGAGTGCTTGGTCGTCATTGGATGCTCGCTGGACGCAGTGAACAAGTGCAGGGTTCAGGCGACTGGATTACGTATGAAGGTCACGATGAATGCATCGTGGTTGTTCGCCAAGCCGATGAATCACTTTCTGCATTTCACAATGTGTGTCGCCATCGTGGGCCAGCGATTGTTGCAGAGAAAACTGGTTGCGGCGCCCGCCGTTTTTCGTGCCCGTATCACGGTTGGGTGTACGACACCAAAGGCAAGCTCGTCGGAATTCCGGAGCGCGAAGATTTTGGCAACGACCATGTCACCGACATTGGTGCGATCCCGGTTGCGGTAGGCGAGTGGGGCGGATGGATTTGGATCAACTTGGCCGGTCCAGACAAGGCTGTCCCGTTGCTCGAGTCAATTGGTCCAGATATCTCGAACGATCTTGGTGCATTCAAGATGGAAGACATGATCTTGCATGAAGTTATTGAGTGGGACGTGCCCATTAACTACAAGGCGATCGTTGATGGATTCAACGAGATTTATCACGTCACCGAACTGCATCATTCTCCGCCCGAATTCACCAAGGCCACGCGCTTTGCGTCATTTCATGTCACGGGTGACAACTTCATGTGCTTCGTGCCGCGGCCCGTATCACTTGATGAATTGAGCAGTGATTCGTACGATCATCATCGCAATTCAATTTGTCACTATGTGGTTTTCCCGAACACAGTGTTCAATTGCAACCCCGAACACCTCCAGGTCTTTCAGCCCATTCCATTGGGAGTCGACCGCACGAAGTTTTTGTGTTGGGAACTCATTTACCCTGGTGACATGAATGATCCGGAATATGCGTCTTATTACAAAAAGACCATGGCGCATTGGGAAGTTCTGAAGGGTGTCGTTGGCGAAGACATCAGTATCTACGACCAAATGACACGCACCAAAAAATCGAGTGCGTTCAACGAACAAATTCTTTCTGAACGCGAATTCAAGATCGCGATGTACCACGAAAACATGGATCGCAAGATTCGCGACTAGTTATTTTCAGGCTATAAAGCCTGCTCAGAGTGTGATTTTCAAATAGTTATTCAAGTTCTTTGTGAACGGGTCCGATACAAAAACCCGTGAAGCGAAGCATGAAAATAATGAGCAAGACACTTGCAGTGTCATTGTGCTCGGCGATCATGCTCGGTGTTGTCGGTGTTCCTGGCGCCCTTGCAGAAACGAATAAAAAGTCTTCAAGTTCGTCCTCGGCGACCGCCACTACTGGATTGACCTACGTTGTTGCAAGGAACGATTCGCTGACTGGAATTGCTAACAAAGCAAAAGTGAAGTTCAATGATTTGCTAGCTGTTAACGGCTTTAAGGCAACCAGCGTGATCTTGCCCGGCCAAGTGATTGTGCTCCCCGACGCAGCAGTAGTTGTCGTAGCCGCGTCAAATGTTGCTCCTGCAGTCGCAGTGCCAAGCGTTGTCGGCGGTTCGACATACACCGTTGCAAAGAATGACTCGTTAAGCGGTATTGCTTCGAAGGCCAAAGTTACATTTGCGGCGTTCTTGGCCGTGAACGGTTTCACCAAGACCAGTGTGATCCTGCCCGGTCAGGTTGTGAAATTGCCCGAAGGCGCAAAAGTCTCAGTGGCAACGTCTACTTCCTCGACGCCGGCAGCGCCCTCACGTCTTCAAGTTGTCCTCGACTTCGCTCAGGCTCAAGTTGGCAAACCGTATGAATTTGGAAAGGCTGGCCCGACGTCGTATGACTGTTCGGGTCTTACGATGGCGGCCTATGGCCAAGTCAAAGTTTCATTGCCACACCAAAGCCTTGCGCAGTCAAAACTCGGCAGCGCAGTTGACTGGCGCTTGACCGGAGTTCAAGCAGGTGACTTGGTATTTACCTACTCGACAAAGAACCAGGCGCAAATCAGCCACGTTGGTATCGCAATCAGTGCAACGCAGTGGATCGAAGCTCCGTACACGGGTGGCGTAGTACGAATTTCATCACTGCCCAGTGCCAGCAAGATTCAAGCGGTTCGACGAGTTCTCTAATGATTGAACAACCGCACTTCGAAACGTTGAAAGTCGAAGTTGATGGCCGCATTGGTCGGGTCACTCTCAATCGGCCAGAGAAGCTCAATGCTTTGTCACGACAGTTGATGAGTGAGATTGTTCAACTTGGTGCGTGGCTCAAACTTCGTGAAGACATTCGCGTGATCATTGTTTCAGGTGCTGGACGATCATTTTCGGCTGGGTTCGACCTCAACGATTTTTCATCGGCAAGTGCTGGCGAATCTCCTCGACAGGCCGCCGACCTTGGTCGACTGGCAACTGCTGCATTGACCGATGTTCCCCAGATAACCATCGCGGCAGTACATGGTCACTGCGTCGGTGGAGGAGTGGTGTTCGTTGCAGCATGCGATTTGCGAGTTGCAACAACCGAAACAATTTTCACCATTCCTGAAGTTGATTTAGGTATTCCATTGGCATGGGGTGGCATTCCACGTTTGGTGCGCGAAATAGGTCCAGCTCTCACCAAAGAATTGGTTTTGACCTGTCGCCCATTCGGCGCAGATGAAGCGAAATCGATCGGATTTATCAATCAAGTTGTTGCCACTAGCGATTTAGAAGCCACTGTGACTGAATTGGCACAGAATCTTGCTTCGAAGACTTTGTATTCACTTCATTCGACAAAACAACAGGTCAATGCAGTGATGGAAGAGATTGCTGGCACCGGTCGCAGCGCTGGCGATGCCGACATGCTGGTTTATGCCATGCGCGACCCCGAAAGTCGCGACGCGACGGCTAGGTACATGGCCCGACGCAAGTAGTGTTAAGGGGTGAGTACCAATTCGACGTTGGCTGCCGATTGGTATATCGACCCAGCTGTGTATGCCAGTGAACGCCAAACGGTATTCGGTGATTCTTGGGTTCATGTTGGATACGACAGTGACATCCCACATCTCGGTGATGTGCTGCATGAGTCAGTCGCCGAGACTGACATCGAAATTGTTCGTTCGTCGGCGAATTTGGTCGCGACTGCTTTATTGGGCGGAGGAATGCGCGAGGCAATTCTTGTTGGCTCATTTCGCGGAATGATTTTTGTCGCGCTTGATACCAGCAACTGTTCGCTCGTCGAATGGCTTGATCAATTTCCGACTGCACTCATAGATCTTCCCTTAGAGAAGTTGGTCTTTCACTCACGAACGATTCGTCGCGTGAAGTGCAACTGGAAAACGTATGCCGATAATTTCCTTGAGGGTTATCACGTTCCTTTGGTGCATCCCGAAATGGCCCGCGACGCCGATGCATCGAACTATTCGGTGATCTTGGGCGATGATCGTCGCTGGAATGTCCATGTTATGCCGCCCCGTGGCGACAGTGTCTTTGGCATGTTCGGTTGGCTATACCCGACATTCGCATTCAACGTGGTTCCTGGTGGCTGGGCTGTCGAACGATGGTTGCCGCGTGGCCACAACGAAATTGATTTGTACTTTGAGTACTTCTTTGAACCTGGTGCGCCCGATCTTGAACGAATTCATGCCATGAATGAAACGGTTGCTGAAGAAGATGTCCGCATTTGTGAAGCGGTGCAACGCAATCTTGAGTCGGGTGTTTATTCTGAAGGACTTCTAAGTCCCAAGTGGGAAGAACCCTTGTTAGTTTTCCATGACATGATGCGCGAACTTGGCAAAGTCAGCGGATACGCACCGACAAGCAAGTAACACAGCCTTCGAGTTTGATGAACTCACTGATATCAACCTCAATGACGAAGTAACCCATATCGCGCAAAGTCTCGGCGGTTTCGGGGGCATCGGCCGCCATCAACAATCGCTTTTCCCCGACGATGACGACATGCGAACCTGACTCTTCGGGAACCGCGATGAAATTCGGGAAAATTGTTTGGTCATCAACGAAATCTTCAAAGCCGATGATCTCGCCCGACGGCAACGCAGTGACCGCCGACTTGAGGTGCAGAACCTTGGTGATCGGCACAGTAACAACTTTTGCGCCAAGCGGTTCGACGATCGCAGCAAATTGGGCAATCCCATCGGCGTTGGTGCGACCACCTAGACCCACATAAATCGTGTCATCAACTTTGAGGACATCGCCTCCGTCAAGTGTTCCGGGATCGCTGATGCGGGTCACCGGGTGACCGAGTTCGGCTACAACCTTTTCAACGTCAATGATCTCAGGTTTGCGCGAGTCACTTCCGGGTCGGGTGATGATGGCCGTGCCTTTGTACATCACCACTGCATCTTCAATAAACACGCTGTCGGGGCAATCGTCAGCGGCCGGCACTTCGACGATATTCCACTTGCAGAGTCGCAAAGCTTCGACGTAGTTGGCCCATTGCTTCAGAGCCAGGTCATAATCAACTGGGGTTCGCTCAATATGGGTCACGAGACCTTCATCGAGTCGCGGACTAGGACGACGAATGAGAGCAGTGGGTTGGTGGACCATCGCCTTTACGGTAATCGTTGGCGTCGACCAAAAGGAGTTCTTAAATTTTGTTTGCTCGCTTCATGCTGTTATGAATAACAGCAGTGTTTATTGATCTCGCCAAGTCCAATCGCAAAGCATTGCCGCGCTGTGATGTCGCGGTGATTGGCGCGGGTGCGGCGGGTATCACCTTGGCCCTTGAATTAGAAAAGTCGGGACTATCGGTTGTCATTCTTGAAGGTGGATATCGCGACTTCACTGTGTTATCGCAAGACCGCTACAAGGGCGAAGTGACAGCAGGCCCCGGATTTACTTATCCCGAGCTCGACGTGTGGCGACTGCGCTATTTCGGAGGAACAACCAATCACTGGATTGGATGGTGTCGACGTCTTGAAGAGAATGTCTTTGGACCGCGCACGAACGATCTCGGCGAAGGTTGGCCATTCGCCCGATCAGATCTTGAAGGTGACTATCAAGACGCCTTAGACATCTGCACACTCGGCCGTGATGTGTTTGACGCACATGAATTACTTGACGCGATGGGTGTCAAGAATTTGCTTCCGAGTAACGATGTGTTGGCGACGCCAGTGTGGCGATTCCCGAAAGAACTTCGGTTTGGCGGTTACTACCGTCCTCGATTGCAAGATTCTGAACTTCCAATTTACTTTGGTGCGAACTGCAACGGCTTTTCGTTTGAAGAAGTAGATGGAGTTGCGATTGCTCGCAAACTTCATATCAAGAACGATCTCGGAGTTGATTTTGAAATAACAGCCGATTGTTTTGTTTTGGCTTGCGGTGGTATCGAAAACACTCGCCAATTGTTGGTTGCTGCTGATGATGTTAAAGGTCTGCGTCAAAGCGACACTTTGGGTCGTGGCTTTCTAGAACATCCTCATGGTGCTGTAGGTGCAGTGTTGTGCGGTGATCACGCGGCCGAAGACTTAGTTGGCTTTACCGATTACCCACTCGATGTCGACAAAACACAGTTCAAAATTGGGTTGGGCCTCAACGAAGAATTCGCCGCTGAACGTGGAATGATCAATACGTCATTCACGATGGAACCTCTTGAATCAATTCCTGAGGAGTCACTTCATGGAGAAGCACTGCGAAAGTTGTGGGAATCGTCGCGACCATCAGCGTTGAAAAGTAAGTCATCACACGTCATTGGCTTGTACGCGCGTACTGAGCAGCGTTGGAATGCCGAGAGTCGTATCTCGTTGATCTCGGCCAAGGATGATCTGGGTTCGAAGCGGGCTCGACTCGATTGGCGCGTGAATGATCAAGATGTTGTAGACATTAAAACTTCACTTGAATTAGTAGCCAAAGAATTGATGAAGGCCGGTTTTGGTCCAGTGACATTTGGTGACCCCGCCGAGTTTGTCACCATGGAAGGTGGTGGGCATCACCTGGGCGGTGCGCGGATGCATGAAAGCCCCAATCACGGAGTTGTTGACGCCAATCTCAAATGTCATGCAATTGACAATTTGTATGCAGTAGGAGGTTCGGCGTTTCCAGCTGCCGGATTCTCGAATCCGACATTGACAATTGTGGCATTGGCAGTTCGTTTGGCTCGCACATTAAAGGAACGTTTGTAATGCGTCGGCGCGAGTTATTTGAACGTACGGTCGGGATGACTGGACTTGCTGCATTGTTGGCAGCATGCGGCGCCGACCCTGCCGATATGAATGCGGCTGTACTAACGGAACCTTCAACCACGGTTCGAATGCCGGTTGCCGAATTAGATATTGACGAGTTGGCTTTTGCGAGTGCCTGGAAGTCATTGATTGACGCCGAGATGATTGATTTTGGTACCTCGGTCATGGGTACATCTCCAGAGGCTGTTGATCATGCCCGTGACGCTCTGTCTGATTTGCCAGAAGGTTCATCGGTGCCTGCTCGCGATGAACTGTTCGCTAGATGCTGTCGAAACGATTCACGTGCTGGCGATGTCGTCGTCGTTGACGGTTGGATGGTGTCGGTAACACTCGCTGGTCTCGCGGGTGCGTTGTCACAGTTCAAGTCGTGAATGTGTGCTGAGTACGCTTTGATCGTGGAGTTGTCACAAGTTTCTGAACCGGTCATTGTCTGTGAGCGTTTAGATCTACATCACATTTCGGCGAGCGATGTAGTGACGTTGTATGAAGACCCCGAAAACTTGTCGATTTATGGTTCGGGCCAATTCACAAATCCGTATCGGGTGCTGGTTGACGGTCATTCACCTTTGCGTTGGCGAGTCCCGCAAGTCAAAGCGAACCCTGAAGTCAACAAATGGTTCGTACGTTGGATGGTCTTGCGTGAAACTCGAGAGATCGTTGGCAGTCTGAGTTTTCATGGAGCGCCCGATGAAACTGGAATGCTCGAGATTGGCTTAGGGGTTCACGAAAACTTTTGGCGCCAAGGTTTTGGCTACGAGGCTTTGAAAGGGATGTGGCTTTGGGCGGCATCGCAATCGGGCGTGTTGAAGTTTCGCTACACAGTTGATCCGAATAATGAAGCTTCGGTGGGGCTGGTGCGTAAGTTTGGTTTTGCGCATGTGGGTCAACAGATTGATGATGACGACGGTCCCGAGGACATCTACGAAATGAGCGTCAAGGATTTTCTGAATCAGCAAGGGTGACGGGATCCGTCGCTGCGCTGGACGATTCGAGTGACCCGGGTGACGGGATCCGTCGCTGCGCTTGACGATTGAATTGACCCGGGTGACGGGAGCCGTCGCTGCGCTCCTCCCGATTCGAGCGACCAGTGCATAGATAGCAAAATGACCCCTCGCGAGCTCGGGGTCATTTTGCTATCTATGGAGCGGGTGACGGGAATCGAACCCGCATAGCCAGCTTGGAAGGCTGGAACTCTAGCCATTGAGCTACACCCGCATATTTCGTTGGTCAGTCTAGTGGGCAAGGTCAGAATCACGAACCTGAGTCGCCGATTTCGTATCCAATGTGTGAAACTGACGCCGGTTGGGACTGTTCAAAACGGTCCAGGATGGGGGATCTGATGAACCGTACCGAGATTGAAACGGTGCTCAATAACGACCGTGTGTGGTTGTTGAAGGCCATGTCCGAATTATCTGATGAGCAGTTGCGTCGCCCACTCACCCCAAGCGAGCACGACCCCTCCAACATGTGGACTGCGATCGATCACTTCGTACACTTGGCTCTCATCGAGCGCAATTTCGCGTCCATGATCCGTCGCTATATTTCGGGAGCACCTAACCCGGTCGGGCTTTTGAATGACGACTCTGGCAAAGCCCGCACCCGCGATCAGATTATGGCGTCGGTGCATGCAATGACCGAAGAGTGGCAAATCGAGCATCGCGGTATTTCGTTAAGCGAAGCGATTGCGATCACATCAAGCGCTCGGGCGGTGAGTCTGCAATTGCTGTCTGAACTCACTGATGAGCAACTCGAAGAGGCATTGCCTGGTGCGCCGTGGGCTGATGGCACCATTGGCGGCGTTTTGTCGGCCAACGCTGGCCATGGTCGCATGCATTGGGGTTGGTCGAAAGACGCAGGGCTGCTTGAGCACTAGTACTGGCCTGCAAAGTGGGCTAACTTACCCTTCGTAAGATCGCAAACCGGGGGGTTGAAATGCTTGATTACGTCATTAAGGGAGGAACCATCGTTGACGGCACAGGAGCCGATCGTCGCCAAGGCGACGTTGGTGTGCGCGACGGGGTGATTGTTGAAGTCGGTGGCTCGATTACCGAGTCGGCCAAAGAAACCATCGATGCCGATGGCGCCATCGTCACACCTGGTTGGGTTGATGTACACACGCACTACGACGGCCAAGTGAGCTGGGACGAAGTCATGGATCCGTCGGCGGGTAACGGAGCGACAACGATCGTGATGGGCAACTGTGGTGTTGGCTTTGCGCCCGTGCGACCCGGCGGCGAGAAGTCGTTGATCGAACTGATGGAAGGCGTCGAAGACATTCCGGGCACTGCGCTCTACGAAGGTATTGAGTGGGGTCGCTGGGAATCATTCCCCGAATACATGGACTACATCGCGAGTCGTCGTTACTCGCTTGATATTGGAGCACAGATCGCGCACGGCTCATTGCGTTATTACGTGATGGGCGAGCGCGGCCGTATGAATGAAGAAGCAACTTCCGATGATCTTCGTCAGATGTCGCAACTTGTCACTGAAGCGGTTCAAGCAGGTGCACTTGGTTTTAGTACATCGCGCACAATTGGCCACCGTGCTCTTGATGGTTCGCCCGTGCCCGGAACTTTTGCTCCCGATCAAGAGTTGTCGGCCATCGCTGATGCCATGGCTCGCGCTGGTCGTGGTGTATTTGAAATGATTCCTGCCGGAACAGTGGGCAAACTCGAACGTCTTGGTGGCGAGCGAACGACTCCTGAAGCAGAAGTTGAATTGATGGCTGACTTCTCACGTCAGAGTGGTCGCAAGGTGACGTTCACGCTTGTGCAATCACCCGACTACGCACCCGATACTTGGGAACGATTGCTTGACATGGTGGTGAGCGCAAACCAAACCGGTGCGCAGTTGTATCCGCAAGTGTCGTCACGACCAATCGGACTTGCTTCTGGTTTGTCGGGATATCACGCCTTCCAGCGTCGCCCAACGTATATGAAGTTGGCGCACCTGTCGTTGGCTGATCGGGCCCGCGAAATGGCCAAGCCCGAAATCAAAGCAGCAATTATGTCTGAAACAGATGTGCTGGTTGATCAGCCAGGTTCGATGGCCAACATGTATCAGTTATTCCAAACTGCAGCGATGTTTTTGTATCCGCTAGCCGATCCGGTTGATTATGAGCCAGATCCGTCCGAAATGTTGGGTTCGCGTGCTGCGGCAAGCGGACAAGATGTACTTGATTTGTTGTACGACTACATGCTTGAACAAGACGGTGCAGCAATGTGTGCGTTGATGGGCGGGCCAAATGTTCATGACAGTCAAGAAGTGTTGCGAAAGATGTTGATCCACCCCGAAACAGTGACTGGTCTCAGTGATGCTGGCGCACACGTGACGCTTATTTGTGATGCCACCATGCCAACAACACAACTCACGTTCTGGGCACGCGATCGTCATAAGGGCGAGCGTTTGCCGCTTGAGTTCTTAGTGGCCAAACAAACGGCGCGTAACGCCGATTTGTACGGACTTAAGGATCGTGGCCGTTTGGCAGTCGGTCTGCGCGCCGACATCAACGTGATCGACTTTGAAAATCTGCGAGTGTCACCACCCAAGGCATTCCATGATTTGCCCGCAGGTGGAACGCGTTTGATTCAGCCGGTACAGGGCTACTTGGCAACATTGGTGAAGGGTCAAGTCACCCGTCGCCACGACGCCGACACCGGCGCTCGACCTGGTTCGCTTGTTCGTAGTTAATTCTCGGGAAAGGTTCGAAATATGAACAAGGTTGATGATTTTGCTGAGAAATTTGCACAGTCTTTGAAAGTGACGCCGGTGAGTTTGGATCGGTTAATCACCGAACCAAGTGGACTGACGCCCGAAGAGATGATGACTGCGTTGGCTCACCCTTTGGTTGGCCAGGCGGGAATTGATCTGATGGCCGACTTTATGCACCCGACTGATTCGCGTTATTTTGACGCGATCTATGGCTCGTTCTACGGGCAAAAGAACATTCGTGGTTGGCTCGTGCCGACGATGTCCGAAATTAGTTTCATCGAGTTTGTCCCCACATCTGAGCCAGAGTTTTTTGATGACGGCGAAGGAATCACCACAGTTGACGAATGGCAGATGGTCGCCGACATGGCAGCGATGGGTATGGGCGAAGGCAAGATGCCAATGTCACGCGGAGTCAGCGTGCGTCGCTATCGCCATGGTTGGATGACCTGGGCTTGCGATGTTTATGACACCGGTTCCTTTAGATCTCCGCCACCGCCCGGAGTTGAAGCCGCTCCATTGCCCGATGCACCATCGCCAAACCAATGGGAACGCCACGCGGCGACACCAGTGACAGTGTGTTCAGAAGTTGACTTTGACGCCGATTGCGATCAGTTTCATCCAACTGACTCGGTGTACATTGATCCGATCTTTGGTGAGTTTCATGGACGAGATGAAATCAAAAGTTGGATCATGGACATCATGCCGCGCGTTGGACGTATTGAATTTGTTCCTGTTGGCCCCGAACTGAACAACGGGAAAACCTACTTGCAGGAGTGGATCCAGGTTGCAGTGACTTCTGCGGGCGAACGAGTTCCGATGACTCGCGGAACCAGTGTTCGTCGCTACAAAGATGGCTCAACGATTTACGCAGCCGATTATTTTGATATTGCAACGTTGACGACACCCGAGGTGTTGGCCGCAAGTCGTGATTGTGGATCAACTATCACGACTGACGACATTATGAAATACAAACTGCGCGGTTTGTAAAACGTTCTTACGCTTTGACGGCTTTTTCTGGGGGTCGCATAGTGCGGGCAGCATCGGCATCACTGATCTTGAAGTATGCCCATACTGCGGCGATAGCAAAGATGCCGACCGATGCAACGAATCCTGTGTGGTAGCCGCTTAAGGCAGCGGCTCGTTCTTCGGTGCCACTATCGAGCATGTGATTGGTTTTGGTGATGAAGACTGTGGCCAAAATGGCTACACCGAGTGCGGCTGATGTTTGTCGTTGCGCCGAGAAGATTGATGAAGCACGTCCGGTGTCGGGCCCTTCAATGTTGGCGTATGTCGCTGCTTGCAATGGCATGAATGCAAAGGCCATTCCGCATCCGCGTAAGAACATCAGGCCACCAATGGTCCAAAGTGAAGTATTGAGTTCAAGGAATGCGAACGGGAGAGTTGCCAAACCAGCGGCAATCATTCCGAAAGTCACCAATCGGCGTGGTCCGATCGTGTGATACCAACGTCCAACAAATTGACTCATTGCGATGACTCCGACGGCTTGGGGGAAGGTCGCCAGCCCCGAGTGAAATGCCGAAGCTCCTAAAAGAGTTTGCATGAACTGTGGAAGTAAGAAATAGAAACCGATGAAGCCGCCGTACGACAACGTGGTTGTGAAGTTGGCATTACGGAAAATGCGGTCTTTGTACAGTCGCAAAGCCAACATTGGTTCTTCAATTGACAGTTCAACTTTGACCATGACGGCCATCAGTGCCAAACCACCAAGGCCAGTGAAGAGAACAGTATTTGAAAGCCAACCGTGCTCGGGGCCTTGTGAGAGCGCATACAAGATGCCCGCTAGCCCAACGCCGGACAAGAGAAAACCAGCGATATCAAATCGACCAGCACGTGGCTCGCGATGTTCTTTCAAGAGAAACGCTGAGAAAATGATTCCGATGATGCCAACGGGAACATTGACATAGAAGATCCAGCGCCACGATGTGTTGGAGACGATGGCTCCACCGACGACCGGTCCAAGAGCTGGTGCAATAACGCTCGGAATAATGAGAACTGCTGATGCGCGGGCTCGTTCTTCGGGCGGGAAGGCTCGATACAACATCGCAGTACCAACTGGAGTCAACATTCCGCCACCGACCCCTTGAAGAAGACGGAATGCAATGAGTTGTCCAAGAGAGTTCGCTTGTCCGCAGAGCATTGAAGCGAGAGTGAACATCGTGAGGGCGAACAAGAATGTTTTCTTCGTACCGAACTTGTCGCCAATCCAACCCGATGATGGGATGAAAATTGCGAGTGAGAGCAAGTAGCCAAGAATGACCCACTCCATCGTTGCGGGAGTTGCCGAAAAATCCTTGGCCAAAGTGGGAATAGCGGTATTGATGATGGTGGTGTCCAAGATTTCCATGAACATGCCTAGGACGAAGGCGATTGCCACAATCCACTTGTATTCAATTTTCTTCACGAAGGGGTTTCCGTTCAACCGATCTTTGACTTGCGTTCACCCATGGTAGGTGTGTGGCTGGCTGTCAACCCTCTTCTGGTGGGCGGACTGAACGGAATTGGAACAATAAGAGCAAGTCGTAGGTGATTTTGATGATTCCCGCAAGAATTAGTGGCCAACCGAAGTTGGAATGATCGAGCATGGCCCCCGTGGCCAGTGGAGGCAGAGCAGCAGCCAGACTGCGCGGCACATTGGTGACACTTGCGGCAGCGGCGCGTTCGTTGGCCGGAACAATTGCCATGACGTAGCTGGTACGGGCTGGAACATCCATGCTTGAAACAAGGCTTCTCAGAATAAGAAACGTGATTGCCAGCGGCGCGTTGGGCATGAATGCTGCAGTGATCAAAAAGATACTGGCAGGAATATGAGTGAAGACCATCGTTCGCACGAGTCCGAATCTTTTGGCGACCTTCGGAGCCAAGAGAATGGAGAACGCTGAGAGTATTCCGGTGACAAACAGCAAGCTGCCAATTCGCGCGATTGACATATCGAAACGTCGGCCAAGCCACAGCACCAACATTGATTGCACGACGAAGCCACCACCGAAGGCATCGATGCTGAAGAGAATTGATAGCCGTGTGACATTGCGCCGGCTTGTGGCAAGTGGTGTGCGCGACGGAATGGGAATTGCCGGAAGTTGTAGTCGTCGATAATTGAGAAACAAAATGAGTCCACCGAGTGCATAGAGCAAGAACACATAACGGTCAACGGCTTGCACATGGATGTCGTACGTGTTGGCAATAAATTGAGGGAGTCCAGCGGCAAGTGCGCCAATTGCTCCGATCAATGATGCAACCATTGCGTATCGAGCAAATACAACATTGCGGTTCTTGTCGGCAGTTGTGAGAGGCAGAAGTGATTGCTCTAACGGTAGAAACGGACTCACATCGCCAGACGTTGGATTCACCGTGCCGATAGCACCAATGATGAACAGTGCCCAGAACCACGTGATCGTTGCGAAGCCGATTCCGGTGAGCGCCATGAGGCCCGTGAGCCACATCAAGAGTCGAGTTGGTGTTTGGCGGAATCCGCGCAGGCCAACTGCCAACGTGAGTGCGGCCGAACCGAGAAGTGTTGCAGTAACTAATGCTCCGACTTGGAGACCGGAGTAACCGAGATTTACTAGGTACGCCGGAAGAATGACCGAGATCAGGCCATCGACGAATGCACGGACACCGCGTGAGGTAATCAGTGAATTCGTTGCATTGGGCACGTAGTCAGTATTGCTGAGTTCTAGTGCTGGTGATTACCAATCTGTTGCTGTTGTTGCGATGTCGGGCTCGTCGCCTGCTCGCCGGTCTTCAACCAGATGCCACCGATCAGTCAAGTCAAACAGTTGCTGAAACCATAGAACAGTAAACGCAAATCAAAAAGAAAACTATTTGAAATTTGTTGTTTGCTGCGTTGACTTTGTGACACCCCTCTTGTATCTTAAGAACATACGTTCGTAGCGTAAAGTCTTGGATCATCAATGAAATTGGGGTTGTTTTGAAGTTTGTGTTCGAG
>Ga0209297_1000843_pt1 | contig 18707 bp, 19 predicted proteins | sample S_130805_MF_Meta_FD_187322 | JGI IMG/M metagenome (GOLD analysis project Ga0209297, IMG submission 187322) | Freshwater microbial communities from Lake Simoncouche, Canada to study carbon cycling - S_130805_MF_MetaG (SPAdes) (version 2) | ecosystem: Environmental > Aquatic > Freshwater > Lake ...
TGAAATGCTAGGAGTTACGCTTTGAGTCGGAGTAACGCTAGGAGTAACGCTAGGAGTAACTGAAACGCTAGGAGTAATTGAAATGCTAGGAGTTACGCTTTGAGTCGGAGTAACGCTAGGAGTAACGCTAGGAGTAACTGAAACGCTAGGAGTAATTGAAATGCTAGGAGTTACGCTTTCAGTCGGAGTAACGCTAGGAGTAACGCTAGGAGTAACTGAAACGCTAGGAGTTACGCTTTGAGTCGGAGTAACGCTAGCGGTTATGCTCGGAGTAACGCTAGGGGTAACGCTAGGAGTTACACTTGGCGTCACACTAGGCCTAATCATTCTTGTTAAAAGAGAAGCCCTCATATTATAAAGGAGGCCATTCTATTTTACCAAAGGCTAGATATTTATTTGGTAAATCTCTTAATGCTTGGCGATATTTTAAATATCTTTCTCTATCGTACTCTGGTAGCTTTATATCAGGGAATTGAGTCCAATCTGTAGACGCAAGAATTTTATTTCTATCTTCTCTTAGTCTGCAAATGAAATCTTCTTTTGGTAAAACGATCTTTTGGTATTTTATATAAACTATATCTCCTATTGTTTTGAAAGAAAAAACATCAGAGTCATATTTTTCATAAAACATATGATTTATTGGATCGCTTATGTCTTTTACTTTAAACCATTTATGGCCGGGCAATCCGTATTTAGATAAATCTTTTAAAGCTTGAGGGTCATTCTTTTCTAAACAATCAAAATTAGAAATACACTCGTAGCAATTTGGCAATTGCTGAGGCTTTCCTATTATTTGATCGTTTACAAAATTTAAATACATAATTAAACGTAAGAATTTTGAGCAACTATAAAACCAAAATAACTAGAGCCGCCATCTGTCGTTATAAATCCAAAAGTATCTGTTCTCCCAGTTGTTGCTGTAATACCCGGAGCCTGAGAACTGCCGCCTGCCCATTTAATTACTGGCCCAGCCCAAGACAAAGTATTCGAGCCTGCGCCGCTTTGGTTTATTTGCAAAGTAAAAGCTGTGCAAAATCCTTCTGATGGATTACTGAATGCAACTCCAGTAACATTACCAGTAATAGTAACAACATGAACATTCCCGCTATCTAAATTCAAATACAATCCAGTTCCTACAGCAGAGCCTACATTTTGGAAAGATACTCCTTCTATTATTTGCCCCCGGATCAAAGCGTTGCCACTAACATCAATAAATTCTTTTGGCGCTGGGATTCCAAAACCAATATTTGTTCCTGACTCCCAAACTGGAGTGTTTGTATTCGCTATTTCCTCTGAGCCTACAAATTTTGCTAGTCTTCCAGAAATCCCAACTCCAGATATAGAAATACCAGTATTTCTCAACCAAGCTCCATTGATTTTTGTATAAGTAGTCCGAGTGTCTGACGCTGTATAATGAGCGCCATCCATCACTTGAAGAATCAGAGTGTTTTTTTCTGAATCTAATCCATAAAACCTATCTCCAGCATATCTTGTAATAGCCATATTTTATTGCCTTACCCTTTTAAATATTACACTTCTTTGTTTAGCGTAAGCCCCAATAACATTAGGATCTTGCGATATATATTTATATAAAAAAGAATTGTAATTTCTATTAACTTGTTGATCTGTCAATTTTATTTTGTATATTGCTAATCTATAAATGTAACCTTCAAAATGATTAAGGCTAAGAGAGCTTAATGGATAATTGCCAAAACAAGTTCTCGCTGAAAAACTATCAACAAGAGAGTTTGTGTTCTTGTTATAATTATAAGTATACTTCGCTACTGATTTCGGGAAGCCAGGTCTTAGTTGGAAGTTTTCGTCTGTGTAGTTTAAAATGTTTTTGCTATTAATGTCTGCAAGCAAAGAAGAAGAGCTGAAAACTGGTGAGCTAGATCTGTATAAATAATAGCCGATTGCGCTATTTACTATATTCCAAGATAATTGAATCGATTTCTTTAGCGGATCAGAAGATGCTGAAATGGCGCTAGAAGCTTTAGATTCTCCATTTGAGTCGTAAGAAGAAATACAATAAAAATTATTATTGCTACCTTGAAATCCAGTGTTTCCAGATAACCCAATATTGCCAGTAGAAGACTTTACATTATTAAATGAGAAACTACTCGGCGGCTCTAGAATAGATATTATTGTTACTGTCACTTTTGTTCCATTTACATAAATATCAACCTTGGAGCCGTCTCCAAGATAAGTATTAACAGTGATAGTTATATTATATAAAACATTTAATTCAATCAACTGCTCAGAGTATCCAGATAAGATTTCATTACTTGGAGAAGAGAAACTAAAGTAAACCCTTTTGTCTTGAATATAAATTAATTGAGGATATCCTTGGTTTTCTAAAAAGTAATCACCATTAACAGCATTAGACCTTGCAAATAAAAAAGCTTTTTGATAAGAAGCTCTAGATTGAGTTAGCCAAAAATCGTAAGTTTGCGTGGCGTCATCTCCAATAGAGAATAATTTTGATCTGTTGTATTTTAAGTTTATATCTACTAGTCCGCCGTCTTGCAAGTTTGTTCTGTTGCCAAAGAATAGATTAGAATTGGCATCAAACATTGCGTTAACTAAATTAGAATTATTATCTCCTCCAGTTAAGTCAACTAACGATGAATATGCGCTTCTTGATGTAGATGTAAATTTAGTAGAGTGAATTACGCCTTTAAACATAGGTTTATTCTTTTCTACTTGCATGTTTTTATAAAGAATATATCCGCCATTCAAAGGCAAAGTTTGAAATTCATTCCTCGTTGGATCAAAACATATTTTATAAGAATCAGAAGTCGCTGTTGCCCCGGTATTGCCTCCGTTTCCTCCGTTTCCTGCGTTCCCAGTGTTTCCAGCAGTTGTTGATCCTAAAATATTTATTTTTCCACCAACGTAAGACGAGCTAGCTTTTTTAGAATTATAAAATAATATTGATGGAGCATTAGATGGAACTGAAAACACTGCGTAACCGTCAAATCCTTCGTTTCCATAATAAGAAAAACCATTATTATAAGCATTCGATCCCCCTCCAGCGTCTGCTGTTGTAGATATATAAAATTCATCATTTATATTAGAAGAGTTTGATTGCACAAATACATAAGTTGTTCCTCTATACAAATTTAAAATCCTCCCTTCTGTATTTCCAATCACAAATCCTTGAGCCGAGCCAGATACGTAATAAGGATGAGCTGCAGTTTTTTCTTTAACTGAAACTTCGTAATAAGTAGCATTAGCTCCAGCAGCGCTAGTTGTACTTGGTAAAAATATTTTCTCCCTGACGTTCTGCCAAGTTCCTTTCTGATCAAAATCATAACTTCCAGTTAAAATAGCATAAGATCCAGTAGATGTTGGAGTAAGACTTATAACAGGTAAAATTCCTGTTCTAGGATGATTAGAAGAAACAAAAACATCAACAGAAGTAGTGTAAGTGTCTCCTTTATTTATGTTTATTTGAAAGCCGTGCTTGTTTGTCATTGAGCCGCTTTCTTTTTGGCTTCCAGTAAAATTGTATTTGTATATAGAGTCTGTTGGCAGATAATTTCCACTAGCATTAGCAAAAAAATTACCTTGACCATTTAAATTCTCTGAGTAATTTAATTTATAGAATGATCTTCCAGTGTCAGAATAAAATGGAGTAATACCGAAACCTTCATAAGAAATTTTAGCATTTCCGGCGCTAGTCACAGCAGTATCGCAATAATAAAAATCAGAAAATCCGCTAGTAGTTAACGCTAAATATCCAGAAGATCCCTGGTCATCTAGCCCACCTGTTCTAGTAAATTCTACATATCCAGTTATTGTTTGGGAACCTGCTATTAAAGGAATAGAGTTCTGGGTATGAATAAATGTTCTATATTTATCGTTACCACAATAATAGGTAGAATTATAATATGAGCCAGAATACTGAACAAATCCCGGTGGTTGATAAAATAAATTAGTTGTTGGCTCACCCGCGTAAGAATTGCCAAAAAAATCATATAATAAAACACAAGAACTCGCAGCGGCATCTGTTGATCCATATTCTGTTTTCATTTTTTAATAAGATCCTGTAAATATAATCGAAGAGATAATACATTCGGTATTATTCTGCTGCATTATTTTTGTTACAAATAAATCTCCAGTAGCTATACCATATCCGCTAGCCGCAAAAGCGTAATCGTTAATAAATTGAGTAAAAACTATTTGATGTTCACCTCCAGGATTGGAATAGTTTCCAGTGTATGGAATTAAATCTATTTGCTTAAAAGAAGTCCTATTGTTGAAAGTCTTAGATCCTGCTACGACTTGTCCATTAGAATTAAGATCAACAAAGTTGCTTCCTGTCGTTGCAAAATTTGTTTCTAGTACTGAAATCCTAGAATTTAAATTTCCGCTAACATTAGAAATCTTAGTGTTTAATACTCCGCTAGTTCCAGTAATTGTAGCGTTAAGAGTCGCCACTTCTCCGCTAATAACTCCACTCGTTTCATATTCTAACCCAGTTGTTAAATATATTGCATTACTAGTTAATCCAGATACAGTGTTAAGATCAGAAATAGTATTAATTACTACTCCGCTTAAAGAATTTATTTTATTTTGAAGATTTACTCCTGAGGCATTAACTAAAGAAGTAAGTGTGCCGCTTACAGCTAAATCCTGAGCGTTTAAATTGTATCCAGTGGAAATCAAATTTCCGCTTAAAGTAATAAAAGCGGAATTAGATGCTACAGAAGAAATATACCCAGAAGGGTTGTCTATTGGGTAATAACTTGCATCAGTAATATCTATTACATAACCAGATAGTTCAGGCTTATCTATCTGTTTTAGCCTAATTAGATTAGCCATTAACTAAAATTACACAAGATTACCTTCCTTCTGCTAATATCTTCTGCACTTCTTTGGATATTTTAGTATTTTTTTGCTTAGTCTCTGCTGGCGCAGAATAAGATCCAATATGCCTCAAAAATTCTCTTTCTAATCTAGCGATTAGCATCTGATAATTATCTGTTGGCAAAATTCCAATCTGCACAGCATGAGCTTGAATATCTGTTCTATTCATAGAACTAATGCGAGTCTTGTACTCGTCAAAATTCATAGTGTTATATTTACTTAATCCACTATCTCCCCAAATTTGATCTAGAGTAGTTGGCTTTCCCTTTTCTTCTTTTGCGTCAATTTGAGATAAATCCTGTAGCTTAGCTTTCTTTTTGCTCATAATAAATTATATCAATAAAAACAAATAAATCAAATAAAAAACCCGCCGGGTTTCCCCAGCGGGTTTTGTTAGAACCGAATTAATTAGACAATAATACCAGAAAGAGCACGAGCATCGATACAGATACGTCCCTCTTCCATAGAGCCATAGAATCCAGCCTTATCAGTTCTTTGTAGGAATTGATCATCAGGTTGGACATTGAATTGGCTTGAGGTTTCTGAAGTAGTAGAAACTGGACGAATTAGAGCTCCCTTAGTGTTATCAACGCCGACTAGGATTTGATGAACATCAGGATTGAAAGCTACTCCTAGAGTGGCTGTCTCAGAGATATAATTATCAAAGAGGAAATTGTACTTCTTGGAAAGACCAAGCTCAATCAACTCAACGATATTTACACCATAAATCTCTTGCATACCAGCGTTACGATAAATCTCTTCTCTCATTCCGTCAGGAAGAGCAATGGCGCTTTCAGAAGCTCCAGAAGTAGTAACTGTGCGAATACCACCAACAGTGTTTAGTGGGTTATAAGCAAAAGCGCGAATCTTTTCTTTAATCTCGGGAGAGACGTAAAGATCAGTCAAACCAGTGCTATATGGATCAGCAGGAGTACCACCAGCCCAAGACTCATTGATTCTCTTTGTGCGAGTCATGAGCTTGTTGAGGTCGTCAAGCTTAAATTGGGTTAGTGTTCCAGCAGAGATGTAGTGCTTAAGAGCAGCTCCACCTTGAGGAGTCGTAGAGGCTTCGCCAAGAGCCTTGAGCATTACTGCCCAAGCGTTACGCTCTTGCTTAACCAAAATTTCTTGAGACATACGCTCAACCAACTTAGCGATAATATCCAAGCGAGCTTGGCGAGCATATCTCTTGTTGATCGAAACAGCGCTATCCAAGCGATAAGTAGCAATCTTAACCTCTTGAATGGCGGAAACGTCTTGAGCTGAAGGCAAACCACCAGCAAGAGTTTGAGACCAAACGCTAACATATCCATTGTTCAACTCGTTGTAATACAAGTCTAGAGGATAGCTAGGGGAATCATTCTCATCGAATGGAGCGTCTGTGTAAATTTGAGAAGCTGTTCCAGCTTGCAAAATTACTCTTTGGATAACAGGTCCGAGGAAAGCAGCGAAAGCTTCAGCAGCTTCAGCAGAAACCAGTCTGTTCTTAGAGCCAAGGGCTTTGATTAGCTCAACTTGCTCTGGTGTATTTTTAAGTTTAATTCTCATGTTAATTTTCCTTTATAGATTAGAGAGCCAATTTTACAAGGGTTTCGCCATTGATGTCAGCGGCTCCGAGGAACTTGCCGATAGCAACGTTAGCAATATTTCCAGCAGAATCACCTGTGCGGGAAGTAATTTGTCCTGTGCCGCCAGCGTAAGCGGTTCCACCAGCAGTAGGAGTTCCAAGAACACCTTGGACTAGGAAGATACCACGAGTAACTACTGGAACAGCTTGTCCAGGAATTACAGCTTGCATCTCAACAGCCTTGCGAGGCTTATACTTGAGAAGCTCTCCATTTTCGTCAGCGTCTTTAACGTCATAAAGCATCATACCAATTGGTGTTTCACCAGTATTGGAATAAACAACTTTAGCGGTTACTCCGTAGCGTTGGGAAACAACGTTGTTGGGTTGCAAGGTGCCAGCTCCGCCGATGAATTCTATTCCACCGCCAAGCTCAACGCCTGAATCGTAGTTTTTCCATCCAGTAGCAATCTTGACCAAGGTTCCCTTGGTGATGCTGATTGATCCAGCGGATAAACCGGTTGTGTCGTATGAGAACAGATTTAATACATCATGCTCGTCAAAATCTCTAAAAGGTCTTAGTTTATAAGCCATATTTTTCCTTATTTTTTGTTATTATCCGACTACGAAACCGTCGTAGTCAAAAGCTTGTTTGTATTTTTCGAAAAGAGAAGTCTGAGAAGCTGAAGAAGTCATTGGAATATCAACAACTTGCTTTTCAGCTTTATCAGTAACCTCTTCTACAATTTGGGCGACGGAAGCTTTAGATTCCTTATCGTCTTCTTTCTTATCGTTTTTCTGCCCCTTTTTCTTGCTCTTCATGAACACGGCCATCTTATCTTTGAAGGCGGCAAAAGCAGAGTCTTCCATTTCAGCTATCTCGGTAGCTAAAATTTGTCTAGTCTCAGCGTCTAAGTCGTACTCAGCATCAAAAGCGCTCATTCTCTCATTGAACTTCTCAGAAGCTAGAATCTTTTGTTTTTCAGCTTCAGCAGTAGAAAGGGCTTCTTTAAGAGCAGAGATCTCTTTCTGGAGAGTGTCTTGGTTAGCAACCAAAGTATCCAAGCTTTCCTTGGTAGATTTTAGTTGCGATTCAACAGAAGCTTTTTCAACAGCGAATTTCTCCGAAGCTGTCTTAAGCTCTTGTTCGATCAGATCAGAAATTTGAGAAGCCGTAGCTTGCTTCAAATTCTCATCGTTAATATCTTTGAGGCTGGTAATTTTCATAGCTTTATTATCTATAATAGTATTTACATCTAAATTTTCTATTTTGGAAATATTTTCTTCTTCAGGCTGTTGTTTTTCTTCAATTTTAATGGTGGCGACTCCTTTTACATCAGCAGCAGGAGTCTCTGTAAGACCAATTCCAAGAGGAACAACATTACCTATTACTTTTCTGTATAGTGATTTGCTTTTATCTATCTTTCCTGAGCCGCCGAATGTTCTGAGATTCGCTTTTAGTGTTTCAATCTCGCTTGCGTCAGAAATTTCTAAACCATCTTCTATATTCTTTGACTCTCCTTCAATGACTATCAAATTATACTCATTGAAACCAAGTTCCCAACTAGCGCTTATCTTTTGATAATTGGCACTAGTTGAGTCACTTGAATCTTCTATCATTGTAGCTAAATTAGGATTAGCTATTTTCCAAATAACCCCGCCAAGAGTAATATTATATGGACCCTTTAGATCTTTTACTTGATCTTCCGTAAGAGGAGCGTCTGATCCGAACTCACTAAACCCAGCGGTTAAAATAACACCAACAATTTTTTCTCTGTTATGTTCTAAATTAATTGGTTTATTTATAAAATCTTTGTAAGATGCGAGAGCAGTTAAACTGTCAATAACATCACCGTTTCTGTTTACTCTATTCACAACAGCAGCATTAAATGCAACAGGAAGCAAATCTACGTTCTTCTCTGTGTCAACATTCGGAATGAAACTACCGACTTCTGCTAAAGAAGCTAATGCTAAATACTTATCCTTCTCTTCGGAAACCAATGGTTTTAGAACAGAACTAAATGTTGTAATATATTTAAAGCTCATAATTAAATTTCGTACCACTTATTGCATTTGTCTTTTGGAGAAGCTATATACAAATTATTCAAATTACCAAAATCAAACTCTAGCCCTGATTTTTTTAATTCTTCCTTAGCTTTTTCTACGCTTATCTCCACCTTGCTCCCATTTAGAAAACTATTAACCTTAGCCATTGAATAAGTGTTTATATCAATCGACTCGTCCTTAATGTAAGAAGAAGCTGCGTTTGAATACTGTTCTATTAGTTGATTTATGGTAGTTTTTTTCTTATTATTAGTGTTATACTCATGGACCTTCTCTTTCAGCACAGACATCAGCTTCAGAGAAAAGTCTAGATAAAAATCTACTTTCTCTGATTTGCCAGCAATCGCTACCCCTTCGATTTGCAGTTCTTTTTGCATTGTCTTATTATATTACACAAATTATTGACTATTTTGACTATAATTTAATACAGCAGCAGAAAAGAGATCAATAGAATGTTCTTGTGATATATTAGTTAATTCTTCGAGTCTTTCTATATTTTGTTTCGCTTCTCCATCCAGATATGATTTTATAGAAGACGACCAGTCGTCTTTTTTCTCATTCATAAAGATGTCTTTCGCTATAGATTCTGCTACTATTTTTTGGTCATTATTAAGAGATTTCTTTTTATGTTTTTTCTTAAGGAAATCTTCTACTTCAGCATTCAATGTTTCGTAATCTTTAAAAGACTGAGATATATTTTTTACAGAATAAGAAGCTATGGCTGGTGCTTTTTTGTTCTCTCCTTTTTGCGAAGTATTTTTAGTTGTTTGAGGAGCTTTTGCTCCGGGAGGTCTTCCGGTGCCTATGGCCCCAGCTCCACCACCAGCAGCGATAGGAGCATATAAACCGTCGTCTTTGTAGCCTTTAAATTTATTTTGAGATTCTAATGACTCGTCTGGTTCTGGAAGCCTTCCTGATCTGATAGCTTCTACGCACTCGTCGGGAGTCAAGATGCCTAATTGAGCTAATTGAGCTGACACTCTATTCCATACAGAAGCGTCTCTAATATCAATCTCTTCAAAATGAGGAGATGGAAAATTTTTAAAACCTAAATCTTTGCAAAGTCTTTTAATTTCTGGAGCTAAGAAATCATTCAAGAAAGCTTGCCTTCCTTGCTCTAATCTTTGGAAAAATATATTTACTTTGATACTAGTAGCTGAGAATTTTTCATCTCCGATAAGAATATTATTTAAACCTTGTTGGATGTCTGTGTTTACTACTTCGTATTTCTTTGGGTCAAGAATAGCTGCTATATCAGGGATAATGAACTCTGCTTTTGTAGTGAAATCAGAAACAAGAACTTTTCCTACTGATTGGTTTTGGAAAAGAGTTTGCATAGCTTCAATATTTTTTTGATTAATATTGAGCGTGCCGTTTTTCATCTCACTGCCCATTGTAATTAGCAATACCGCTTGCTGAGTTGTGCGAGTGATGGCCATGTCCATCTTTTTCATTTCCTGCTTCCAGTTAATGTCTTCTAAAACTGGGAAACCCATAGGCACAGAGAATGGCTCGTAATCTTGCTTCTTGTAAAATACAGCGTTAACTCTATCTGTATCAAGAGGAATCATTATGTAAGCTCCCGCTCCAGATAATACTTTCTTTTGCAACCTTAGTTTATTTTGCTCGTCTAAACTCTTTAGGACTTCTCTATCTTCATCTGTAGTTGGGTTACGAAGTCTTTGCAATTCATAATCTGTAAGAATTTTATAATAATTGCCGCCAACAAAAGAAATATTTCCGCCATACTGGATATCTGACGGGTTCAATATCATGTATTTAGATGGCAACTTAAGGCTGGGAGCAGCAGCAGTTGAGATATCATTACCAAATACTTGCGTTATTTTATTTATATCTTCTTGCCCGACTTTATAATCGAATCTATAAATGAATACATTTCCAGAGCGATAATATTCTCTAAAAAACTTATCTATAAAATTATCTATATTAATCTTTTTAAATAAGGCATCAAAAAAATCTCTAGCTTTCTTATTCCCTCCAGTGAAGTAAATTTTACTGCAAGAAAACTCAGTCATCAAGTCGATTACATTTCTAAAAGAAGAAAAATTGTAATAAGCTTTCTGGCATAAAACTACTGCGTCTCTAATATTTAGAGAACTCTTATTTTGAACATTGTTAGAATATTTAAAAGGAACCAAACCGTAATCAATGTTTGAGAATCTTTCTGTCCTTTCGATAGTGCCAGCTGAATTTCTACGAGCAGGTATAGACGCCTGCTCAGATGCTGTAGCATAGCTGGTCATCATCGGAATTACTTCTGGTTGTTTCTTTTTTCTCATTTTGAAATCCTTATAAAATCATCAGAAAATTACCGCTTCTGAAAAGCGTACCATTAGGAAGCGATCCTGTTTGGGTTTGAGTTGGTAAATTTGGCAATAAAACATATCCAGATATACCGCTTAATACTATTGATTTTCTGCTAGAATGTCCAAGAACTAAAGTATAATCATCAAACAGCTCCATCATTGGAAGACCAGCAGAATCAGCTACAGACCACAAAGAATTAGTTACTCCAGTCTCTATGAAAGATATAAATGTTCCGCCTGAACCTACTATTGATACTGATCCAGAAGCTGCAACTATTGCTATAGAACTTGGCTTTCCTACTCCACTTAAATTTATTCTTTGGAAAGTTGTATCAGAATTGAAGGTTTTTTTTCCTGTGAAATTAAAATTTTCTCCACTTGCAATACTGTTTATAATTCCTGAATTAGATGACGCAGTAATTTTAGCGTCTAATACTCCTGACACAGTATTAGTATAACTTGTAGAATAGCCACTTAAAGTATTAATTTTAGAATCTAAAAAACCTCCAGTGCCAGTTATGGTCGCTGAAAGATTTCCGCTTACGGTATTTACGTATCCACTTAAAGATAAGACAGAGCCGCTTAAATTAGCTCCTGTAGAAACTAATCTAGCATCTAAAATTCCACTTATAGAATTAGTATATAAAGCAGCGTATTGGCCTGTTGCTAATGTATTCGAGCTGGCATATCCAGAAGAGTTATCTATTTTTGTGTTTAGTGTACCCGTTGCTGCGTTAAGCCCAGCTTGAGTAAGAAATCCAGAAGGATTAGAGGCGACTGGATAATAGTTTTGATTTCCGACTTCAACAAAGAAGCCGGAAAACTCAACTTGATCTACCTGTTTCCTTCTGACTAAATTCGCCATACTATATTAAAGTTACACTAAAACATTACCGGAGTAAAAGTAAATGTATTAGTTTCTACATTTTGTTTCATTATATCGTTATAACATTTGACTCCCCAGTTAGCCAACATAAACGCAGAATAATTATCTTTTCTAGCTCTTGTCGCTGAAGAACCTCGTTTTAAATGTTGTGGCAAATCGAAGTTTTGCATGCCTCTGGAAGTAGTAGTGTATTCTACCATAGAGCATTGTTTTTTTGTTTGGTAAATGAAGTCATCTTGATTTTCTATGAAGTCTAGGCTGCTCCAGTCTTCTTTATCTCCTGTAAATATCAATTCTTTTGGTAAAGTAGATCCTATAGCTTCATTAAAAAATTTATCATTAGAGCAAGTTCTAGAAGCAAATAAAACTTTCTTATAGTCAATACACGCTTGAAGATATTCGTTTCCTTTTCTAATGAAGTTCGAAGAAAACACTTGGTTGAATGCTATTCTTTTTTCCGATAGATTATATTGTGATCTAGCGTTCTTGACTTGCATATCGTAGTCTGGGCCCTCTGCTTCTGCCACGAAATCTAGTAGTTTAATATTTATTTTTGCATTTTTAAATACTTCGGATTGATTGCAAGTGTCTATAAATATATCTGCACCAGCGTTATCGGCAACAACACATACAACATCAAAATGAGTCATCAAATACCCAAAGTATTTAACGTGATTATTTAAGTTACCAAGACCAGAGTAAGTATGAACAAGTATGCCGACCCCTGTCTCTTCATCTAATTCCATAACAGCAATAGCAAAATAATCAGCATTTGGACTATCGCTCATATTCGGATCTATCCCTACAATATATTTTTTTCCTGGAGTGCCTCTGACTAAAGTGTGAGGGTACTCATCTTTTAAAGTACAATCTTCCATTTTCTTTGCGCTAAAATAACTGTCTGAGCCATCAGTAAATTGCGCACAATACTCTCTAAGAAAAGATGAGTGAGAAGTGCCTCCACTTTGAGCTTCTTCGATAATGGTTTTATCTATCATCTCTGCTGGTAAAGCTTCAAATCCAAATTGAGAAACAAAATAAGAAGACTCTCCCTTTTCTGGAGATGTAATTTGATTTATCCATTCTTGATAAGTCTTATATAAGTTTTCAAATGTATAACTAGCAGAAGACAAAGCTATCATCTTTGAGTTATTTACAAATACCATTCTTTCTTCTTCTTTCATCTTGCCTTTTTTAATCAGCAAGTCTTCCATTTCGCGGATATCAATACGCCTCTTCATATCTTGCGGGGCGACAAGGAATGGCATCAATACATTTTTAATAATCTCTTCAGGCAGGAGCATGAACTCGTCAAGAACTAGAATATTGGCGCGAAAACCACGAATCTTTTCGCCGCTTAGTGGAATAGCCCTGATCGACCCACCATTTATGTCCCATTCGTAAAGATCGTTTCTCTTGCTCTTAGCCCCGAAGGCTTGCAGCAATAATTCTGCGCCTTTGGTTTCAGACATTTTTTCTATATTATTAAATATCGCTCTAGCTGTACGAAACGTAGGACCAGCTATAAGAATCTTTGTATTTGGTTCAAAAATACATTGTAGCACACAATATATACTAGCGATAAATGACTTGCCGCAACCACGGCCCCAAACACACATGGAAAAGTTTCTATTAAACATCCCTTTCAAAGTTATTTCTTGATAAGGCGAAAGTTTTATTCCAGTTAACAAATAAGTTGTAATATAAAGATTCTGGCGGAGGAATTTAATCAATGTAATTTTAGCTTCTTTGTCTCCAAGCTCTCCTTGGATTTGCTTAAATATCTCATTGTAATTATCTGTCTTTTTTTTGTATTTGGTTGTTTCGTGCCACATATTACAATAGTTTTAAGTCGTACATTAATTGAAGATCGTATTTTTTATATTGTTTATCGCTAAAAAATATTCTTTTCATTACTCTCACGCACTCTTCTCTGCCATCGACAAACAAGAATTGCACATTGGTATACTTTTGTATGAGTTCTCTTACGTTAAAGAAAACAAACTCTGGAGTAACTTTAATTTTCTTAGATACATAATTTAAATGTTGAAAGCTTAAACACTCTTGGAGTGGCCGTTCTATTAATACAATTAGATTAGCTTCTGCTGCTATGGAGCGCTCTATCTCTCGGCAGAATCTTTCGTATCCGCCACTCATTGTGCCAATAAAATCAGAGATAGACTTTCTTTCTATGTAGCATTTATTATCCGGGTCATTGATAGCGTAGTCTCCAAATTTTAAACCCTTAACTTCGGTAGGATAATCGATAACTAGAGGCATCTGCTCTCTCGTATCAATATAAATACTAAAACCGTCTTTAATTTTATATTTCAAAGCTTCTTTTGGGTATTCGTATTTGTTCTTAAAACCCATATCGCTACAAAGTTTATAATAATCAACAAAAAGGCTATGGTAATAAGGCAAGGGAGGGCTAGTAATAGAGCGCAGCTCCACTTCCGTAGGGGCATAATTTAAGTTGTGTTTTTCTTTTCTTTGTGAGAGAAATTTTTTTAGATATTCTTTTTGGGCTTCTACTGTTTGTTGCTTCAGCCACTTCTTCATGGAGTTTTTATTATTAAAATCGTTAGAGAAGTAATAGTCTTTGTTTTTGAAATTTATTAATTCTCCAGTAAGCAAATCGTGTCTCGGTTCGTGAGCTTGGTAGTATTCTACCATTCTCAACTTATGAGATTTAAGATGCCCATGAAAAGATTTATCTGTTTCAAACTCTACATTGCAAATTTTACATTTAACCATCTAAGACCTCCTCTTCTGTTAGCCCAAAAATTCTTGCTTTAATATCATCCATAGATGACAAGCGGCCAATTTCGTCTTTTAAGACCTCTCTTCTCATGTCGGCCATTTTTAGCATTTCGCTTCGGCTTTCTTCGTCTTTCCACATTAGCACAAGGTTTAGAATAGAAGCATTGTCTTTCACTTGCTTTTGCATTCTTTCACTTCGCTTTACTTTTAGATCATTCAGTAGTTTTTGTTGACGCCCAACGCATTGATTGTATTCTGTTCTGGCTGAAGTGACTGCTTCTACAAGAACCATAGGGATTTTTTGCCCTGAGTCCATTTCCATATTTATCTGCTCTTGTAAAGTTTGGATCGTCTCCTGAATATTTGAAGAGATTACAACTTCTGTAGCTAATATAATATACTGATCAACTTCTTCTTGGGTTAAGTCTGATTTATCATATGCGTATCTAATAAAACTGCTCTCGAACAATTCCCTATCTACAGGCTCCACATAAGTACCAATCTGATGCAAAAATCTATAAGTATGCAAATAAGAGATAAGAGAGGTTAGTTCTTTTTTTTGCTTTGCGCTTATCTTGTCTTTATCTATGCCATCGAGAACGTATTTATTAACTCGGACCATTGCCCTCTCTTGATTCTTAGGCGGCTTATAATCACCTTGCAGCTCTTCTTCTGTCTGGATTGCCTTTACTTGCTTGGGCAAAGTATTCAAATACTCCTCTACGCTCCTAGACTCTATAGATAAATTACTAAGAGTATAATTATTAAATAAAGATCGGGCCAAGTCTACAGCCGTCATCATTGAGGCGTTGTTAGTAATGAAATCTTTTTGCTCTTGAGTAAATTCTGCTCTGTCTTTTGGCGTGTACTCGCTCTTTGTCTTAACTTTCAAGTCTCTTGAGGCGAGGAACTTCTTCACAGCTTTGCCGTAAAGACTTCTGCCATCTATATTTGGTATTTCTGGAAAAACTAATTGAGTTAACTCTTGTAGGCTAGGAGGATTTTCTTTTTTGTCGTTCCAAGTTTTAATTATTAGAGCTTGCTGATCTTCATTTAATACTGGTTCATTCATAGGTCTATTTCTCCATTAGCCAAGCATTGTTTTGCTTTTTTTATTATTGATTTTTGGATATTTCTCAATTGTTTATTGTAAGCTGTTTTAGCGTTCTTGTCGTATTTAAAATTTAAGAGCTTGCATACTTGCTCTTCTGATTTATTACTTATGTATAAGAGCTCATATACTTTCCATTCGATTGGCTTTAGTATTTCTTTCATCTTTATGTGCAGATTCTCTGAAGCTCTTTGCATGTCCGATGAGTTGCAAGGTTGATTATTTATTTCGAAAGAGTGGTCTTCTATTGAAACTGCCATCTTTAAGTCGTAAGCGTTCTTTTTTGTTTTGCACCAGCTTTTGTACATTGGGCAGGAGTCATTTTGACTCGTATAAATGCGACACCCATTGTCTCCAATAGCAGCGGCGCACTTTAGGCAGGGTCTAGCATAATTTCCGTAGTTATTTCTTATCAAATTTTTAATCTGATTAGAGATGATACGATTTACCCAAGGCAGCATTGGCTTTTTGGCATCATAAAGTTCCCATTTTTTAAATATATGGAATCTAATGATCTGAGAAACGTCTTCGAAGTCGATCCAATTTAAGGCTGAGAGTGTCCATTTGTTTTTTCTTTTATTTATTTCAGAATTAATCAAATGGAATGACTTTTCAAATCGTTCTTTATTCTTCTTGTTCATTCATGGTTTGGCGAGAGGGATAAAATCCAGCTTCTACCTTGAAGGATTCCATCACTTCTTTTTTACTGAGTCTTGTTCCTTGTGAATTTTCTTGCTCAAACCCTTGGCTCTGAGTACCCATTAAATTTTCAAGTTTTACTTTTCTGTTAATAGGAGCTTCTATTTCTACATCCAGTTTACGCATATTGATTGGCACTCTCTCTGTTACAATTTCCTCGTCTTCGATATCATGTGTAATTTCACGTTGAGGCTGTTTTTTGATAGGAGCCTTGGGAACTGTAGAAGCATAAGATACAGACAAAGCAGTGCCGCAAGAAGCACAGAACTTTGGCTTATCGAAAGAATACTCTGTTCCTGAACCACATTTTTGACAATATGCTTTCATATCAATAATTATAATGCTTATGCCTAAAAAAAACACTAAAAGTTTTAATTTTAAAACTGATAAAGGAATAATATATAGTGTAGACAAGGTTAAGATCCCCGCTAGAGACAAAGCAGAGGGCTTGTGCGATTGCCCAGATAATGATTTTCCCAAAATACTGATAGAAGCATCCCTCTTGCCGCGCAGAGAGATGGCTGTTACTATTGAAGAATTTGCTCATGCTTTTTTTTGGGACAAAACGGAAAAAAATGTGCGTAAATTTGCGGCAACATTAACAAAATATTTATACTCTCAAGGCTGGAGAAAAGGTTTTTAGTTTTTTGACTATGAATTTTACCAGATCGCTTCGCTTGATATCGTCTTCAGTGAAGTGGAAAGAGTAGATGCCCCTTTCTTTGCTGTCTTCGTCGCAGAATATACTTTGAAGCTTCTCAAAACCACCAGCTTTGCCAAAAGCCAAATCAGACTGGTCAGGATCAGCAAGGATAAAGCACTTACTGAACTCTCCAATTCTTGTCATAAGGGTAACTATTTCTTTTTGAGTGCAATTCTGAGCTTCATCAAGAATAATAGCCTTACAATTCCAACTCATACCTCTTACGAATGACAATGGATGGCTTTGAAGTCTGCCTTGATTGTTAAGGGACTCGATAGATGGTTTAGATAAGAGCTCGTCTAGTTTATCTGCAAAGGGTAAGTTGTAATACTTTAGCTTCTCGTCTGCGTCTCCTGGCAGGAACCCGATTTTGCTATCGCTGCTCTCTACTGGAGATCGAATATACATAATATCACTAACTCTCTTGTCTTTAATCAACTGAAGCGCGCAGTAGATGCTCAACAATGTCTTGGACGATCCGGCGGGGCCGCTAATAAACATCATTTTCACGTCCTTGTTCAGGGCGATATTTATGAATTCTTTTTGTTTCTCTGTCCAATTAAGATCTCTGATCTTCATGTCTTCCTTGAACTTGTCTCTTTGCAGAATTTTTGGTGATTTGTCTTGTTTTGACATTACGTATTATATATAAATAAACAAAAAACCCCTAAGTTTTTAAACCTAGGGGCTGATTTAACTTAATTGTCTTAAATTAGAACGTCCAGCGCAAACCGCCAGTTCCAACTAGGCCATCAAATTCCTTTAGAGCAAAATTGATGTTACTAGTAGAGAAGTCATTCTTGATATAAGCTACTTCAGTGAATGCATCTAGGTTCTTCCAGATGTTACGAGAGATTGCAAGCTTAGCAGCATATGACTTTGCATCAGTTAGCATAGTATACTCTACAGCAGGAGTAAAGTTAAATTCATATAAAGAAAAACGCTTCTCCATACCAACTGTTGCACCGGATTGCTCTAGCTCAACATTGTAGATGCCCTTAACGTAAGGAACAAAGAAACTATTCTCAAGAGCAACTCTAGCGTTAACTTCTGTGTAGTTTTGAATTAGGGCTTGCCCCGTTTGGTGACGAGTTACGCCAGCTTCTGTGCGAACACTTAGCTCTTTTAGAACTTCAAATGACTTGCCAGCTCCAAGGCCCCAATGGCTAGAGTCTGTGCCAGAAGCAATCGGAAGGTACTGACCCTTAAGGGAGAAATCTACTCCCGCGTAGGTCTTTCCAAGTGTTACTCCAGCAACAGCAGCATCCCTGGCCTGCACAAGGTTGTTAACTAGGTAGCTTGAGGTGTAGCCCGCGTCAATCGCGGCTGTAATTGTGTTAGTTTCAGCAAAAGCTGAGATATTTAGGGTTGCAATTAATAGTGCAATTTTGAATAGTTTATTCATAGCTTTTTATTATGGGAGCTTTTATTCGAGATGTCAAATTTTTTTGCGGCGAGGACGCCTCCTGCTTATTTACTTAAAAGAGACACAACTGGAAAGACCCCTAGAGAAGAAAAGGCCCGTGGAATTTTTTATTTTTACTTTTGTTTCTGTTATTTAAGAGGATTAAAATAATTAAAAACGTGGGGGTGTGTGTTTGTTTTTTTATGATGCAACTTAATAGACCTATAAGAAAAAATATCCGCCCCGAATTTTTTAATTTGGTTTATTAGAAGAGTTTAATAGATTTGGGGGAGATTGAAGAAAGGGCCCC
>Ga0209297_1000847_pt1 | contig 18675 bp, 19 predicted proteins | sample S_130805_MF_Meta_FD_187322 | JGI IMG/M metagenome (GOLD analysis project Ga0209297, IMG submission 187322) | Freshwater microbial communities from Lake Simoncouche, Canada to study carbon cycling - S_130805_MF_MetaG (SPAdes) (version 2) | ecosystem: Environmental > Aquatic > Freshwater > Lake ...
AAGCAACTCCAACGAATCCCTTCCAAACTTCTTCTGCTTTTTGACTTACTGCTTTATAACCTTCTCCACCTTTAGTGTAAACCCATTTACCAATTTGGCCTAATCCGTAAACAACGTTACTCATTACGGTCATTGTTCCGGTTGCTAAGAATTTAATTGCTGAAATAGCCCCGTTTACCATTGCTTTAGCAACCTCTAATGCTACTACTGCAACACCTAGAGTTGTATAAACTACTGCTTTACCTATTGCCTCACCAGCTAAAAGAAGCCATTCAAATCCTGAACTTAATATTCCATCAGTTTTAAGAGCTTCAAGTTTAGTCTTAGCGTCTTTCTTAGGAGTACAGATTACATAAGTAACCCCTTTGATAACAACGATTTCGATTCTTTCGTAGATCTCGTAGTATCTAGGATCATTGATGATAGAAGTGATCTCTTTAGAAAGCTTATCTGTCATCTTTTTGAACTCCTCTTTCATCTTCTCAAGTTCAGCTTGATCTGTTACGCCTTTCTTAATTTCTAGCATTTTTCCGTAAGTTTGAACTCCAACTAGACCGTCTACTTTAAGTTTATTCTCTTTTTGGAAAGCCATTACAGCTTTTTGAGTTCCTGCTCCAAATTGGCCATCTTCTTTGAGACCAAGTAATTTTTGGATTTCTTTTACTCTATCGCTGGTTTCCCCCATTTTAACAACTTTAAGAGTGTTAACTTTTGGATTCTCCGCTTCTTTTACCTCTGATTCTTTAGCTAGCTTTTTAAAGAGTTCCAAAAGATCAGCAACGTCTTCTTTAGGTTCACCTTCTTTAGTAATCACAGAGTTTTCTGCTTTTGTCGGAGCAGGTGCTGCAGCTACAGCATCTGCTGATTCTGTTACAAATCCGTAAGACTCATAGATGCCTTCGAATTCACTAAATGATAATAGTCTATTTTCCATTTTTTGTATTTTTTTAATTTCTTTGTCTTATATATCAAAAACATTATTGGTTTACATATACACGTAGTCGCTGGGATTTACCTGTCCAAAGTTTTCTCTACCGTATATATCCTCTACTGGTATCAGCGTCGGTATACCCTCTAGCTTCTTATTATCCCAGCACCATATACGTAGTGTATCCTTACTTGGCTTTAAGTGATAAAGATCTTTGTCTTTCACCTTAATAGTCTTGGTCATTCCAGCTTTTCTGTATTGACCCCATAGATCAAGGATAGATCCAGTATACCCCTTAATACCTCTGATCTCAAGATACTTATCCAGCATAGATTCCCTGTCCATATCCATGATATCCCGACGGCTTACATCTATTCCCTCCTTGTCTCTAAAGTGTTTCTGTATATCTGTTAGAACAGAATTTATTGGATTACCCCTTAGGATGCTTTCGACCTCCTGCTCATATCCATAAATACCCTCTCTTTCCATGAATCTAACTAGAGCGTCAGAGAATCCCTCAGATTCATTCAAACCACTTTTAAAGTCAATAAATAGTATATTATTTGGATTTACCATCATTCTCTATATATTTAAGTAATTATTTTTTTATCTCGTAATAGGAGATTACATTTGTAATATGCAAAAGATACTACTAATATTAGCAATCACCTTCTCTGCAAACCTATTTGGACAGCAGAATAAGGAGTACTATATAGAAGATCTTAATCCTATTAACGATAGCATCTCCAAAAAAATAGAATTATACGTTTCTTTATTTTCACATGATCTTAATAGAAACAGCGAATTGGACGAAAGGGCAAAGCTTAGAAATTCTTATTTTATAAGTGTAGTTCAGCAAACTTCCAAGTCAGGTGAGCTATTCTCGTCTATGTTAGATTCAATACCTAGTGGAAAAATAGGACACACAAAGTGCTTCGGTAGATCTGAATATTTCATACCAGCTGAGGTTGGGTATCCCGAATTATTTCCGAATCTATATAATTTGAATCTTAAAGTGGGTGGGGAGATAATGTATCAGGTTGTTTGGTCCGCTATTTTAAAAGACAAACAAACATCTCGGGATCAACTAGTACAAAATGCAGTTGATGATATAAAGAAAAAATACGGGGTAAATAAACTAAGTCAAAAGGTTATCTCTGAATATAGGAACTCAAAATCCCATAACACCATCATAAAAGAAAGAGGAGACGGTGAGTATGGCTCATCCACAATGTATATCATAACAGAAAAAAAATTACCAAACGGTAAATGGGCTTATGAAGTTATGATCAGAAATCTTATAATCTTTACCGAGCCTATAAATTAGAGAACACAAAAAACCCATCGAACAATCTCCGATGGGTTTTTTGTTATTGGTTTCCGTAGATGTTACCCTGTGAGAATCCGTATATAGTTCCTGTTAATGATGATCCAGTAGCAGTTATCGTTACAGGCATCCAAATACCTGTATTACCCGATCCTACTGGTAAGATACTTCTGTTACCTGCTGCGTCATAGAAATCTAATGTTGCCGCTCCGGGTCCAATATAAACGTTTGTTATTAGAACGTCTTTTTGTTGTGGTCCTGCAGTAGCTCCTGTAGCTCCTGGTCTGTAATTCTGATTAGCTATTAATCTATAGCAATTATTTCCTTGTGTCATATTATATTTATTAGTTTATCTTAATGATATTAAATATTTGATCTTGTCAACCAAACCTATTATCTCCTCTATTATATTCATAATTTCTGAGTCCTTACCTTGCTCGAAAAGAGATTTACAATCAATTGCATAGCATTTATATAGGTGATCCATAAAGTCGCTTAAATCTCCTTTTTCTGGGTTAGCGTAATTCATAAGGGTCAAACAAAGTTGTTCTTCGCTTAAAACTGGTCTACCATATTTACCCATTACACTTTCTGCTAGCTCATCACCTTTATCAATAAGACCATCAAATAACTCATCTAGAGCCTTGTGCTGTCCGTAAAAATGTGATTGCCAATGTAATAGCTTAGTCTGAACTACGTTCTGTAAAACCATCTTAAATACGTAAGCATATTTTCCTTCCGTCCCGTCCATCTTTGGCTGTGCCATATCTTCCTCGTGATCTATCCCACTTGGATCCTCTTTGTGTATAACATCACCGAATGCACTTAGATTTAAAATTTTGTCCATTATTAGAAATATATTTGTCTATATATTCTCATTGCTTGTTTTTTTATAATCACATAGAAGAGCACATTTATTTTAGTTTCACCCGGAACTTTTATTAAATATATAGGTTGAAGTAAAGATACTATTAACTTATGAACTGGCGTAAACTTGGAACAGGAGAGAAGATCTCTCTAAACGAATACCTTCACGATTGGTTGAAGGATAATGATGATCACAAGATATACGTAGGATGTGACTCCCATAACTCTGGAAATAAAACAACTTTTGCAGTGGCTGTAGTTATGCACAATCAGAGAAAGGGTGGACATGTAATTTACAGTAAACTGATATTACCTAGAATGTCATCTAGATACGAAAGGCTATGGAAAGAGGTTGAGCTAAGTGTGGAGACTGCTCAAAGCATGATAGATAGCGGTATACAAAAACCGGATTATATTGATGTTGATCTTAACCCAGATCCTAGATACCAATCTAATTCTCTGTTAAGAGCTGCGGTAGGACTAATAGAATCAATGGGGATGGAGGCTAGATACAAAACATTATCCCCTTGGGCTATTTCGATAGCAGACACCCTTTGTAAATAATGCCACGAAAATAAATGTGATATATTTTAAGTCACACGGAACCTAGTGAAGATGTGCATCTATAAGGTGCATAAAATAAAATAAAAGACAATGAAAAAATCAATTTTCTTACTTGCAGCAGTCGCTTTTTTAGCACTAGTTTCCTGTAACGGTGGTGCTTCTTCTAGTGAACCAACTACTATTGACTCTACTTCTGTAGCAGTTGATACCACGTTAGTTGCTGATAGCACTGCGGTTATCGTTGATAGCGCTAAAACTGCTACTCCGACTGTTAAGTAATTAGTATTCCAGGGAAAATCCCTGGACCTAACGGAGAGGTACCAAAGTGGTTTACTGGACCGGTCTTGAAAACCGGCGATCTCGAAAGGGATCCGTGAGTTCGAATCTCACCCTCTCCGCAACAGATCCAATCGAAAGGTTGGATCTTTTTTGTGAAATATTTTTTTATCTCGTATTCATATATTACTTTTGAATCAAACAAAAAGGATATGAAAAATTTAATCGCATTCTCAGCAATAATCTTCTTAACACTAAGTGTTAAAGCACAGACCACTTTAGAGACTGCAGTTTTCAATGAATTAAATTCTTACAGAACTGGGAGAGGCCACTCTACTTTAAAGATAGAGCCAGCACTTTCAGTATGGACGGCTTATCATGCAAAATATCTAACTAAATTAAATGAAATCGGTGCTAAAGACACTACACATGACGAGAAGATAGATATACCAAATTGGAGAGAACTTACCTTCGTACAAAGAGATGCAGAATTCAATAAAGCAGAAGAAGATGGTCACATAAGTAAAGGCGAGGTTCAGACAAGATCGACCATACCATTCAAACAAGGAACCCAGGAAAAAGATATCGCCAAAAAGATTATCCAGGGATTCCATAATTCACCGCTTCATAAAGAAATTATAAATTCTGATTATGATACAGATTACGATCTACCTATTGTTGGTATTTCGGTAATTAAAAATAAGGAGCAAGTCGATGGATACGATGTATATACAGTCGTTATCGATTTAGGTTTTAAATTCAAATAATTTATTTCTTATCTGACGGAGGCGTACATTTAGCGCTTAGCGAAAATGCTGTCCCTCCTAGGGGTGAGAATACCGCCAATTGCATAGCATCTCTTTTAAAATCCTTAATTAGTGTAAATGAGAAATTCTCTTTTGGTATAATAGTAGGTTTAGGAATAAGCCCGCTCTTAATAGAAGCTGTTGTAAATGGTAGATGTTCTGCTGAAGACATCCCATCAATCTTAAGTTCTGCCCCTCTTTCAAGATCTAGTGCATAAACCTCTATCTTTCCTTCGGAGTCAAAGAATTTAGGTTGTATTTCTTTAATGCCTCTTTTCTCTCCCATGCTAACCAATTTTTTAGTTATGGCATTAACCAAAGAATTATTTTTATTATACACCTCATTTAGAATCTTCTTATATGGGTAAACAATGTAATCCTTACCCTTTATATTTTCTTTTGTGACAGCTTCACCCTTTCCAGTTTTAGCTGCATTATTAATATCATCAAAAGCTTTCTGTGTGAATGGCTTTAGCATAAAACCCCCATGGCTTCCTGCAAACGGGGAAAGACCAATCTTTCCGCCATATGAGTATACAAAAGAATCAGGTACTGTAAATGGATCAAATTGAATTTCCATCGTAGTTCCCTTTCTGGCCATAGCATAAAGCTTTTTGTCATATCCGCAATACAAATCCTCAGCTGAACCTTTAGTTCCAGTTCCTTTTAAAATTGCTCCGCATTTTAATTTACTTGGCTCCTCTATTTGTTCACCTATTACTCCCATAAGAGCAGATAGCTTCTGAACAGCTTTAAATTTTTCATCCTTGGGATCATCACCCTGTTTGTAATCTGGACCTTGATTAGGCATTGCGTTCTTAGTGATAGTAACCTTATCTGAAAGGTCTTTTAGAAAATCCTTTATGTCTTCGTCACCTTTCTTAAAGTATTTATAAAGAAGCTCTTTTACTATCGATGATAGGGTTTCTAGTCTCGCCTTTGCTAATCCTGTATTGCTTCCTTCGTATTTCTCTTCTTTCAACGCCTTAACAACACCAGAACCTAGAGGTACCTTACTCGTAGAAGCAGTAAGCTTTATATCGATTTTTTGTCCAATATAATTTTGGTTATTTAAAATAGGCAGGATATTTTTTTCAAAGTCGCTGTATATCTTACCTAGGTCACCCTCTGGAATGTCTTCTAGTTTAAATTTCCCAGAATCAAAATTAAAAGACCAAGGCATTTCTTTACCTATTGGTTCTGCAGTTGTAGCCTCGTTTAAGTTCTGGTTATATTCCAGTACAAATTCCAAAAAGCTTGTTTTTACGTGTGGCATATTCTAAATTTTATATTTACTCCATATATATCAACAAAGAGATATATAATGATCTATGTCTAATATTAAATCCTTCGCTTCCTTTATAAACGAGTCAATGCTCGTGATGGAGGGAAGGTACGATAGCCTAGTGGGTCAAATAGTTTCAGATACTATTAATCTGATTAAGAAATCTAATAATGGTGAAGAAACTTACGAAGGTGTAAAAGTTAGATACACATCAAAGGACGATGTACCATCTTTCTTTGAGTTGATAGAGGATGAGATTTACCTACCTGTAGGTGAATACACAACGGAAAGATCTGGTATCGAAGTTATAGTTAAGCTTGTTATTGTTAGAGACGAATCCCCAGTTTATCCTGACGCTTATATAATTAGCGGTGATGCTGATGACGAATCGGCAACCATATATTTAGAGATCAGTATTAATCCTGAATTTGAACCGCAATGCTATTCTGACATAACACCAGACCTAAGGGATATAGTTAGACACGAGATTGAGCATTTAACTCAAAGAGGGTGGAACGAAAAACCTAATAAGTTCATCAAACATAATATGGTTGTTAGGAAAAGAATCGAATCCGATCCCAATCTAAGATATAGATACTACCAGCTCAAGGATGAGGTCGATGCTAATTTACATGGTCTATATGCAAAGGCTAAAACTATGAAAAGACCATTTTCAGAAGTCGCCATCGAATTTTTAGACAGGCAAGCAAGAAAAGGAATCATTCCAGAAAACAAAAAAAGAGAAATCTACAACATCTGGAAAAAGAGAGCAGCTCTCATCAAAGGTCTTCCCCCTTTATAATACTAAAAAATTTTATTGGTATTTTCCCGAAAAATTTTTTAGTATCGGGAAATAATAATATATTTGTATAGTACAAATAGACATATGGTCCCGTAGCTCAGCGGATTAGAGCAACTGCCTTCTAAGCAGTAGGTCACAGGTTCGAATCCTGTCGGGATCACAAAAAGGTTGGCAATCTGCTGTAAAACTCTGGTTTCCCCTAGTTCTTTGAAACGTCCGGGTGGTGGAATTGGTAGACACGACAGGCTTAAGATCTGTTGCAATTGCGTGAGAGTTCGAGTCTCTCCCGGGATACGAAAAATGATAAACACGTTGGATATATAGACAAAAGAGTTTACCAAAATGGCAAAAAGAATAATAACCGACGATCAGATAAGAGAAGCTATATCATCAGGAGAAACCATGAGTACATGCGCGATTAACCTCGGGATTAAATTCATGACTTTTAAAAGAAGGGCTATGAAGATTGGTATTTATAAACCAAACCCAGGAAGAAGAGGTATCGAAAGGGATTCTAAAGAATTTGATAAGATTAGAATACCGTTGATTGATATTATTTCAGGAGAATTTAAAGGTCATTACTCATCCTCTAGGCTCAGAAAAAGATTAATAAAAGATGGATATAAAGAGAACAAATGTGAGGAGTGCGGTATAAAAGAATGGAATGGTAAAAGTTTGACCTGTGAACTTCATCACATAGATGGTAACAGGGGTAATAATAAATTGGAAAACCTACTTATAGTTTGTCCAAATTGTCACAGTCAAACCCCGAATCATTCAATAAGAAAATAAATGCCCCTTTGGCGGAATTGGTATACGCGCTAGTTTTAGGCACTAGTCTTCGGGTGGGAGTTCGAGTCTCCCAGGGGGTACTAAATAAATTAATATGATTAAAGATCAGGACATCCTATTTGTCACAACCACTTTATATAGTAAGTGGTTAAATTACCAAAAACAACTTGTCAAAAAACATTTTCCTGAAAGCGAACACATTGTTGTCGACGGAAGGAATAATTGGCCATATGCTTGGTTCCATTGGTTGAACCCTCTCAAGAACACAAGCGCCAAATGGTTTGTTCATTTGGATGAGGATTGTTTTCTTAATAGCAGAGAAGAGTTATTGAAGTTGATCCAAAAGATGGGGGATGAAGAACTTACTCTTTCTGCAGTATCTGACGGATATCATCACTACAGAGGGGCTAATCCTGTTGCTATAAATTCTTTCTTTATGGTGGGTAATGTTGATCACTTTAACGATCTTAATTTTGATACCCGAGAGGTTACATTCGAACATACCGTAGATGGATGGAGAAACAATAAAGGAATCATTTATAATGCTGATAGACACCGCTCAGACTTCGTGTACCCGCACGAAATAATGGAGAATGGTGAAAACTGCTCTTATGAACAAGAGCCTTATTATATGATCCTATGGATGTTAAAAGAGAAGGGAAGAAAATTCAATTACCTATATCCTCACTTTGACGAACGCTTTAAGTCAACTAATCCAAGAGTTGATAAGGGGTCTGATGATATAGCTATTCATATGTGGTATACTCGTCAATGGGAAAGCTCGATGATGGTTCATGAGACCCCGAATTCTTTCCGCTATAATGCAGTAGAAGAGTATATCAACAGAAATATGTTATGATAAACCACAGCTCAGTATTAGCACAGGAAGCAAAAAATAGATACACAAAAGAATCACCTAAGTTTGTTGTAATAGACAATTTATTTGACGAGGAATTCATTCTGAAATGTCAGGATGAATTTTTAGTGATTGGGGATTCTGAATTTGTGCATTATGCAAATCCGTACTTTGAATACGAGAAGTACGCTATGAATGATCAGGACAAAATGCCAGGGAATCTGGTATCGTTATTTAGATATGTTCATTCGGATAAATTTATTGACGCGGTATCAGAAATAACTGGAATCGAAGATCTTTTGGTTGATGAAAAAAGATGGGGCGGAGGATTACATAAAACTAAAGAAGGAGGATACCTTTCAATACATAAGGACTTCAATATTCTTCCCACGACATATAACGACGATAAGCAGATGCTAAGATGCGTAAATCTTATCGGATACCTTAACAGCAGCTGGAAGCCAGGTGATGGAGGAGAATTGGAATTCTGGACGGAAGATGGTGTTAAGGAAGTGATCGAACCTAAATTTAATAGATGGGTTTTATTCGACACCAGAAATAATTTTCACGGGCATCCTTATCCTTATAAAGGTGACAGTCCAAGAATTTCTATAGCTTCGTATTATTACATAAGAACTAATGTGATAGAAGAAGAATGGAGTTCCACTGAATATTTAAAACTCCCGTGGATGGATGAAAGTGAAGAATACGCTACTAAAAGAAAAGAAAGAGCAGATTATAAATTACGATATTCAAATCTAATCAAAAATGTATAAATACGATTTCCTTATAGTGGGATCCGGATTATTCGGATCCACCTTTGCACAACAAGCAAACGAAAAAGGATATAAATGTCTAATAATAGATAAAAGAAACCATAACGCAGGAAATGCTTATAGCGAGAATATTAACGGCATTAATGTACATAAATACGGACCACATATATTCCATACATCGGACGATCGGATCTGGAACTATGTAAACCGATTCGCAAGCTTTAATAACTTCGTAAACAGGCCTAAAGTGAGTTATAAAGGGGGGTTATATTCCTTCCCCATAAACTTATTTACCCTATATCAACTGTTTGGTGTTAGGACTCCAGAAGAAGCATCGGAACTTTTAGAATCAATAAAGATCCATTCAGATTCACCTAAAAATTTGGAGGAATGGATACTATCACAGGTTGGAGAAGAGATCTATAAAAAATTCATATACGGGTACACCAAGAAGCAATGGGGCAGAGATCCTAAAGAACTACCATCTTCTATTATCAGAAGGCTACCGATCAGATTAACCTTTGATGATAATTATTTCAATGACGTATATCAGGGAATTCCGATTGGTGGATATACCAAGATGATTGAGAAAATGCAGGAAGGTGTAGAGGTTAGACTTGGGGTGGATTTTTTCGAGAGCAAAGAGCAATTTGAAAGCGAGGCTAAAACCATAATCTTCACTGGAGCTATTGATGAATTCTTTGAGTATCAATTCGGACCACTAGAATATAGAAGTCTAAGATTTGAAACTGAGGAATTGAATATTCCTGACTATCAGGGTAATGCTTTGATTAACTACACAGAGGAGGAAATACCATACACCAGAATCTGCGAACATAAACACTTCGAATTTACAAAGAGCGAATCCACTATAATAACTAGGGAATATCCTGATTCATGGGAGCCTGGTAAGGAAAGATATTATCCTGTGAATAACGCAGAAAATAATCTAAGGTATGTAGAATACCAAAAATTATCAAATGAGATATCTCCCAAGTATATCTTTGGCGGAAGATTGGCAGAGTATAAATACTATGATATGCACCAGGTTATAGGAAGTGCGTTACATAAATTTAATCAATTAACAAAATTTGAATACTAAATAATATGATAGATTTAATTGAAACTGTAGAAGGAGAGCTTTGGTCAGCTGTGGACAGAAGGATTTTTGAACATGATGGATGCGTGGTTGATGTAGGATGTCTTAAGTGGGATTGGTCCGGTATATTAATGGGCAGAAAAAGGGTTATAGGGGTTGACCCGATAGAGCCTACATGCCCACCTAATGTTGAATTATTCAAAGGATTATTAGGTCCTAATAACTGCAAGATAAAAATGAATTCACTAACCGAAGATGCTGCTAAATCTATTGACAATAGCATATCATCACTAGATAACGATTCGGGATATCTCGATATGATTTCTTGGAAATCATTTTGTGAAATGTATTCAATAGATAAGATTTCAGCCCTTAAGATAAACATAGAAGGATCTGAATATCCTTTACTAAATAGCATGGATGTATCTGATTACAACAAAATAGATCAAATAATAATAAGCTTTCATCACTGGATAAATCCGGAATGGGAATTATTAACTGAGGCATCATTAAACCTTTTGAGATTAAATGGCTTTGATATAATTCGAACATACTCTCGCTGGGGGTGGTATTTAGCATTAAAAAAATAAATAATAAATGGAAACAAAAATCAAATTTACCATATTCACTGGATTCTATAATTATCTAGATGATTTAGAAAAGGTTTACGAATCAATAAAAAACCAAACATATACCAATTGGGAGTGGCTTGTTTGTGATGACTTCAGCGAAGATCCTATAGTTTTGGAGACTCTAAAGAACCTGGAAAAAAATGACAGCAGAATAAGAGTGATCTATCCTAAATGGAAAAATCATTATTATTGGAATTTACCAGTTTCTGAATCTTCCGGTGAGTTTATACTTGTTCAAGATTCTGATGATATAATGTATCCCAAGCTACTCGAATGTTATCTGTATCACTTTGAAAAGTTTCCCGAGTTATCCGTTATAGGAGCAACATCAGTAATGAGAGGAGGAAATATAACAGGACATTCGGTAGGCGCTAAGTATGTAAAATACAAGGGATCATCTAATTACATCGAAGCTCTAGAAAACGGGGTTCATTCCATATCAGGAGACGCTAGATGTTTCAGAAAATCAGCTATATTACATAGAGGAGAGATAGTAAGAGAAAAGGAATATGCATATAGCATGAGTGAAGATATCATAAAAATGCTAAATTATGAAGAGTGCGGTAAAATCGTATGTCTCCCTCGGTCACTCCATGACTACACATATAGAACGGGATCTGTATCAGGACCTATGTGGCAGAGCAGGGGGGTACCCATCGAATCCATAGAAAAAGAAAATCAAGAAATCATTGCTAAAGCAAAATCTAGAAAAAGCCGAGTAAATATGGAATCTATTCTTTGTCACTATGAGGACTCTTTCGATTCTTTATATCAAATGTACTATTCTAATCTTGGTAGTATAACATACAGAGCAAGAGTGGAGTACTATAACAGTAAGCTAAATGCGAGGGACAGAAATAGAATAGGTGAACTCTATTTTGATCACGATTTTTGGTTTAATGAGAAAATAAGCTGCCCTTCACATTTGATTTTTTCTATTAAGAATATTCAAGATATAGAAACATTTGCCAATAGGTTATCAACAGTGGATCCTTCAATAGAACAAATTACAATAACACTAGAAACGGAAGCACTGAGTATTAAAAGCGAAATGGAATCTGCCATTTATAATTCTGGGTTTTCTTGGTGGTATTTTATAGATTTCCGGAACATGTTTACATTTGTATTAAATCCAAAAGCAAGATAAGAAATGAAAATACTAGTATACACTGACGAAAAATACGAATATCAGGCTAAAGCACTGATAGAGTCAATACAGATTAATTACAAAGGGGAAATCCCAGTTATTTATTATACTATAGGTTTTGATTCATCTATCGAGTACGCTAACCTAACTAAGAAAAGATGGGAGATTAATAAGAAGCATCAGAGATTTCCTTTTTATAAACCAGAAATATGTTTAGACGCACTTCTCAATTTCGGAGGTGATATTCTTTTTTTGGATTCAGACATTCTCATTAGCAGGAGGTTTAATCCAGATTTTTTCAAACATGATTATGACTACCCATTATTATCGGTGGGAAATTGGGATTTGCCATTTTACTATGATGTAGTTGATTCGGAATTACCCTTTCCTAAATTTAATATTAATGACCGTGTTCTCATTAGAGAAGAAAGGAGAGCTTATTTAATTGACCTATTTCCACGTGATGTTGATTGCCTGGGTAACATAAAGGGAATCTCAAAGGAAGACAATAGCTATATGGTTTTATTCGACGGTAAAGAACATGAAATAAAAATAAATGATTCGGACCTCGAAGATCTTAGAATTAGTGATTATTCAAAACTGATGAAATATTACAACATCAAATCTCCTACTACTAATTATGTATATAGCTGTTGTATATCATTTAACGAGGGATGCGAGGACTTTATAAGAGAATGGAAATCCATAACAGAGAACGAATATCTTAATTCATTCGGAAGAGAGTATTACCCTATAGCAGAAGAAACGTCGATGAATGTGGCATTATGGAAGAATAAGGCGGATAAAAATTACGGTAGGATCTTTGTTAATACCTTGTTCCATAATGTTATTAAACATGTGGAGGAAACAAAAGGTATAATAAATACTAATATATTCGGCAATAACTTACAGAAGTGCGGGGATTCCGAAAGGGTACAATTCTATCATGGCATGATAGATTCTGACGAGATAGACAAAACAATTAATTACTTTAAAATGAATATGAATAACAGAGAAAATTTCCCGCATCTATTAAATAATATGGGACTCAATGGATCAGGTGTTGAACTCGGCACATTTAAAGGTCAATTCTCCAAAATAATATTAGATAACTGGGGAGGATCGCTTTTCATGGTTGATGTATGGAGACCATTATCACAGGAGGAATATGACGATCAATCAAATCATGCAAATCATTCAGATGCCTATAGTGTGGCTATGGAAAACACAAGAGAGCATGCGGAAAGAGCACACATGCTAAGATGCAAAGGTGAAATTGCGGCAAATCTATTTACCGACGAATCACTTGACTTTGCGTACATAGATGCTAATCACACATATGAAGCTGTACTAGATGATATAGCCCTTTGGTACCCTAAAGTTAAATCAGGTGGAATATTAGCAGGCCATGATTACGTCAAATTGAAATATGACGAGGGGGTAAAAAATATACCACTTATGTTATGGAATGATGAAACCCCAGATGAATCTTATTATGCAGGTATGTTCGGAGTTAATCCAGCGGTGGATGAATTTGTAAAGAAAGAAGGATATGAATTAAACGTAACCGACGAATTTCTCGGAACGTGGTGGATAATAAAAAAATAATGAATAATGAATATAGTATTTTTTTCAGATAGTAAATATGAGTATCAGATTAGGGGATTAATAAAATCACTAGATCTAAGAAACATCCCTGATATGCTACTAATCTATTACACGGTAGGATTTGATTCTGAATTAGAAAGGCCAGATCTAATCAAGAAAAGAGTGGAATTAGATCCTGCAAAAAAGAAATTCGAGTTTTATAAGCCAGGTATAGTGCTTGATGCAGCTAAGAATTTCCCAGGTCCATCTATATTTTTAGATTCAGATATAATAGTAGGAAAAAGGTTCGATCCGGATAAAATGAGAAATGACGGAGACGTGCCTATGTTATCTATAGGTAATTGGGACGGACCTTTTTCATATCATCATAGAGATATTAATTCTGCATTTCCTGTTTTTAAAATAGGGGATAGGGTTTTTCTAAAGGGATACAGAGATATAGGATGGATTAATTCACTAAATTATCAAGACGAATCTTTTGAATTAATCAACGATCAGGGTATTTCAATAACAGAAAAACAAACTGAATTGGAGCCTATGCTAGTCTTCGATCACTATCACCTTATGAAATATTTTGGTGTAGAGAAAATATACAAATATGTACTAACATGCATCATCTCTTTCAGTGACAAATGCCAGGACATTCTATTGGAATGGAAATCTGTAGCAGAAAACGAATACCTATTACAGAAATCACATGTATATTTTCCATTCCCTGACGAAACACCTTTAAATGTAGTAATGTGGAAAAGAGATATAGACGTGAATTACGGAAGGATATTTTTCAATACATTATATTCGGATGCCGCTATAATAGTGGAGACAGATGATAATATAGCAGATACCAACGTGCAGGATAATCCAAATCAGTTCTGTAAAAACTCATCTGATGTTATGTTCTATCACGGGATGAAGGATCAGAATGAAATAGACCGCATGCTAAACTACTTAGAAAAAAAATGATTTCAATCTATCTAGACGATCAAAGAACACCCTTAGAATCACCATCATCTAATACAGAATGGGTTGTGGTTAGAAACTTCGAAGAGTTTGTTGATCTGGTAGAAAAAACAGGATTGGATAACATTGAAATTATATCACTAGATCACGATCTAGATTTTTCTGCTACTCGTCATTACGTTGAAGAGGTTAGAGAAACCTACGTTATTGACTACTCAAAGATAAAAGAAAAGACCGGTCTAGATGCTGCTAAATGGTTAATAGAGCATTCTAAATCTACTGGACATCCTTTACCCCAATGCTACACCCACTCAGCAAATCCAATAGGGTGCTGTCATATCATGGGTTACATAAATCTCTACCTTAAGCTCTGTAAAAGACCAGAAAGCTGCATAAGAATTAGATGGGATTATCAGATACAGGATAGGATATTTAAGAAGTAGATCTCTAATTATTACTCCATTTTGAAATATATAGTGTGAAAATATTTACACTAGATGTTCGGTAATCCAATAAAGTACGATGTTTCGCTTGTGCCTAATACAATAGGAAGAGGAAACATGCATCTGGATATTGACGGCTATGCCTACGGAGACACACCTACCACGGGATGGTGGATGGGGTATTCCCCGTTAGTTGGCGGATATACCATATACATAAACAAGGCATTACAAGGTCCTTCCATATATTCACCTTATGGAGATAGTGGATTGGTTACAACGGTTAGAGGTATCGCAAATTCTGTTGGCGATGACACATCAACAATAACATCAGTGGAAAGTGCTTTATTGTACATATCAGGTAAGAGCGATATGATCTGTATCAACATGGATTATCCACAGCTAGCTACTGATGGTATGACATTTTTACTAGATGCTGGTTTCACAGCATCCTATCCAAGAACAGGCAGCACATGGCACGATCTAATCTCAGGTAACATCAATAATGGTGATTTGATAAATTCACCGTCATACGATTCCACTGACGGTGCTTTAGTATTTAATGGATCGCAATACGCTGTTATCAATTCTAATGCTGATATACTTTCAAAAACAGCCTACACTAAAATAGTTTGGTTTTATCCAACCAACTTCGGGTTTGCAAACAATTTAATTTCGGGTGGATCCAGCGGACAACATGCCTTTTGGTTATTCAGCTCAGATCGGGTTAATGCTGGACATAATGGAACATGGAACAGAGTGGTTAGCACGACACAATTACAACTGAATACTTGGTACTGTGCAGCTGTTACTTTCGATTCGGTTAACGGATGGAATCTTTATATTGATGGAATTTTAGAATCAACATCCGCAGACACCACACAGTTCACAGGGGATGGTGATGTAAATATTGCAGCTTATCAAGGGGGTAATTTATTTAATGGCCAAATAGCATTTGCCTCTGTTTATAATAGGGTTTTAAGTGATGCTGAAATACTAAATAATTACAACTCAATTTCACCTAGATTTGCTAGCGGATTTGATATTATGTTTGAAGACGGAAGCATAATGGAAACTGAAAGCGGTGATCTGGTTCAATATGAGCATTAAGAAATAAATAAAAAATATAAATTGAAAAATGTCAAGTAAAAAAATCTCACTACTCCCGTTATACTCAGGTGATCCCGCAGGGACTTATCTTGTTATGAACAATGCAGGGGAGACAGGATCATTTAAGGTTCTAAGAGAAACCATAATAGGTGCTAGTGGTTCTGCAGGAACTAGTGGTCTTTCTGGATCTGCGGGAACATCAGGTACTAGTGGATCTGCTGGAACATCAGGAACTAGCGGTGCTAGTGGTTCTGCTGGAACTAGTGGTCTTTCTGGATCTGCAGGAACTAGTGGTACTAGTGGTTCTGCGGGAACATCAGGAATAGACGGAACCTCAAATTTTACAGCAGCATCATCAGTTCCTACATCTCCCAATTCTGGGGATAGATGGTATGACCTAACATCAGGTAATGAATTCATATACGTAAATGACGGTAATAGTTCACAGTGGGTTACTCCTGTTGTGATAACAGCTGGATCATCAGGGGTTAATGGATCTTCTGGAACATCAGGAATTAACGGATCTTCAGGGACATCGGGATCAAATGGATCTTCCGGAACATCGGGATCTCAAGGATCTCCTGGTGTTAATGGTGACAAATATAGAACACCTGGTACGGGATCTTACACATTAGGTGTTACTGGGGGTGGAACATTAACATTGGATACTGATTTAGGATATTCTACTGCCCAGTCTATATTGGTTGTTTACAACTCTTCAAACTATCAAACATCAACAGTTACATCATACGATAAAAATACAGGAATATTGATATTCACTGGGGCAAGCGCAGTTACTGGAAGCGGAAGTTATTCGGCATGGACAATTAACTTAGCGGGGGCTGCTGGAGGTAACGGATCTGCTGGATCTAGCGGAACTAGTGGTACTAGTGGAACATCCGGAGTTAATGGATCTTCTGGAACTTCAGGATCTAATGGATCTAGCGGAACTAGTGGTACTAGTGGTACATCAGGATCAGCAGGTACTAGTGGTACTTCAGGATCAGCAGGAACATCAGGATCAGCAGGAACATCAGGATCAGCAGGTACTTCAGGTACTAGTGGTACTTCGGGATCAGCAGGTACTTCAGGTACTAGTGGTACATCAGGATCAGCAGGTACCTCAGGAACAAGTGGAACTTCAGGTACTTCAGGAACTAGTGGTACTTCAGGATCAGCAGGATCAGCAGGATCAGCAGGAACTTCAGGTTCTTCGGGATCAGCAGGATCAAGTGGATCAGCAGGTACATCAGGTTTACTTTCATTAACAGGGACAACTAACAACGGAGTGATAACTCTAAATGGTTCGGCTCCTAACGGAAAGGTTCAATCTAATCTAACCTTCGACGGTTCAACTCTAGGAGTAACCGGATCAGCGAGCGTCTCCGGTCAGGTGACTGCTGCTACTGGATCATTTACAAATTTAACTGCGTCTGGGAATGCTACGATTTCGGGAAATGTTACAGTTACTGGACAGGTATCAGGAGCAACAGGTGCTTTCACAGCAGTTACGGTTAGCGGACAACCAACAACTTATGGTAATGTCAATGGTAGCTATTTATTTGTTCAAAATAATGTAGACCAAAGCACAGGACAAAACGTTGCCGTAGCTTTTCAAACAACAAATGCATCAAACGGTTCTTTAATTACAAAAACATCAAATACACAAGTCACACTAACCGCTGGTAACACATATAAATTAGAGGCAATTATTAGAAGAATGTCATCATCCTCAACTTGGGGAGCGTTTAGATGGTATGACGTGACCAACGCAACATATGTTGGTGTTGAAGGGTTTAGTGAGGTGGCAAATTCCGGAGGTGCTATTGGTTCAACAAACGTGGCAACTTATTATGTTACCCCATCGGTAAATACCACTTATGAACTTAGACAGACAACGGCAAACACGATTAGTGTCAGTTCTCCCTATGCTAGTTATGAAATTACACAAATTAACCCAACCGTTGCAATGCAGGCAACCGCAACTGGAACATTGAACGCAACGGTTGGCAATGTGACTCTATCAAGTAGTTATAGTCAAGTGGTTGCAGCCTCAACTCCAGGGACTACCATATTCACCCTACCCACTCTACAACCTGGCACTTATTTGATTACTGCTCAGGCAAAAGCTAACGGTGGTTATAGTGCAATGGGTATATTTACAGGTGGTTCACAAGTACCCAATACTTCTGTATTTTCTTGGTATCAAGCCAGTGGTACAGTAAATAACGGACTTCAAGGAACTTGGGTATTGACAGTAACCACACCAACAGTTTATACCATCAATGCTTGGGGTGGAGGAACCGTTTCAGCTGGCAGCGATGGCGCGGCAGTGGCAAACTATATCCAAATCAATCCAACATTCTCATTAACCGCAATTAGTGGTTTAACAACAACAGG
>Ga0209297_1000850_pt1 | contig 18667 bp, 20 predicted proteins | sample S_130805_MF_Meta_FD_187322 | JGI IMG/M metagenome (GOLD analysis project Ga0209297, IMG submission 187322) | Freshwater microbial communities from Lake Simoncouche, Canada to study carbon cycling - S_130805_MF_MetaG (SPAdes) (version 2) | ecosystem: Environmental > Aquatic > Freshwater > Lake ...
CATTGCTAACCGTGAATCAACGGCTAAGAAGATTGCAACGCGCATTGTTGGAAAACACTGCGAAACCGGTGACATCATTATTAAGGACATAGATTTTCCAGCAGATATCGCACCAGGGGATTTACTTGCTACGCCAGCAACAGGTGCATACGGTCGCAGCATGGCCACGAATTACAACCACATCTCGCGTCCGCCCGTTGTAGCCATTAAAGATGGAAAAGCTCGAGTAATCCTGCGTCGCGAGAATATTGAAGATCTCCTGCGCCTAGATATTTAACGCGCATCTGCTCATCTGTGAAAGAATACGCATATGAGCGCGCATAAAAATATTTACATTGGCATGCTTGGCTGCGGCGTTGTCGGTAGCCAAGTAGCTGCGCTGCTTGAAAAAAATAATGCGGAACTTTCTACCCGCGCAGGCGCGAAATTAGTTTTGAAAAAAATTGCAGTTCGCGACATCAAATCTACTCGCGAAGGAATCAACTCAGCACTTTTAACAACTGATGCGCAATCAGTAATTAATGATCCCGAGATCGACATCATTATCGAAGTGATGGGCGGAATCGATCCTGCTCGCGAATTAATCCTTTCGGCAATCAACAATGGTAAATCCGTGGTGACTGCAAATAAGGCACTGCTTGCTACACATGGCGCTGATCTATTTACAGCTGCAGATAACAAAGGTGTAGATCTTTACTATGAAGCAGCCGTTGCAGGTGCTATTCCAATTATTCGCCCAATGCGCGAATCTCTCGTTGGCGATCAAATCACTCGCGTTATGGGAATTGTTAATGGAACTACAAATTACATTCTTACAAAGATGGATGAAGAAGGCCGTGCATTTACTGACGTTCTCAAAGAAGCACAGAGCCTTGGTTATGCCGAAGCAGATCCGACTGCAGATGTTGAAGGAATGGATGCTGCATCGAAAGCAGCAATCATTGCTGGCCTTGCATTTCATTCACGAGTAAGTGTGGATGATGTTTATCGCGAAGGTATTTCATCTATTACTGCAGATGATGTTGCAGTGGCTAAAACAATGAATCACGTAATTAAATTACTGGCAATTGCAGAACTCACATCTGATGATCGTATTTCAGTACGTGTTCATCCAACTCTGATTGCACGTAGTCATCCACTGGCTGCAGTTCGTGATGCTTTTAATGCTGTATTCGTTGAAGCAAAATCAGCCGGACAATTAATGTTTTACGGTCGCGGTGCTGGCGGTGCCCCAACTGCCAGCGCAATTCTGGGAGATGTTGTTGCAGTTGCACGCCATCGAATCAGTGATTCAGTGGGACCACGTGAAAGTGATTATGCCGACCGAGCAATTGCCCCAATTGGTGATACAAAAACACAATTTCTTATTCGTTTAAATGTTGCCGATAAGCCAGGTGTTTTGGCAGCCATTGCCCAGGTTTTTGCAAAAGAAGCCGTATCAATTCAAACAGTTCGCCAATCAGGTCGTGGAAATGATGCCGAACTTATTGTTGTAAGCCACGGTGCCACTGAAGCAGCACTGAGTGCAACAGTAAGTGCGCTATCAAAAATGGATATTGTTACTAAGGTTGAAAGTGTTCTACGAGTACTTGGGTCACAATCCTGATGTCAATTTTTTCTCGCAGACCAGGTGCGCATCAATGGCGCGGAGTAATTAACGAATATCGCCATCGTTTACCAGTTTCAGATCAGACTCCTGTAGTTACTCTCAATGAAGGTGGAACACCACTTATTTTTGCTTGCTACCTCTCTGAATTACTAAAAAATAATGTATGGATTAAGTACGAAGGATTAAATCCAACAGGATCATTTAAAGATCGCGGTATGACAATGGCAATTTCTAAAGCCGCCGAAGATGGATCTAAAGCAGTTATTTGTGCATCAACTGGAAATACATCAGCATCTGCTGCAGCCTACGCAGTCAAAGCTGGAATGATTCCTGCGGTTCTTATTCCTAAAGGAAAAATTGCCCTAGGAAAATTAGCGCAAGCCGTTGCACATGGTTCAAAAATTCTGCAAGTAAATGGAAACTTTGATGATTGCTTAACACTTGCCCGCGAATTATCTGAAAATTTCCCAGTAGCACTCGTGAATTCAGTTAATCCATACCGAATCGAAGGACAAAAGACAGCATCCTTTGAAGTAGTCGACGCATTAGGAGATGCACCAGATATTCACGCACTTCCTGTCGGTAACGCAGGAAATATCACTGCTTATTGGAAGGGCTATAAGGAATATCGCTCGGACCGTATGTGCACCCAATTACCAGCAATGTGGGGATTTCAAGCCGCGGGATCTGCGCCAATTGTTAAGGGAAAAATTGTTAAGAATCCAAACACAATTGCAACAGCCATTCGAATTGGTAATCCGGCTTCATGGCAGCAAGCAATTGATGCGCGCGATTCTTCAGGTGGATTAATTGATGCAGTAACAGATAAAGAAATTCTCGCTGCTTATCACCTGATTGCATCGAAAGAAGGAATCTTCGTAGAACCCTCTTCAGCAGCTGGTTTAGCAGGCTTAATTAAGTATCAAAAAGCTGGGAAACTTCCAAAGAATAAAACAATTGTTATTACCGTAACTGGCCATGGATTAAAAGATATTCCGTGGGCACTAGAAGGCGCCAAGAAACCAGTTGTCGTGCCAGTAAGTGTGAAGGCTGCAGCAAAGGCGTTGGGACTTTCATAACATGGCTAAACCAACTTTTCGCGCAAACGCCGTACAAATTCAAGTCCCCGCAACTAGTGCAAATCTAGGTCCTGGATTTGATTCACTCGGTTTAGCTCTCGGTATGCACGATCGATACGTTGCACAAATTCTTGATGATCCAGGTTTAGATATTGATATTTCTGGCGAAGGTGCTGATGTTTTGCCACGCACAGATAAGAATTTACTTGTTAAGGCAATGTACAAAGGCTTCAAATACTTAGGCGGCGAACCTAAAGGTGTCGCAATTCGTGCCCTGAATGTGATTCCACATGGACGCGGCTTAGGTTCATCTGCAAGTGCAATTATTGGTGGCTTAATGTTGGCACGTTCATTGGTGCTAACTGGTGAAGACAAAATGAGCAACGAAGATTTACTCAATCTTGCAACAGAGATGGAAGGTCATCCAGACAATGTTGCTGCTGCTCTCTTCGGAAGCGCAACCATTGCCTGGACTGAAGATCAACGCGGCAAGAACATTGCGCGTGCTGTACAAATTCATGTAGACCCACGCATTAGCGTGATTGCATTTGTTCCAGAAGGAGCGGTTGCTACTTCAAAGGCTCGAAAACTTCTTCCAGAAAGCATCGTTCATGCAGATGCTGCCGCCAATACAACCCGCGGAGAATTACTTGTTCACGCACTTGCATCACGACCAGATTTATTATTCATTGCCACTGAAGATTTCATTCATCAAAAGTTCCGTCAAGAAGCGATGCCTAAGTCTTTTGCTCTTCTAAATAAATTACGCGGTGCTGGCGTTGCAGCATTTATTTCTGGAGCAGGACCAACAGTCCTAGCTCTTCATAATGGTGACGCCAATGAGATCGCTGAATTACAGCGAGCAGCTGGTTCTGTTTTTGAGGTCAAAGCCCTGGGTATTTGCACTACTGGAGCGGGAATCATCGCTTAATTGCGAATTTGTAGGGACTGGCGCCTCGGTGCTACCCTTATGACATCTGATCAGCCGGCTCTAGTTAATCGGTGCAAGATTTTTTCAGATAAATAAATTACTCGCTCCTTTTGGGCAATCCTTAAGGCCATTACTGAAATGAAAACAATGACAGAAAAAGAACCAATACGTTCAGACAGCCCAGAGTTAAATGCAATGTCCCTTCCGAAACTTAAGGAAGTAGCTTCGCAACTCGGTATAGATGGTGCTGCCAAACTAAAGAAAGATGCTCTCGTTCAGGCAATTGCTGATTTACAAGCAGCCAACAGAGAAGCAGCCAAAGCAGAACGCGAAGCTCGTCGCGAAGCGCGCAATAATCGCAATAAGAAAGATGCGCCACGCGATTCAGATTCCAATGACGATTCAGATTCCGATAGTGATTCTTCAAGCAACCGCGGCGATCGTTTCGATCGCAATGACCGTGGTCGCGGACGTGACCGTGGTCGCGGACGTGATCGCAATCGCGATCGTGGAAACCGCGAAGAACGTGAACCAGTTCTTTCAGAAGATGACGTTCTACTTCCAGTAGGCGGTCTTCTAGACATTCTTGAAAGCTATGCATTCATTCGCACAGGTGGATATTTGCCTGGACCAAATGATGTGTACGTATCACTACAGCAAGTACGTAAGTACGGGCTGCGCAAGGGTGACGTCGTCACAGGTCAGGTTCGTCAGCCAAATGAAGGTGAACGTCGTGAAAAATTCAATGCACTCATCGTGTTGGACACAATCAACGGATCAAATCCCGATGAGGTTCGCAACCGCGTTGAATTCAACAAACTAGTTCCGCTATACCCACAAGAGCGTTTACGCCTTGAAACCGAACCAAATATTTTGACTACTCGTGTTATTGACTTGATCTCACCTATTGGTAAAGGTCAGCGCGGACTTATTGTTTCTCCACCAAAGGCTGGAAAGACAATGGTGTTGCAATCAATTGCAAACGCAATTACAACAAATAACCCAGAGTGTCACTTAATGGTTGTGCTCGTAGATGAGCGTCCAGAAGAAGTTACAGATATGCAGCGCTCAGTAAAGGGCGAAGTTATTGCCTCAACATTTGATCGCCCAGCCGATGACCACACAACAGTTGCAGAGTTAGCAATTGAACGTGCAAAGCGTCTTGTTGAACTTGGACACGATGTAGTTGTGCTTCTTGATTCAATTACACGTCTAGGTCGCGCATACAACATTGCAGCACCTGCATCAGGTCGAATTCTCTCTGGTGGTGTTGATTCAGCTGCTTTGTATCCACCAAAGAAGTTCTTCGGTGCTGCTCGTAACATCGAAGATGGCGGATCACTCACAATTCTTGCAACAGCCTTGGTTGATACAGGTTCTCGCATGGATGAAGTTATCTTCGAAGAGTTCAAAGGAACTGGAAACATGGAACTCATTCTCGATCGCCGTATGGCAGATAAGAGAATCTTCCCTGCAGTTAACGTTGTTGCATCCGGTACTCGTAAAGAAGAAATTCTTATGGGAACAGAAGAACTTAATATTGTGTGGAAACTTCGCCGCGTACTTCACGCACTCGAACCACAACAAGCACTCGAATTACTCCTTGAAAAGATGAAGGGCACTAAGTCCAACGTTGAGTTCTTAATGCAGATCCAGAAGACAACAGTCGGGCCAGGATCTGAAGGATAAGTTCACGCTCAAATTTTTAAATACCCACCTGATGGGGTTAACCTTTAGCCCTATTAACCGTCAGTCTGGTTCACGTGAAAATCACGACCCAGACACGAAAGAGGAAATGAAATGAAGTCAGAGATCCATCCAGAGTACAAAGAGACTCAAGTAACTTGTGGTTGCGGTGAAAAGTTTGTTACCCGTTCAACTGTTACAAGCGGTTCAATTTATGTTGAAGTATGTTCTGTCTGCCATCCTTTCTACACAGGCAAGCAGCGCATTCTTGATACTGGTGGACGCGTAGCGAAGTTCGAAGAGCGCTTCGGTAAAAAATAGCTTTCTAAAGAGACCGCATTCACTACTCCTGTAGTGGTTGCGGTCTTTTGCTTTTCTATTACAGATCTAGCTAATAAAGGAAACTAAAAGAAAGTAAAGGAAAGGAGAAGCCACAATGACAAATGATCGTTTTGCATCTGCACACGAAATGGTTCGCGAATACGCAGAACTAGAAGCAGCCATGGCTGATCCTTCAATTCACGATGATCAAGGTAATGCACGCCAACTTGGTCGTCGCTACGCGCAACTCGGTCCAGTCGTTGCTGGATTCAAAGAGTGGAAGAGCGCTGATGATGATCTAAACGCTGCAAAAGAGTTAGCTGCAACAGATCCAGATTTTGCAAGTGAAATTCCTGCGCTAGAAGAAACTGCGCAGAAGGCTGCCGAAAAACTAGAAGAGTTATTACTTCCACGAGATCCCAATGATGATCGAGATGTAATTCTCGAAGTAAAAGCTGGAGCAGGTGGCGATGAATCCGCACTCTTTGCTGGAGACTTATTGCGCATGTATATGCGATATGCGGAAAAACGAAATTGGAAAGTTGAAATTCTCGATGCCACTGAAAGTGAAATGGGCGGCTACAAAGATATTTCTGTTGCTGTTAAATCCAAAGGCACTGCAGCACCTGGTGAATCACCATATGCACGTTTGAAATTTGAAGGTGGAGTACATCGCGTTCAACGCGTTCCAGAAACTGAAAGCCAAGGCCGAATTCATACATCTGCAGCCGGAGTTTTAATTCTTCCTGAAGCAGAAGAAATTGATGTTGAATTAAATATGAATGATGTTCGCGTAGATGTGTACCGCTCTTCAGGTCCTGGTGGTCAGAGCGTAAATACAACGGATTCAGCGGTACGACTTACACACGTACCAACAGGCATTGTGGTTTCTTGCCAAAACGAGAAGAGTCAATTGCAGAACAAAGAATCAGCACTTCGTATTTTGCGTGCACGTCTTTTGGCTGATGCGCAAGAAAAAGCAGATGCAGTCGCATCGGCTGAACGTAAGAATCAGGTTCGCACCGTAGATCGTTCCGAGCGCATCAGAACTTATAACTTTCCTGAAAACCGGTTGAGCGATCACCGAGTTAATTACAAATCAAATAACCTAGATTCAGTTTTAAATGGCGAGCTAGATGATGTTATTCAATCTCTCTTAGATGCTGATAAAGCAGCGAAGTTAGCTTCGACAGAATAAAACAAGAATGAACGTGCGCGAGACTCTTAAAGATGCAAAAGAGCAACTAGCCCTTTCAGAAATTGATGGCATTGACGCAGAGATATTGCTGGCACATGTTCTCGGAATCTCGCGGATGGATCTACACAACCCGCTAGTCCTTGAGCGCACGTTGGATTTACTTGGAGATACATCAATTGCACTAGATACCTTTCATGATTTATTAGCCCGCAGAATTCTGCACGAACCACTGCAATACATAACAGGCACCGCATACTTTCGAAATCTTGAATTAAAAGTTGGTCCTGGAGTTTTAGTTCCAAGACCAGAGAGTGAGTTATTAGTTGGGGCAGTGCTCACACATATTTCTAATTTACCCGCACCAGTTAGCGTCATAGATCTTGGATCAGGTTCTGGAGCACTTGCTCTTGCAATCGCAACCGAGGCTCCCAACAGCCGAGTGATCGCAGTTGAAAAAAGCGAAGAAGCACTTGTGTGGCTTAAGAAAAATGTTGAAGCAATCATTGAAGATTTGCGAATTGTTCATAGTGACGTGAGTGATGCACTTCCGGGCATTAAATGCGATGTAGTTATTGCTAATCCTCCATATATTCAGGATGAATCAGATTTACCTAGAGATGTTGTAGAACACGAACCAGCTATTGCACTCTTCGGTGGCAAAGATGGCATGGACGCCCCACGTGCATTTATTGCGGCTTCTTCTCGATTACTTAAATCAGGTGGCTTACTGGCAATCGAGCACAATGAAATGCAGGGCACTGTGATTGCCACCGAACTTGCAAGAGATTTTCAAGAGATACAGTTACATCTAGATTTAGTTGGTCGTCCACGTTGGACTAGCGCGATACGGAAAGATATATGAGCACACCAGTTGAAAAAGTGGACATCACCAATGGTGATCGTGCCGATCATTTAGCACGCGGGCTTAAATCAATCCGTGATGGTTATGTCATTGTTGTTCCGCTCGAGCATGGATATGTATATGCGTGCGATGCATTTAGCCACTTTGCTGTTCGCGCAATGCACGTTCTTCGTGGTGATGCACTCGGTGTGGTCTCGCAAGTAATTATTCCAACGGCTAAAACTGCGCAAGGTTTATCACGCAGTATGCGCGATGACGTTCAACAAATTACAAATACTTTTTGGCCTGGCTTGCTGAGCATTAACGTCAAGCCACAAGTTGGATTAGCGTGGGATTTGGGCGATGCACAAAGACTAGATCTCATCAGTTTGCGAATGCCACAAGAAGGTTTTGTTTTAGATTTAATGCAAAAGAGCGGACCGTTGGCAATTGCAAGCATTACAAGTAATGGTTTGCCAACATTGCTCGATGTCGAGAGATTTGAAAATTCAGGCGTGGACGTAATTTTTGATGGAGGACATCTTCCAGCAGGACCACGGACTACTGTCTTAAATGTTTCAGATGATGGAATAGAACTGATCCGAGAAGGTGCAATCTCGCGTGAATCCCTTCGAAAAGTATCTCCTGACAATTTCGCCTAAGCGGATTAGAATCTGCAAATGACGAAAGATATTTTTTACGGACCAGACTTTGATTTGTTGAGCCAGCAGGATCCAGAAATTTCTGCTGTATTGCTCTCCGAACTCAAGCGCCAACAAACTAATCTTCAATTAATTGCAAGCGAGAACTTCACATCACGAGCTGTACTTGCGGCCCTTGGTTCGACTCTTTCAAACAAATACGCAGAAGGTTATCCGGGCAAACGGTATTACGGTGGATGCGAAGAAGTAGATAAAGCTGAATACCTTGCAATCGAACGTGCTAAATCTTTATTCGGAGCAGATCACGCAAATGTTCAACCACATTCAGGTGCAAGTGCAAACATCGCTGTGTATCAAGCATTTACGAAACCTGGTGACACTGTTCTTGCAATGTCCTTGCCACATGGCGGACACCTAACGCATGGATCTCCTGTTAACTTTTCCGGAAAGTGGTTTAACGTAGTTTCATACGGAGTTCGCCAAGATACCGAGTTGATTGATTATGACGAATTGCGCGAACTTGCCATTGCAAACAAACCAAAGATGATTTGCTCTGGAGCGACTGCATATCCAAGTCTTGTTGATTTCGAAAAGGTACGTGCAATTTGTGATGAAGTTGGCGCAATCATGTGGGTTGATGCAGCGCACTTCATTGGTTTGGTCGCAGGAAAAGCTATTCCTTCTCCTGTGCCATATGCAGATGTAGTTTCATTTACAACGCATAAAGTTTTGCGCGGACCACGCGGTGGAATGATTCTTGCTAAAGCGGAACATGCTGCTGCAATTGATAAGGCTGTATTTCCTGGCATGCAAGGTGGACCGATTATGTCTGCTGTGGCTGGCAAGGCCGTCGCACTCAGAGAGTGTGCAACTCCTGAATATCAAAAGTATGCAAGAGATGTCATCACAAATGCCAAGGCTTTGTGTGCAGCACTTGAAGGCGAAGGCATGCGCGCAGTTTCTGGTGGAACTCAAACACACCTCGCACTCATTGATATTCGCGGTACAGGTGTTAATGGAAAAGTTGCAGATGAACGTTGTGGCAATGCAGGCATTGTTCTTAATAAGAATTCAATTCCTTTTGATCCAGAGAAGCCCGGAATCACAAGTGGTATTCGCGTAGGAACTCCTGCAACAACCACACAAGGTATGGGTGTTGCAGAAATGAAGACCATCGCATCTTTGATTTCTCGCGCAATCCGTAGCGAAGATCCAGCGGTGCTATCTGGAATTAAGAGTGAAGTTCACGCTTTAACTTCGAAATTCCCAATTTATAACGCATAGACTTACTCCATGCGTGAGTACATGTTCACTTTGCTGCTTTCCGCAGCGCTGTGTTATCTGATTACTCCATTCGTTCGAACTCTGGCAGTTAAATTTGGCGCCGTCGCATCAGTGCGCACCCGCGATGTTCACACTTCGCCGACTCCTCGGTGGGGTGGAGTTGCTATGTGGGCTGCGATGTCACTTACATTTGTCATTGTTCAGCACCTCACACTCGTTGGAAAATCCTTTGGTCACGAAGCGCAAGGTATTTTCTTAGCTGGAACATTTTTGGTTCTACTTGGAATGGCCGATGATCGCTATCAGTTAGATGCGTTAACAAAGTTAGCCGGACAAGCACTTGCTGCTGGAATTTTGCTTATCTATGGAATCCAGATTTTGTGGTTGCCAATAAATGGCGTGATCACTCTTCCGCCTAGTATCGGGCAGCTCGTCACAGTTTTAATTGTTTTAGTAACTATTAACGCAGTTAATTTCATCGATGGATTAGATGGTTTAGCAGCCGGCATTGTTGCTATTGCTGGGGCAGCGTTTTTCACATTTGCATATCTATTAGCTGTTGTGTGGGGCTTTAGTCGCGCGGGTGCTCCATCATTAATGACTGCAGTACTTATAGGAATATGTCTTGGATTCTTGCCACATAATTTTCATCCTGCACGCATCTTTATGGGCGATTCAGGTTCGATGTTCTTAGGTTTGTTGCTGGCATCGGCTGCAATTACATTAACTGGGCAAGTAGATCCAAATGCAATTACTGCAGTAAAAGTTGGTCCAACTCTGTTGCCGCTCTTGCTTCCATTTGCTGTTCTTGCAATTCCACTGGCTGATTTAGTACTTGCAATTGCACGACGTTTACGAGCAGGCCGCTCACCATTTGCGCCAGATAAAGATCATCTTCACCATCGACTGCTCTCTGCTGGTAACTCTCACGTTCGTACCGCAGTGATCATGTACTTGTGGACTGCAACGCTTGCATTCCCGATGACAATTTCTGCCTTTGCTCCAATTTGGGTTGCATTACTTACTGCTGCAGCACTTGCCACTATTGCAATCATTGTTACTCGAAGTGGGAAAAAGGACTCCGTTTATGTCTGATCAGAAAAGTTCCGAGAGCATCATGCTTCGTGGAGCACTTGTTCCATCATTTATCGTAGGAATTATTGCAATCGGGATCAGCACATTTATTGTTGGATTATCTGGATTTCTAGGCGCACTTATCGCGCAATTTGTTGTAATCATTTATTTTGCAATTCACATCGGGGTATCACGCATTGCACGAAACCTTGATCCCATGAGCACGATGGCATTGGCGGTATTTTCTTATTTTGCAAAGCTACTTTTTCTTGGCGTATTTTTATATCTTCTCAGCGCCTTTACTTCCAGAGAAACTATAAACAGAACCAGTTTTGGTGCCACGGCAATTGCGCTCACCTTTGCTTGGTTAGGCGGAGAAATTGCAAGTTATATGAAGTTGCGCATACATTTACCCCTACCTAATTCTAAGAATTAGCTTTTGTAGTTTGCGCAATCCAAAGGGGAGTACTCATGGCAACACGTGATGAGAATGCTGCATGGTCGATCGTTGGATACTTACTTTCTGGGTTACTTTTCTGGGGCGCAGTCGGCTGGGGATTAGATAAGTGGCTCGGTACAGCCTTCTTGTTACTGACCGGCTTGCTCGTAGGCGCCGCCTCAGGTATTTACCTGGTCTGGCTTCGATTTGGCCGCGAGTAAGGGCTAATCCCTCGGCTTAATCCAATTTCACAGGCGGGACTTTTCCCCATAGGGTTGCTCGCAGAACGCATCCCCAGCGTCCTAACTGATAGGTCCGTCTGATTTCATTTGAAGGAGTGTGCGTGCGCTCGTTAGTGTCTTTAAGCGCAGAGGGTGAAGGCTTCGTCCCACCTAGTAGCAACGACTTCGAACTCCCACCAATTTTTGGCAATAGTGCTTTTACAACAAAACCTATTTTCATGGTTTTTCTCTCAGTTATTTTAGTTTCAGTATTTTTCATTCTCTCTTCTCGCAAAGCATCGATCATTCCTTCAAAATTCCAGTTTGCTGGCGAGAGCGTTTATGCATTCGTAAGAAATGATCTTGCTCGGGATGTTATCGGCCATGAATTCATGCGCTTTGTTCCATATCTATTCACACTCTTCACATTTATCTTGACGAATAATCTCTTCGGAATTATTCCGTTTTTGCAATTTCCAACGATGTCTCGAGTTTCTTTCCCATATGTATTAGCGATCACGGTTTACTTAGTTTTCCACTACGTTGGAATTCGCAAGCAAGGTGCATGGAAGTACTTCAAGGAAATCATGTTTATGCCTGGTGTTCCAAAGGCTGCATACATCCTTATTACGCCACTTGAGTTACTGACATTTTTACTTGTTCGCCCACTCACGCTTTCATTACGTTTGTTTGCAAATATGTTCGCGGGGCACTTGCTCTTGCTCGTCTTTATCTTGGGTGGAGAACATCTACTCCAAGGTGTTATTGGTTTGAAGTTAATTAGTCCCTTTGCCTTTGCTATTGGCATCGTTCTAACTTTCTTTGAATTCATGGTCCAGTGTCTACAGGCGTACATCTTTACTCTGTTGGCAGCTCTATATATCGCCGGCGCCCTTGCCGACGAGCACTAATTAGGTAAATACCTAAAGAAAAGAAAAAAGGAGAAAAAAATGGAAGGCACACTTAACCTGGTCGGTTTTGGCCTCGCAGCAATCGGTCCTGGTATTGCAACTGGACTTATCTTCGCCGCATATATCAACGGCGTTGCTCGTCAACCAGAAGCACGCAGCGTTCTACAGCCAATCGCGTTCCTTGGGTTCGCACTTGCTGAAGCGCTTGCACTCTTCGGTCTCGTACTCGCATTCGTTCTCTAATATCTAAGTAATAGAGAGAGTTAAAAATGGTTAAAACAGTGATCTTGGCTGCAGAAGACAAAATCAATCCGCTAGTTCCGCACACAGCAGAACTTATTGTTGGCGCGATTGCTTTTACCCTTCTCTTCCTTGTCTTGAGAAGCAGAGTTGTGCCGATGTTTGAAAAAGCATTTGCGGCGCGTACCGAAGCAATTCAAGGTGGCATGGAGCGTGCTGAAAAAGCACAGCTCGAAGCACAACGCGCACTTGTTCAATACAACGATCAATTGTCGAAAGCTCGCGAAGAAGCTCAAACACTTCGTGAAGAAGCACGCGTTCAAGGCTCAGCCATTGTTGAAGAACTTCGCGCTAAAGCTCAGGAAGAAGCAGCACGCATTACAGCCGCTGCACACGCATCCATTGAGGCAGAGCGTCAACAAGCAGTGACTTCACTTCGTAATGAAGTTGGAACACTTGCAGTTGAACTCGCATCAAAGATCGTCGGAGAAGCACTAGAAGACCAGGCCCGTCAATCACGCATCGTGGATCGCTTCCTTGATGATTTAGAGAAGTCCAAGAAGTAAGTAGAGAGAAAAGATGAGAAACCACTTCGGAGGAAGAAGCCGTCAATCACTTGTGATTGCACGCGGCTTTATTGATGCTGCAGCAAAAGGCTCAACAGCCGATGCCGCATCACTTCTCTCTTCCGAATTGTTCTTCATCACATCTGTATTAAATTCAAATATCTCATTGCGTAGAGCGATCAATGATCCATCTCGTGATGCGAAGTCAAAAGCGGTACTTCTAAAAGAAATATTCGGAAAGAGCGTCGGCGCACCTGCACTTAACGTAATCACTGGCGTCAGTGAGTTGCGCTGGTCAGCCTCATCCGATCTTGTGGAAGTACTAGAACAACTAGCAATCGAAGCGGAAGCATCAGCTGCAAATATCGCAAATGAACTAGATCGAGTAGAAAGCGAGCTCTTCACAGTTGCTCGCGCTATTTCAACATCTTTTGAATTGCGTAGCGCCTTGATCACCGCAGGAGCAGAAAAAGCAAAGTCATCTCTGATCGCAGAGTTACTGGGCAAAGAAACATCATCATCGACAATCAAACTCGTCAACCACGTTATTAATAATTGGCGATCACGAAGTGTTGAAGCAGCATTTGATGATTACCAATACGCACTAGCTGCACGCCGCAATCGCCTCATCGCAGTTGCACGCACAGCAGTTGCACTCTCGTCCGCTCAGTACGACCGCTTGGTTGCAGCACTGACCAAGCAACTTGGCCAACCAGTTCGAGTAAATGTTGAAGTTGATCCATCTGTTATAGGTGGACTTTCAGTCAAGTTTGCTGACGAATTAGTTGATGGAACACTCGTGAATCGCATCGCATCAGCAGGTCGCACACTTGCTGGTCAGAGTGCGTAAAGAAGATTTAACTAGAGAAGAAAAAGGAAAAGGGAGAAAAAAATGGCGGAGCTAACGATCCGACCTGATGAAATCCGTGATGCACTCGCGAATTTTGTTAAGTCATACGATCCAGGCGTTGCAGCTCGAGACGAAGTAGGAACTGTTAGCCAAGCTGGTGACGGTATTGCTCGCGTCGAAGGTCTGCCTTCAACAATGGCGAATGAACTCTTGCAGTTCGAGAATGGAACGCTAGGTCTTGCACTTAACCTCGACGTCCGTGAAATCGGTGTTGTTATTTTGGGTGGTTACGAAGGAATTGAAGAGGGAACATCAGTACGCGGAACAGGTGAAGTTCTCTCTGTTCCAGTTGGTGATGCATTCCTTGGTCGCGTGGTTGATCCACTCGGTCGTCCAATCGATGGCAAAGGCGAAATTAAAGCTGATGCTCGTCGTGCACTTGAATTGCAGGCTCCCTCTGTAGTCCAACGTCAACCAGTTAAGGAACCATTAGCAACTGGTATTAAAGCTATTGATGCGATGACTGCTATTGGTCGTGGACAGCGTCAGTTAATTATCGGTGACCGCCAAACTGGTAAAACAGCTGTTGCGATTGACACAATCATTAACCAGCGCGAAAACTGGAAGTCTGGAGATCCAAAGAAGCAAGTAAAGTGCATTTACGTTGCTATTGGTCAAAAGGGTTCAACAATTGCCTCCGTTAGAGGTTCACTCGAAGAAGCTGGTGCAATGGAATACACAACCATCGTTGCATCTCCTGCATCAGATCCAGCAGGATTTAAATACCTTGCTCCATACACCGGTTCTTCAATTGGTCAGCACTGGATGTATAAGGGCGAGCATGTTCTTATTGTTTTTGATGATCTATCAAAGCAAGCTGAGGCGTATCGTTCGGTCTCATTGTTGCTACGTCGTCCACCAGGTCGCGAAGCGTACCCAGGCGATGTTTTCTACTTGCACTCACGTCTTCTAGAGCGTTGTGCAAAACTCTCTGACGAATTAGGGGGCGGTTCAATGACTGGACTCCCAATTATTGAAACTAAGGGAAATGACGTATCAGCGTTCATTCCTACAAACGTTATTTCTATTACTGATGGACAGTGCTTCCTTGAAACGGATCTCTTTAACGCAGGCGTTCGCCCAGCGATTAACGTGGGTGTTTCTGTTTCTCGCGTTGGTGGTTCTGCACAAACTAAAGCGATGAAGAAGATCGCTGGTCGTTTGCGTCTTGACCTTGCACAGTTCCGCGAACTAGAGGCATTCGCAGCATTTGGTTCAGATCTAGATGCGGCGTCGAAGGCACAACTAGAACGTGGTGCTCGCATGGTTGAACTACTTAAGCAAGGTCAGTACTCACCATATTCACTAGAACGCCAGATTGCATCAATTTGGGCCGGAACAAGCGGAAAGCTCGATGATGTTGCCGTTGCTGATATTCGTCGCTTTGAATCAGAACTACTTGATTACATAGCACGCGAACGCAAAGCAATCTTCGATGTAATTTCAGAGACGAAGCAACTAGAAGATGACACCGTTAAATCTCTTGAAGAAGCAGTCGTTGCCTTTAAGAAAATCTTCGTTCCAACCGTTTCAGCAGCTGTTAACGAAGCAGAAGCGGCAGCACTCGAAGGTGAAGTGGCAGAACAAATTACTAAGCACGTGCCACCGGCGGTGAAGAAGTAAAAAATGGGTGCCCAACTTCGCGTTTACCGCCGACGGATGCGATCCGTTAAAGCGACCAAGAAAATTACGAAAGCAATGGAGTTAATTTCCGCTTCTCGTATTGTCAAGGCGCAGCAACGAGTCGCAGCCTCAACTCCTTATGCAACCGAGTTGACCCGTGCAGTATCCGCAGTTGCCACGTACTCATCTACAAATCACCCGTTGACTACAGCATCAGTAAATCCAAAGCGCGCAGCGATATTAATTATCTCTGCAGACCGTGGTATGGCTGGTGCGTATTCAAATAATGCAATTAAGGAAGGCGAACAACTCGCTGCCCTTATTCGCTCACGTGGATTAGAAGTTGCTTCATATCTTGTTGGCCGTAAAGCAGTGAATTACTACCGCTTCCGTAACCGCGCGATTGCTGGTTCATGGAGCGGATTCTCTGACACCCCAACCTATGAAGATGCTAAAAACGTTGCTGACTCACTTATTCAAGCCTTCTTAGCTGATGCGCAAACAGATAAGAATGGCGTTGATGAAATTCACATCGTCTTTACTGAATTTAAATCTATGTTGACTCAGAACGCACTTGCAAAGCGCATGTTGCCTCTAGAAGTCGTAGAAAGTGATGAGCCAGTTCCAACTGGCTTATTGCCTATGTATGAATTCGAACCTGGTGCGGAAGTAGTGCTCAACTCACTTCTTCCGCGTTATATCGAGGCTCGAATATTTAACGCAATGTTGCAATCAGCGGCTTCAGAGCATGCAGCTCGACGTCGCGCAATGAAATCAGCAACTGACAATGCTGATGAGTTAATCAAGTCTTTAACAAGACTTGCGAACGCGGCTCGTCAAGCCGAAATTACACAAGAGATCAGCGAAATTGTTGGCGGCGCAGACGCGTTGTCCTCGGCAAATGCAGGGAGTGAATGATGTCGAAAGAAAATAGCGGTAAGGGCCGCGTAGCTCGAGTAATCGGACCGGTGGTGGATATTGAATTCCCAGCCGATTCAATGCCATCGATCTATAACGCGCTACATGTTGATGTAACCATGAGTGGTCAAACACGTACGTTGACCTTAGAAGTTGCACAGCATATTGGAGATAACCTCGTGCGCGCAATCTCTATGCAACCAACGGATGGAATGATTCGTGGTGCACAGGTATCAGATACTGGTGCGGCAATCTCTGTACCAGTTGGAGATGTAACAAAGGGACACGTATTTAATACTCTCGGCGAATCTATGGATGTACCAACCTCTTCTCTCGACATCAAAGAACGTTGGCCAATCCACCGTAACGCGCCAGCTTTTGATCAACTTGAATCAAAGACTGAGATGTTTGAAACAGGCATCAAAGTTATCGACCTACTCACACCATATGTAAAGGGTGGAAAGATCGGTCTCTTCGGTGGTGCTGGTGTTGGCAAGACTGTTCTAATTCAAGAGATGATTTATCGCGTTGCTGAAAACTTCGGTGGTGTATCTGTATTTGCCGGTGTTGGTGAACGTACTCGTGAAGGAAATGACTTATTCCTTGAAATGACAGAGACTGGCGTTATCAATAAAACTGCTTTGGTCTTCGGTCAGATGGATGAACCACCTGGCACGCGTCTTCGCGTTGCACTGTCAGCGCTCACAATGGCTGAATACTTCCGTGATGTTCAAAAGCAGGACGTGCTCTTGTTCATCGATAACATCTTCCGCTTTACACAGGCGGGTTCTGAAGTATCAACACTTCTTGGACGTATGCCATCTGCTGTGGGTTACCAGCCAACACTTGCAGATGAAATGGGTCAGCTACAAGAACGTATTACTTCAACTCGTGGTCACTCAATCACATCTATGCAGGCAATTTATGTTCCTGCAGATGACATTACTGACCCAGCGCCACACACAACATTCGCGCACTTAGATGCAACAACAGTGTTGTCTCGTCCAATTTCAGAGCTTGGTATTTATCCAGCTGTGGATCCACTTGACTCAACTTCACGCATCTTGGATCCACGCTATATCGGTGAGCACCACTTCCGTGTTGCAAACCGTATTAAGCAGATCTTGCAGCGTTATAAAGATCTACAAGACATCATTGCGATCCTTGGTATCGACGAACTTTCAGAAGAAGATCGTATTCTTGTTGGACGTGCACGTCGTATTCAACGTTTCTTGTCACAAAATACCTTCGTTGCAAAGGTCTTCACTGGACTCGATGGTTCATTCGTACCTCTAGCAGACACCATTACTGCATTCGAAGCCCTTGCAGATGGAAAGTACGATCACGTTCCAGAGCAAGCGTTCTTTATGTGCGGTGGGCTCGATGACGTAGAACGTAAGGCTGCAGAACTAGCAGCAAGTATTGGAAAGTAATAAACAATGCCACTTAACGTCGAATTAGTATCGCCACAAGAGCGAGTCTGGTCAGGGCAAGCAAAGTTCATCTCTGCTCGCACTATCGAAGGTGATCTGGGTGTATTGCCAGATCACGCTCCGCTCTTTGGCGTACTAGTTGACGGCGTTGTTCGCATTGATGGTGTTGATGGAACCTCAACAGAATTTAGTGTTCACGGAGGATTTATCTCTGTTTCAAATAATCGCGTTTCAATTCTGACTGAATCGACTGACGCAAAGAAATAATCTCTTAGTTATTTAAGGTGATGCTCGGTCTGAATTAAGCGCACTGTCTGGGATTTTCCTCGCATAACCAGTGACTGACTAATTGACCCGTAGGACGTATATCTAATTCCGCGTAGCAACTCGCCATCTGTAATACCTGTTGCTGATAAAAAGACATCATCTGAATTAATTAAATCGCGAGTTGTCAACACTTTATTGAGATCATGCCCCGCAGCGATTGCACGCTCTTTTTCGGCCGCATCTTTTGGATGTAATTTGCCTTGAATAGATCCACCTAAACAAATCATTGCAGCCGCTGTAATAACTCCTTCAGGAGTTCCACCAATACCCATCAATAAATCAATACCAGTTTCGGGACGCGCTGTTTCGATTGCTGCTGCAACATCACCATCTTGAATCAAACGAATACGCGCACCAGCTTCACGAATATCTCTGAGTAAAACATCGTGACGAG